>MTKZ01016108.1_pt1 | contig 11852 bp, 9 predicted proteins | sample 1042781 | NCBI WGS metagenome assembly MTKZ01 (sample SAMN06212207, study PRJNA360539) | anaerobic digester metagenome | biome: Wastewater treatment plant; material: sludge; isolation source: anaerobic digester fed with sludge from wastewater treatment plant | place: Denmark: WWTP Viborg ...
ACCCGACGCAAGCGGCAGCGGGGGCGGATGACCTTGCTGGGTTCAGGTCCGCGCACGGTCTGGAGCGGACCAGGATCTATCTGGATTCCGGCGGCGTGAGCGATCCGTTTTGGCAAAGCATCAAGGCACTGAATGAATCAGTGCAGGCATGCGGCGTGAGTGTTGAGGTTCACACACACGACGGGGGCCATACGCTGAAACAGGGGCTTCTGCGGCAGTATCTGCTTTTCTACGCCGGCAATCCATGATCTGCGCCTTGGCTTGTGAAGATTTTGCTTTGTACGGAGGGGGATCAAGGAAAATTTTGTACAGGGAGTACCATTCAACACCCACCAGAGAAAGGGAAACTGAACATAAAATACCCGGACTGGCTTGGCGGCTTCGGATCGGCTGCCGGCTGACAGACAAATCAATGGCCTCCTGATATTTACACCTTAATTATAACAGTCCCTCAGGCAACATTTCATCTCATGCCATCATTGGTCTGAGACGTATGTCTGCCTGTAGGGATTTTTGTTGTTTGGGAAAACAACGGTAAAGTGGGAGCCCATCACGTATGGCATATCAACGCCAAAAAGGGCGCAGAACCTGGATATGTATGGACGGATCCCCTCCAGATCCTCCGGCCCGGCAGGTCTGGCAGAGGTCTGTTCCGGAAAACTGATTTTGCTGCAGTCGCTGCGCAGGTACAGTCTGCCGCCATACATTCCCGCGCAGGGGAAGCCGCCGACGATGTCTTTGCCATCCTGGTTCAGCCCCAGCACGATGATGACGCCGCCCGCCTGATACTCACCCAGAAAGCTGCCCGCCCTGCCGCCGATCACCAGGACCGGCTGCTTCTCCTGATAGGCTTTCATATGGATGCCGGCGCGGTAGCCGGCGTTCCCCCTGATGAAGATCATGCCGCCCCGCATCGCGTAGCCTGCCGCGTCCCCGATGCTGCCATGGACCGTGATCATCCCGGCGTTCATGGTGTCGCCCACCGCGTCCTGCGCATTGCCTCCTACCGTGATGTCTGCGCCGTTCAGATAGGCGCCCAGGGCGTTGCCCGGGACGCCGCGGATCAGCAGATGTTTCTTTTGCAGACCGGCTCCGATGAAACGCTGCCCGGTACAGCCGGAGATCTCACAGTCATCGTCCGCACTGCGTATCGCCTGGTTCAAAGCGCGGCAGTCCAGTCCCCGCGCATCGATGCTGATCATGTGGCGCTACCCCCTGAATCCTTCTGCCGGAAAAGGTCATTCACCCGCGTGCCTGATGCCGAGGACTTCCAGTTCTTTTTCGTTGAGGTTCACGCCACGCAGCATCAGCCGGTTGCCGCGCAGCGCCTCGATGGCATTGATGCCCATGCCGCCCATCATGTCCATGATCTCATGTTTCCAAGCGGTCATCAGGCGGATCAGGCGCTTGATGCCGATGTTGGGATCCAGGCGCCTGACCAGTTCCGGGCGCTGCGTTGCGATGCCCCAGTTGCATTGCCCGCTCTGGCAGGTCCTGCACAGGTGACAGCCAAGCGCCAGCAGGGCGGCGGTGCCGATAGAACAGGCGTCAGCCCCCAGAGCGATGGCTTTGACGACATCGGCCGAACTGCGGATGCTGCCGCCCGCAATCAGCGAAATGTCGTTGCGTATCCCTTCATCGCGCAGACGCTGGTCCACGGCTGCCAGGGCCAGTTCGATGGGGATGCCGACATTGTCCCTTGTCCGGGTGGGCGCCGCGCCTGTGCCGCCGCGGAAACCGTCAATCGCGATGACATCGGCGCCGCTTCTGGCGATGCCGCTGGCGATGGCGGCGATGTTGTGGACAGCGGCGACCTTGACGATAACGGGCTTGCTATAGCTGGTCGCTTCCTTCAGGGAGTACACCAGTTGCTGAAGGTCTTCGATGGAATAGATGTCGTGGTGGGGCGCAGGCGATATCGCATCCATGCCTTCAGGGATCATGCGGGTGCGGGAAATATCCCCAACGATCTTTGTGCCGGGCAAATGGCCTCCGATGCCCGGCTTGGCCCCCTGACCCATCTTGATTTCTATGGCGGCGCCGGCTTCCAGATAGTCCATATGGACGCCAAAGCGGCCTGATGCTACCTGAACGATGGTATGATCGCCGTACCGGTAAAGATCCTCATGCAGGCCGCCTTCGCCTGTGTTGTAATAGATGCCCAGTTCCGCGGCCGCCCCAGCCAGGCTCTGATGCGCGTTGAAGCTGATGGATCCGTAGCTCATCGCAGCAAACAGCACCGGCATGTTCAGCTTCATCTGGGGCTGAAGGTCCGTCTTCAGCAAGCCGTCTTCCCGCCGTGATACCTGATTGGGTTTCTTCCCCAGGCTGATCCGCGTTTCCATCGGTTCGCGCAGCGGGTCAATGGATGGGTTGGTGACCTGCGACGCGTTGATCAGGATACGGTCCCAGTATACGGGCAGGGGATTGGGATTGCCCATGGAGGACAGCAGGACGCCGCCGCTGGAAGCCTGCTTGAAAACCTCCCTGATGGTTTGGCTTGGCCAATTGGCGTTACCGCGCAGCGTGTTCCGGTTGTTGATGATCCTGAGCGCGCGGGCAGGGCAGAAGGCAACGCAGCGCTGACAGTCGACGCACATCGCTTCATTGCTCGACATTTGCCCTGTTCTCTCATCGTAGGCGTGAACACCGTTTGAGCACTGGGCTGCGCAGACGCGGCACCTGGTGCAGCGGCTGTCATCCCTGATCACGTCAAACAGCGGAGCGATGTAATCAATCCCAGTCAAAATGATCCCTCCTCCGCCCTGATGATGACCGGTTCGCCTCCCGACGGCGCGCAGATGTTTCCGACAGCCGGCTCCATAGCGTGTATGGCGGCTTCCTCGCTGGCAATGTAGACCGTGTCATCCTTTTCACCCACCACCATGGAGCGCAGCTTCAGCCGGTCGTTCAGCGCCATCAGCCCGCCCTCAAAGCCAAGAACGATGGAGAACGGTCCCGTGACCAGCAGGCCGGAAAAGACAGTCCGCAGATACTGCAGCTGCCTTTTTTCCTCTTCCCCTTTTTGATCGATGACGCTCCAGAACGGGGCCGCGATGACGTTTGCCAGCTCCTCAAGCGTCAGGCCCTGACGTCGCAGAAGGTAATCCGCGATGTAGGTGATGGCTTCGGTATCTGTCTGCAGCGTGCATCTGTATCCGAACATCTCGATAAAGCGGCGGTTGGCGTCGTAGGAGGATATCTCGCCATTGTGCACAACTGAATAGTCCAGCAGCGCGAACGGATGCGCGCCGCCCCACCAGCCCGGCGTATTGGTGGGGTACCTGCCATGCGCCGTCCAGGCGTAGCCTTCGTATTCATCCAGTCCGTAAAAGAAGCCGACGTCTTCGGGATAGCCCATTGCCTTGAAGGCTCCCATGTTTTTCCCGCTGGAAAACACGTAGGCACCTTTGACTTCAGTATTGATCTTCATGACCATGCGGACGATTTCTTCTTTTTCATCCAGCTGCACCGAATCCAGCAGCGGGGCCGGCGGCACCACAAAATACCGCCAAATCAGGGGAGCGTCCTTGATGAAAGGCGTTTTCCGTGTGGGGATGTTCTCGGCCTTGACGATATAGAACCTGTCCTTCAGCAGCTGCTCGGTCTCCGCCTGGGCAATGGAGCTGCTGTAGAACAAGTGAAGCGCGTAAAAGTCGCGGTACTTGGGGTAAATGCCGTAACCGGCAAATCCGCCGCCCAGCCCGTTTGAGCGCTCATGCATGACCTTGATGCCGCTGATGATCTTTTCAGCGGTCATCAGGCGCCCTTTTTTGGAGATAACAGCGCAGATCGCGCAGCCGGAAGGTATCCTGACCTGTCCCTCGAGGAGTTTCAAGCTCTTCACCTCCCGGACTAAAAATGGCGCTCATCCTGACAAGAAATCATCTACCCGGATGAACGTCTTCGATGATGTGCGTCATCGTATCAATCCAATGTATGTCATGTCAACGCATGTCAGTATGTAGTATGTATTTTCATCATTCCATCAGGGAATGGCAGGATCTGCCAGCCATCGGCGGTGCTTCCCATGATGCTGGTGCGGCTGAATCGATAACGATCCGTTCTTCCCATGGGATGACCGGATTTACCGTGCCCAGGAACTTCTCGCGCCTGATGTTCCTGATCCTCCCGCCATGGCCGATATCACTGAGTGTCTGCTGGTTCATGTAATTTCATCACGCCGCACTCTATGGAATTCGTGCGCTCAATCTGCCAATGTTCCGTCTGTGAAGTGAGTCGATCAGCGGTTCCTTAGGCTGACTTTCATTGTTTCAACGGTCAACACGATGCTTGCGCCTCAGAATGTTATGCGGACGAAGTTCTTCCCGTTTTCATGTTCATATTCCGCGCTTCTGGTCCTCGCCGTCGCCAACTTGACGGAGAGTTCGTCGCCATGCGTGAGCGGATTGTAGCGCTCCCCTTCCCAGCATATCGTTACTTCACAATCTTCGCCGTTCTCGCTGCAGGCCGCTTCGAATTCCAGGAGGAATCCCGATTCCGGAAGTGCGGGCAAGAGGACAAGCACGCATAGTTCCTCAAATATCTGTTGGAATTTCAGCATCTTCGCCGCCTTGAGCGATTGCCGCATCGTGAACTCTTCAATATCGTTTGCCATGGCGACAAAGTCGAAATCCCTGGACCTTATCTCCCGGTGGAAGGTGCGCAGCCGCTTGACAAAAATGCGGGTTGGTCCCTTTTGGGGATGGTCGAAGATCTCTTCCGGTGTACCCTCTTCATAGATGACGCCCTGATCCATGTAGAAAACACGTGTGGAGACGTCCCGGGCAAATTTCATTTCATGGGTGACGATGATCATGGTCAACCCTTCCCTGGCGAGATTCCGGATGACTGTGAGCACCTCGCCGACCATGGTTGGATCCAAGGCGCTGGTTGGCTCGTCAAACAGCAGGATCTCCGGCTGCATGGCAAGCGCCCGCACGATGGCAATACGCTGTTTTTGGCCGCCGGAAAGCTCATCCGGATAATTCCTGGCTTTCTCAGCAAGGCCGACTGTTTTAAGCAGTTTGATTGCCGCGTCATAGGCTTCCTGACGGCTCCACCCCAACAGATCCACAGGCGCCGCCATGATGTTCTCTGCGACCGTCAGGTGCGAAAACAGATTGAAGGACTGGAACACCATCCCCATCTTCTGCCGCACCTTGGAAATATTGCTGGATTTGTCGCAGATGTTGATACCATCAATATAGATCTCGCCGCTTGTCGGGGTCTCCAATCCGTTGAGACAGCGCAGGAAAGTGCTCTTGCCAGTCCCGGAGGGGCCGATGATGGAAATGACTTCCCCCTTCCTGATGGATGCGTTCGCGTCCGTCAGGGGTGTCGCGTTGGGATATTCCTTGCGTAAGTGCCTGACCTCGATCATGATTCCACTACCCCCTTAAGCTTCCGGGATCTGCGTCTGGGATCGATCCTGATTTCCACCAGGTCCAATAAGGAAGTCAGGCTCCATGCCAGCAGGAAATAGATCGCCGCGGTGACGATCAGCGGGAAGAACGCCTCGTAGGTGCGGCTGCGAATGATGTCTGATGCCTTTGTCAGATCCATGATGGCGATATACCCCACAATCGAGGTCATCTTGACCATGGAAATGAATTCTCCCTTGTAGACGGGCAGGAAATGCCGGGCCGCCTGCGGGAACGTGATCTTCCAGAACGTCCGTACCCTGGAATATCCAAGCGCGAGGGCCGCTTCGATCTGCCCCCTGTCGACCGCCTCGATGCCCGTCCGCATCATCTCGCTGACATAGACGCCGAAGTTCACGGAAAGACCGATGACTGCCACGAAGATCGCGTTGATGTTGATTGAGCCGAACACGACGTAATACAGTACCATCAGCAGCACCACAAGAGGGACTCCCTGAATGATACGGATAAACGCCTTGATGGTTCCTGAGACAGCCTTGCGCCCCCGCAGGCGAAGCATGCAAAGGCCGAATCCGAACAGGGTGCCAAACAGGGCGGAGAGGATCGAGATCGTCAGCGTTACGCCGATGCCGCTGAGAACCAGACGCCAGCGGCTCTCCCGGACGAAGTTTTTCTCCACACTGCTTTTCAGGCTCTGCCAGAAAGCGTCCAGCGGATGCTGGGCCTGTGCGCCGGAAGCGGCCGGAACGGCGGAGGCAGCGGGGACGCCGCGCACAACGATCCATTGGCCCACTGAGTAATAACTGTCTGTAAACTCAGCACTCTGCCGGCGTTCCTCGGTAATGGCAAGCCCGCCGCCGGCTATATCATATTTCCCCGATACAATCCCCGCGAGCATCCCCGACAGGCTCAGTTCGGTGACTTCCAGCCCATAGCCATACTCCCTGCAGAAGCGGGTGAGGATGTCCATTTCAAAGCCGACCATTTCGATACCGCGCATCAGGCTGATGGGTTCGTTGCCCGCCTGTGCGGCATATCGGATGAACCCGTTTGTATTCGGCAGATCCTTTGGCAGGATGATCTCCGGGTATCCCTGCTGCGAGTGGAACCACGCGTCATACATTTGCTGGAAAAGCCCGCTTTCACGGCTGGAAGCAATGAACGCGTTGATCTTCGGCAGCAGTTCCGCCCCGAAATCGTTACGTGCCACCATGATGGCCAGGCGGTCGCTCGGCCCTTGCAGTTCAAAGGCTGTCAGATGTTCGTTGTCCCTTAGGATGAAGGGAACGCGCAGTGCGGTCGTCATGAACCCATCGATCTTCCCTGAGTTCAGCGCCACAATCATATCCGAAACATCGTCAAAGTAGAGGATGCCCGCGTTCGGCACGTACTCCCTTGTGTACGCGTCCTGTATGCTTCCCGTCCGGACGCCCAGGGTGGCTCCGGCTGCGTCGAGTTCCTGCGCGGACGCAAACTCAGGCAGGGATGACTGGCCCGGGGTGGCACCTGACCCCCTTATCACAAGGACGATGCCGCCGATATAGTGAGTCTCCGGGAAATCGACGCTTTGCCTGCGCTCTTGGGTGATGGACATAGCGCCCGATACGATGTCTGCCTTGCCGCTTGTCACCATGTTCAGCAGGGACGCGAAGCTTGTCTGTGTGATCTCGAGCTTCATGCCCAGCTTTCCTGCGAACAGGTGGGCAAGCTCCACCTCGTATCCAAGCGAAGCACCGCCGGCCCCGACATAACACATGGGCGCGAGAGTGGAATCATGCGCGTAGCGCAGGACCCCGTTGCTCTCGTCATGCGGCTGGATCTGAATGGTCTTGGCCGCGTCATCCGCGCCGAACCACTTTGCCTTTAGAGCGTCCATGGTGTAGTCCGCCTCGAACTCCCGGATGAACGCGCTGATCCTCTCGGTGAGCGGGCCGTCTTTCCTGAGGGCAAAGCCGTACTGATCGGTTTCCACCGCCTCGGAAAAGATGGTGAGTCCGCTGATTTGGGCAGTGATCAGCTTTGCTACAGGTTCATCCATGCCGATCGCGTCGATCATTCCGTTTTGGAGGGCCAGCGCCGCGGAACTCAGGTCATCATAGTACTGAAACGACAATCCGCTGATCCTGGCGGACAGGATCCTGTCAAACACGGTGCCCGTTTGCGAACCGATGACAGGGNNTGCGAACCGATGACAGCGCCGTTAAAATCACTCAGCGAACGAAATGTCTTCCCTTCAGGATCCGCTTGCGCAGGCGTCGAGGGGACCTGCTGCGCGGTATCCGGTACGATCAGGGCGGAGGTCACGCGGATATAGGGATTGGAAAAGATGATGGTGTCGTCCCGCTCGTCGGTGTCAAATAGATTGCTCATGATGCAATCCACTTTCCCGGCTGCGCAGGCGGGGATGATGCCGCCCCAGTCGTAGGTCAGCACTTCAAACCGGACATTGGCCCACAGGGCGAAGCGGCGCATCATCTCCATCTCATAGCCGGTCAGCTCTGTTCCGCTGTAAAAGGTGTAGGGCTCCAAAAGTCCGGTGGTGCCGATCCTGACGGTGCGGGACGGGTCCTTTGGCGAGGCTATCTCCGGCATAGCATAGTCGCCCTTGATGACCCACCGCTGATACATCTCGTCCAAAACCCCTTGCGTCTCCATTTCCGCAAGGAAATTGTTGATCATGCTTTCCAGATCGGGTATTTGACTGACCGGGCTGATGCCGACGGCAACCTTACCGTTCTCGCCGATGGCCTCGTCGACAGCCTTGAGACCCGTGAGTCCCTCCCGGATCGCACAGTCGAAGATGGCGAGATCGCCGGCAAACGCATCAGCCTTGCCTGTTTGGACGGAGATATATCCGTCCGTCGGGGTATTGACATAGACATAACTCGCCTGAGGCAACAGGGCCTTGATATCATTCTCCGCAATCGTGCCGGTTTCAACCGCGATGATGGTTTCAGGCGTGTTCATCTCATGCAGGATGCCGGCGTATGCCTGTGCCGGACGACTAATCGCCATGAGCGGGAGCAGGAGCGCGATGAGGACCAGCAATGTCAGGCTTTTTCGGCTAAAGATCATAGGTGTTTTATTGCCTCTCTTCAGTTCAATTTCCCGGATCTGGCAAGATCTGAGCTTACTGTATGTTTACGGGGATCTTTCCGGTGGGGGAGAAGGAGCCGAACACCGCACATAGCAAGGCTGGAATGTTGGGACCGTATTTCCCCGTGATGATGCCGGTCTCCGCGTCTGCATCGCTCATCCCGACGCAGCCGTACGAAAGCAGTACGGCGGGGCAGTCTGCAAAATTCACGATATCAAACGGCGCGCCGATGCTGCCAAGCACGAATCGATCCTGTTTCCCGGCTGCCTGGATATTTTGCCATACCGCTTCAGGAAAATCGGTCAGCCAGTGCCCGGGCTTCAGCGAAGCGATACCGCTCATTTCCGTGTATATAATGATATAGTCCGCTTGCTTCAGCGCCGCACCGAGGTCATCCTGAATCGAATCCATGCCTCGGTAACAGTAGGTTTCCAGAACAACATCCTCCGGGATGCGACCATCGGCTTTCAGTTGGTTGATGGCATACAGAGTGCTCGCCATTTCGTTCGCGTAGGGGGTCATGACGAGCACTTTCTCTCCGTCCCTGGGCCTCAAGGGAATGACTGAACGCTCATCCCGTACCAGTGTGATCGCGGCTTGCGCGATCTCACGTTCGACAGCGCGGTGCGCAGGGGCTCCGACAACGTCAAGCGCGCCTTGCACTGCGGCTTCGTCATTCTGGGCGTCATATACTTCATCCAGTAACCCAACTTCGATTTTCAGCCGTACCACCCGTTCAGCAGACGTATCGATTCCAGCCTGCGACAGCACGCCTTGCTTGAGCGCATTGGTTATAGCCAGAATGATTTCTTCTATTTTAGCGGCGTCCGAGGGACCGCGCAGCTTCGCCGGCATGCAAATCATGTCCGCCCCGGCCGCAAGCGCCCTCACCACAGCATCCGGGGGCGCGATATGCTTCGCGATGGCGTCCATGTCCATCGCGTCGGTGATGATGACGCCGTCATACCCCATCTCGCCGCGCAGGAGATCTCTCAGGATCACTCTGGAAAACGTTGCGGGAACAACGATCTCCTGCCCATCGGAAAGTGACCTGAATGTCGTTCCGTCCAGAGCCGGAAACTGTATGTGCGCACACATCAGCATGCCGATGTCCGCATCGATCAGCGCCTGGAAAGGCAGAAGTTCTGTTTCACGCAGTTCGTTCAGATCTTTCTCAACACGCGGCAGGCTGGTATGCGAGTCGCTTGAGGTGTTGCCATGCCCGGGAAAATGCTTGCCCACCGCGATGACGCCAGCGCTTTGGATGCCTCTGGACATTGAAACTGCCATCTTTGATACCATATCCGGATCCGAACCGAAGGAGCGAAGATTGATGATCGGGTTTTCCGGATTGTCATTGACGTCGGAAACCGGGCTGAAATTGATGTTCATCCCAATGGCGCGAAGCTCACGTCCTGTGACCGCGCCGGCTTCGTAGGCGTATTCCGTTTTTCCAGTCGCCCCGACTGCCATGTTTCCGGGGAGGCAGGTGCCCTGCCCGAGCCTTGTAACGTTTCCGCCCTCCTGATCAGCGCCTGTAAATGGCGGCAGACCGCCTTTCCGTACCGAAGCGCGCTGCATCTCCCGCACAAGCCGAACGGAGTCTTCGGTGCTTCTCAGGTTCTCGCCGAACAGGATCACACCGCCGAAGCGATATTCCGCGAGCATTTGAGCGATTTCGGCATTTATCTGCGTGACGGGTTCTCCGTCATAGGCCGGATCTTCTGCGATCCTGGAAATGGTTTGCTCCCCGTCAAGCGTCATCCATTTCCGGAAGTCCACGAACAGGAGCTGTGTGATCTTATCCCGAAGCGGCATGCCTGCGACGATCTTGCGGACCTTGTCTTCGGTCTCCGTTTGCGCCGCGCAAGCCGGCGGATGCAGGTAAGACAGCAAAATAAAAAGCGCGCAGAATGATGAAGTCAGCCGTTTCGGAAAATCAATCACAAAGCTTCCTCTTCTCTCAATGGCATTCAAATCAATGATCATCCAAAGGGGCGCCGGGCTTGCGACGGTGCTTAAGATCAGCAGAGTCGAAAAGAAAGTGCCGGAAGCAGTCCCCCGACGATCGCGGCATCAAATCATTGCTTGATAAACAGGCAGATAGTACCATTAATGAAGAGAGGAATCAATGATTCCAACCACAACATGCATCTTTATTCAACCATACTGCACAACCGTCAAGCGACGCCTGCCAGGCATTTGACAATACAGCGCTGTGAAAAGCAAATAGAATGAAACGGGTGAGTGTCTTTTAATAAGCGATCCACAGGACCATGCATGCCAGATGAACGCGAAAACATGGCAATCAGCATGAGAGTTATTCAATGGATGGATCTTTTCCGGAGGTTCCCTGATAGAACGGAAATTTTCATTACAGATATCCCTGGAAAATGATCAAAAAATTTGTCTCACGAAACCGTAGGCCACACACTTCCTCAGCAGTATGCCGTTACCCGGCAGCAAATCTTCCAGGATCTTCATTGGAGTTCCTGGTTTGATGACCGCAAAAGGGATCGCCCCCCTATCTTTGGAAAGGCGCAGGCCTGGGAACAAGCGCACCGGCCTGTCCGTCATGAGACTGACAAACAAGGGCGGGGAGTTCCCATGTGAGTTGGCGTTGATGAGGTCCGGAAGCATCAATCGATGGGACATAAGACTCCCTTTCATCATCATTGACATGTCGGAAACGCTTCCCTACAATCAATATATACGAATTGTCAGCATACGGGGAGGTGTTTTTCTTTGAACCGGGAGGTATACGAGGCGGCGCGTGCGCGGACCCTGAAGTATTTTGACCGCGCGGGTATTGCCATCACGCCAAATGAGCGTGAGAACGTAGAAGTAGCGGATTTCGGCTTGGATGATCTGGAGCGCACCGGCCTTCAAATCGTCACCTATCTGAATACGCAGCGTTGCTGTTCCAAGGAGCTTGTGCTGTTTCCGGGGCAGACCTGCCCGGAACACAGGCATCCGGAGGTGGCGGGGGAACCGGGCAAGGAAGAGACCTTCCGATGCCGCTGGGGGCGGGTCTCCGTGTATGTACCCGGTGAGGCCTCCGCTGATCCGGTCTGCCGCCCGCCTCAAGGGGACGAGGCTTACTACACTGTGTTTCATGAGATCACCCTGAACCCTGGCGAGCAATATACCCTAAATCCGAACACCCTGCATTGGTTCCAGGCGGGACCTGAGGGAGCCGTGGTTTCCGAGTTCTCCACCACCAGCCGTGATGAAGCGGACATCTTTACTGATCCCAGGATCCGGCGCGCTCCCGTCATAGAATAAGGACGCCTCACAATCGCCATTCCCAAGGATGTTGGTATTGTACGGCGCTGCTGTCCGAGATCTTGTGAAAGCGTTTCACTCAATGC
>MTKZ01105551.1_pt1 | contig 11851 bp, 8 predicted proteins | sample 1042781 | NCBI WGS metagenome assembly MTKZ01 (sample SAMN06212207, study PRJNA360539) | anaerobic digester metagenome | biome: Wastewater treatment plant; material: sludge; isolation source: anaerobic digester fed with sludge from wastewater treatment plant | place: Denmark: WWTP Viborg ...
GCGAAACGCCCGACACCTTCAGCATGCAGGTCGAGTATCCGAGCCAGTATCTGGCCACGCTGTTCTGCACGCAGACCACCGAGAGCGGCGTGAGCTTTGCCATCCGCGGCGAGAAGGGGACTCTCACCTTCAGCCCGAACAAGGAGATACCGGGCAAGGTGTACATCAAGCCGGAGCCGCCGTTCGTCAAGGAAATGCAGGAACTGGCCGTCACCGAGCAGCCGCGCGTCGATCATGACGTCAACTTCATCGAGTGCATGCGCAGCCGTGCCGAGACCCATTGCCCGCCGCTGACCGGCTACAAGACCATGGTTGCCCTCGCCCTGGCGGTGCGAAGTTATCGCGAGGGGAAGATGTTCACGTTCGATCCGGTCAGGCAGGAGGTCGTGTGAAGGAGCGGTCAGCTCTTAGCGTTCAGCCATACGGCACATGGTCGGAGCGGCCGCAGGCCGCGCAGACCTGCCGCAACCTCGCGACAACACCACAACACCGACAAACCATGACAAACCACGCCGAATGGCAGGTCTCGCTCCGCTCGACCGTGCCCTACCTTCGGCAACCGCAGCCGAACGGCAGGTCTCGGTCGATACGGCGACCTCGACGCTGCCCTACCTCGCCTTGGCTCGCGGCTGGCGCGGCGCGGGCTTGGTTTGTCCCGGCCAGGGGTAGTCGTCTCTGCCGGCCGTGGCCTCGATGGGGCCCTCGGGGAGCGTCTTCTGCCAGGCCAGGACCTTGGCGGCCAGTCGCTCGACAACATCTTTGTTCTTCTCGGCCAGGTTGTTCATTTGCGTCGGGTCGCGCGGGATGTCGTACAGTTCCACGCGGCTGCGGTCCGGATTCATGAGCAACTTCCAGTCGCCCTCGCGAATCGCCAGGATCGGGCTGCGATGGAACGGCTCGCCGAAGACATGGAACCGCCACTCCCACATCAGCGGCGTCTTGCGGGGCCGCGATTGACCGAGCAGAACATCGCTGACGTCTTCACCGTCGAGAGCATGATCTGCCGGCGGCTGGACGCCGGCCAGCTTGCACACCGTCGGAAGGAAATCGACGCCGGCGACAACTGATTCGTTGTCGATCCGCCCGGCCGTCACGTGTCCGGGCCAGCGAACGATGAATGGCTCGCGGATGCCGCCCTCGTAGAGGCTGCGTTTGCGGCCGCGGAACGGTCCGGCCGAGCCGACACCGCTGTGACCGGCATTGCTGATATGGATGTCCTCGGGGCCGTTATCGCTGGAGAAGAGAACGAGCGTGTTGTCGGCCAGGCCCATCTTCTCCAGCTCACCGAGCAGCCGGCCAATCTGTGTATCCAGGTCGGCGACCGAGGCGTAGAAGATCGTTTCGGCGCCCTTGTGCGGAACGCCCTTGGGACCCCAACGTTCATGCGGCTTCATCTGTTCGTCGGTCGGGTTCAGTGTCGCGTGCGGCAGCAGCGTCCAGATATTGACGTAGAACGGCTTGTTCTTGTTCGCCTCGATGAACCGCAGAGCTTCATCCACAAACAGTCCTGTCGATTTGGCCCAGAACGTGGCGGCGGGCTCCTTCCAGGCCGGAAAAGCCGAGACCATGGTCTTGGCCTCGTCGAAGCCGTACTCGGTCGGATTTGGCGCCCCCGGCCCGCTACCCAGGTGCCACTTGCCGAAGTGGGCCGTCGCGTATCGGCGAGACTTGAGCAGCGAGGCCACATTGGGCACTTTCGGATCGAGCCAGTTGGACATGCCGCGCTGGGCGTTCAGGCTGTGATCGGCGTAGTGGCCGTGAATCTTGTGCCGCGCCGGGTACTGCCCGGTGAAGAAAGCGCAGCGGCTGGGCGAGCAGACTGAGGCGTTGACATAGAACTGCGTGAACAGCGTTCCCTGCGAGGCGAGCTTGTCGAGATGCGGCGTCTTGAGCCGCTGGTGACCGTAACAGCTCAAGTCGCCCCAGCCCAGATCATCGGCGAGGATGAAGATGACGTTGGGCGGAGCCGCCGGCTTCTCGTCGCCAATCGCCACCGGCGAACAGACGAATAGGACTGCAACGAGGATGTGCAGAATACATCGCATGTCAACACCTCAAAAAAGGGGACATTCTACTTTTTCATCGCCTTTCTCGGTCGTCCGCGGGGGCGGAGGCTTGACTCCAACCCCAGCCGAGCGGCGATTCGTTTCTGCCAGGGCTCGGAACCCCAGGGTGCGCCGCGATTGATGCTCCGGCAGATGGCCTCCTCCTCGGCAGGCGTCATCGGCCGGTTCACGTCCGCCGTCCATCGCTGGCCGCGGTCCACCGGACCGTCGTGCAGAAATGCCGGTCGATCCGTTCGTTCCCACCACCTCAGGCTCGACCATTCCCACTGCTCGGCCTGCTTGACCAGCGCTGCCCGCAAAGGGTTGCGCTCCACATATCGCAACACCGTCAGCAGATGCTCATCATGCTGGATCGGAAACGCCTTGAAACGCCCCTGCCACACGTGACCACTGCTCTCGTAGTGTCGATGATAGCGTCGCACGTGTGAGGTCATCAGCCATTGCATCCAGCGACTCAGGTCCCCGTCGGCCACCGGCCACAACACCAAGTGGAAGTGGTTCGGCATCAGGCAGAAGCCGACAACCCGCATGGGCAGCCGTTTGTGGCCTTCCGTCATCAGCTTGATGAACGACGCATAATCGGCTTGTTTGTGGAAGACCTTTTCCTTCCCATTGCCGCGATTGATGACGTGGTAGCAGATGCCGCCAACCGATGCTCTCGCTGTCCTGGGCATGTTCAAAACGTACCTACGGAGCGTTAATAAGTCAACAAAAAGTAGAATGTCCCCTTTTTCTATGTTGTTCAAAACCTACGTACGGAGCGTAAACAAGTCAACAAAAAGTAGAATGTCCCCTTTTTCTATGTCTCTCGCAAGCCCATCGCGATGGGCAGGCGGGCGGCGCGGATGGCGGGAAACAGGCCGCCCAGCAGACCGATGCCCGTGGCCCAGAGGATTGCGTAGAGCAGGAGTGGCGGGTTAACGGCGAACGCGAAGGCGATCTGGCTGAACGTTTGCCAGTTGATCGTGGTCGCCTTGAAGCCGTTGAAAGCCAGGTACGCCGCTGCAGCGCCCGTCGCGCCGCCGATCAGTGCGATGGCCAGCGATTCGATGAGCACGGAAAGGATGATCGGGCTGCGGCCGAAGCCGAGGGCCCGCAGAGTGGCGATTTCGTGGGTGCGGCTCGCCACCGCGCTGTACATGGTGTTCAAGGCGCCGAACAGCGCCCCGAGAGCCATCAGCGCGGCGACGGACATACCAAGGCCCTCAATGAAGCTCGTGAGCATGCTGGACTGATCGGCCAGATACTCGGCCTGGCGGAGAGCCTTCACTTTCAGTTTCGGGTCGGTGGTCAGCGCATCCTTGAACGTCTGGAACGCCTCGGGCGAGGTCAGCTTCACGTAGACCGACTGAAAGGAGTCGCCGCGCTGGTATGCCGGCTGAAGGACCTTGGCATCGGTCCAGATCTCGGATTCCGACGACCCCCCACCGCCTGAGAAGATGCCGACAACCGTCCACTCATTCTGGCCCACCCGGAACTTGTTTCCCATTTCCAGCCCGGCGAAGGACCGGGCTGCGCCGGCACCAACGATCACTTCGTTGCGACCCGGCTCGAATCCCCTGCCCTCGGTGATCGTCACGTCGCCGCGGACCGCCATGGCCGTCTTCCCGACGCCGCGAAGCGGCACATTCGCGTCCGTGCCGGTGGAACGCTTAGGAAGATTGATGATCACGAACAGCTCGGCCGACGCCAGCGGGCCGTTGGCGGATCGTGCCACGCCCGGGGCGTCGGAAATGAGGCGGGTATCCTCACGTAACAGACCGCTGGTCATCTCATTGTCGGCGCCGCTTCGAATGACAATGGCCACGTCATCGGGGCCCGAAATAGCCATCGCCGCGCGGAACCCCTCGGCAATGGACAACACGCCCACCAGAACCGCGACGACGCCGGCGATGCCCACCGCGGTCGTAACGGCAGCCCCTTTGCGCTGGGGAACCGTGCAAAGGTTGAAAATCGAGACAGACCAAACCTGTGAGATCCAGTTGATCACGCCTGCCTCCTCAAGGCGACGGCGATTTGGAGGCGCATCGCCTGGAGCGCCGGCAGGATGCCCGCCACCAGCCCCAGCGCCAGCACGATCGCAACGCCGATCCCCAGGAATCGGACGGGCAGGTAGAACACCGGCAGCAACGATGGAACCGGGCTGCCGCGCAAAGTGAACAACCACGCCAGGCCCAAGCCGGTCAGACCGCCTAAAGCTGCGATCAACAGTGACTCGGCCAGCACCAGCACGAGCACGCGTTCGTTTGTGAAGCCGACCGCCTTGAGCACGCCCAGCTCCGCGATCCGATCTCGGACCGCCTGGGCCATCGTGTTGCCCACGACCAGCAGGATGGTGAAGAATACGGCGCTCAAAACCGCGATCATGATCGTGCCGATGTTGCCGACTTGCGCAATGAAGCCCTGCACGAACGCCCCCTCGGGCTCGGCCTTGGTCTCGTAGGGTGAATTGGCGAATTCGGCGTCGATTGCCTGGGCTACCTCGACCACGTGGTCCGGATCGTTCACCCGAACCGCATACCAGCCGACCTCCCCCTTGTTCCGCACGCGGGCCTCATCGAAGTAGTCATACCGAAAGAAGAAGCCGGACGTGTCCGTGCCTTTCTGGGCACCTTCATAGATGCCGACAATCTCGAATTCCCACGCCCCGTCGCCCTCGCGAGGCCAGATCGGCGAGGTCAACGGTATGCGGTCACCGATCTTCCACCCGAACCGCTCGACAAGCGTGCGGCCGACGATCGCCCCGGTCCGCGTCCTGAGCCAGCATTGCATCTGGTCCTCCAGCAGCACGTACTCAGGGAACATCGCCAGGAAGGGTCCGGGCTCGACGGCGAAACTGCCGAACCAGTTCTTCGGCTCATCCTGGTAGATACCGTTGAACCAGGTCCAGTGCACTGCGGCAGCCACGCCGGGAATGCTTTCCATGCGAGGCCCGTACTTCGCCGGCAGCAACATGAGGAGGGAGACTTTGTGGCGAACGATGAGCCGCTTGGCATCAGCCAAGTCGACCCCCGATGCAAACGCCTCCCTGATCGTACACAATAGCCCATAGAGCACAAAGGCCACGCAGATCGAGAGCACCGTCAGCAGGGTGCGGAGCTTCTTTCGCTTGAGATTGCCCCAGACGAGGAAGAAGAACCTCATGCCGGCTTCTCCTCGTAGAGCTGCCCCTTGTCCAGGTGCACGGTCCGCGTCGCCCGCGCAGAGGCATGGGGGTCGTGCGTGACCATGATGATCGTCTTGCCTTGCTCCCGGTTGAGGGCGTGGAGCAGATCGAGGATCTCGTCGCCCGACTTACGGTCCAGGTCGCCGGTCGGCTCATCGCACAGCAGCAGCGTCGGATCGGTGACGATTGCCCGGGCGATGCCCGTTCGCTGCTGCTCGCCGCCGGAGAGCGTGCGCGGAGAATGCCGCGCGCGGTGCGAGAGTCCCACGATGCGCAACGCGGCTTCCACGTGTTTCCGCCGCTCGGCTTTGGAGAGGTGTGTGAGCAGGAGCGGGAGCTCGACGTTGCGCTCGGCCGTCAGCACCGGCAGCAAGTTGTAGAACTGAAACACGAGACCCACGTTTCGCGTGCGCCATGCCGCCAGTTGCCGGTCGGACATCCGGTCGATCCGGTCGCTGCCAACCGTCACCGAGCCGCGCGTCACGCGGTCCAGGCCACCGATCAGGTTCAGAAGAGTCGTCTTGCCGGAACCGGACGGCCCCATCAAGGCCAGGAACTCGCCGCTTGAAACGGCGAGGCTCAAGTCCGACAGGACGTGGATCTCCTCCGATCCGCGACGGAAGGTCTTGTCCACCCCCTCCACACGCACGAGAATTTCATTGCTGCTGCTCACCGCCCTGCCTCCCTCACCTTGACACCCTCCGTCAGATCGTCCGCCCCTTCCACAACCACCCGCTCACCCCCATCCAGCCCGGCCACGACGGTCACCTCATCACCGCGAGCTTCGCCGACCTTGACGGCACGGCGTTCGACGCGGCCATCGCGAACCAGCCAGACGACGTCCTTGCCATCGCTCTGACGAATGGCGGACCTGGGGATGGTCGGGCTTCGCCGGGCAGGTTGGGTGTCACCGGCACTCTGGAATGCCACTTTCACGCTCATATCGGGAAGGATGCGCGGGTCGAGTTTCTCGAAACCCACCCGGACCTTCACCGTGGCCTTCTGCCGATCGGCAGTAGGAATAATCGCGATCACCTTGGCGGGGATGCGCCAATCCGGGTACGAATCGAGTGTGGCCTCCACGGGCTGACCCGGCTCGACGCGGTTGATGTAGCTTTCACTCACGTCCACTTCGATCTCCAGGGAACTCATATCGACGATTGTACAGATGCCGGTGCGGGTGAAGCCGCCAACCGACATGGGTGAGATCATCTCGCCGGGCTGGGCATTCTTGGTCGTCACCACCCCGCCAAACGGAGCGCGGATGATTGCATCATCCATCTGTTGTTTCCAGAGTGCAACCTCTTGCTCGCTCACCGCGATGTCGGCCGTCTGCTTGTCCAGCCTTGCCTGCAAGGCTTTCGCTTGCGTCTCGGCCTGATCGAGTTCGACTCTGCTCGCCGATTGCCCCGCCGCCAGTCGCGAGAGACGCTTCACCTCTCGCTCGGCGTGATCGAGTTGAGCGCGGGTCTCGCCCAGAGCCTTGCGCACCGATTCCAGTTGGGCCTCTGCCAGGTGAAGGCTCTTCTCGACATTGGACGAGTCGATCCGCGCCAGTATCTGCCCGGCCTCGACTTTCATTCCCTCCTCCACGAGCGCCTCAAGCACCTTGCCCGTGACCTTTGATGAAACCGTGGCCTCGCGCCGCGCCGTCACGTAGCCCGAAGCATTGAGCAGGGTCCTATCGCCACCAGACGCCGCCTCCCGAACCACCACCGTCCGGACAACGGGTACTTTCGGCCATCTGAGCCCGAAGTAGATCCCTCCGGCCGTGGCCATCATCACGAACAGGATGATGGTCAGCGCGACCTTCGGCGCCCGGCGGTGCGGCGCAGTCCTGTCGATACGAAGCTCATCCAGTGTTGTCTTGTCTGACGACATGGTCAATCCACAGACACCATGGCATGAACCGTCCCGTCCCACGTGGTCACGATCACCGTATTCCCGGAAACCGCCGCGGTCGAGGCGACTGGCAGGCCGAGCCAGTACTTCCAAAGCAGATGACTGTCACTGACATCAAGGGNNACTGACATCAAGGGCGTAGAACCACCCGTCGCTCGCCCCGAAGTAGACCACATCGCCCACGATGACCGGCGAACTGGTAATGGTCGCACCGTCTCGCTTGTATGGAACCGTCGGAGAGATCTATTGCCCCACGGGAAATCGCCATCGCAGCTTGCCGGTGGCCTTGTCGAACCCGTGCATGGCGGCGTCGGGAGACTGGCCCCTGACCGAGACCTCCGCGCCGCCGACGCAGACGACGTCCTCGCCGATCGCAGGCGTGCCCGTCTCGTCGCCCAGCGGTATCACCTCCCTGCCCTGGCCGTCGGCGCTTTCAAAAGCGGCCTCCCAGAGCTGCTGTCCCGATCTACCATCCAAGCACAGGAGCGTCTTCTTGTTCTGGAATACGTAAAGCCGATCGCCGTCCTGATTCTGCTCAACCGCGGCCGGGACTACCGCCACGGTCGAGACGGCCATCTGCTTGTTCGACCAGCGAATGTCCCCCGTGGCCGGATCGAGCGCCCTGGCGAACGGCCCGCCCTGGTAGACAACACCGGTGCCCAGACTCGGTCCGGAATAGATGTTCGGCCACCAGTCGTTCCCGCCGGGTTGCTTCCACAACGGTTCGCCTGACGCGAGGTCATACGCACCGAAACCGGTGCAGCGTCCGGCATACACGACCTTGCCATCGGTGACGGGGAAGCTTGTCTCCCAACGGTCGTCGTGACCGCGGTCGAGCGAGGCCGTCCATCGCGGGAAGCCGTCCTTGTTGAAACAGTAGAGCGTCGCCGCCTGGGACACGGCCATGATGTTGCCGTCCCAGACCGCCAGGCTGTGCTTGATCGAGGAGTCCACAGGAGCGCGCCAGAGCTTGCGTCCGGTCACCAGGTCAAGAGCCGTGATGGCACAGTCATCGAGCGAACTCTCGAAGCTGGAGGCTGCATAGACGCGGCCGTCGGCGATGACCGGGCTGGAGATGTGAATCGTGCCGCCGATATGCGTCGACCAAGCGGGTACCAGCGGCGGGCGAGGACCGTCCGAAAGGTAGCCGCGATGGCCGGCGTCGTTGTGGAAGAACGGCCAGGCCTGGCCGGGTTTGACGATTGCGACGCCGTTGACGTCCAGCTTGAACACTCCCGTCTGTTTCCAAACGGTGCCGTCGGCGGCCGCAGCTTCGACTTCGATGCGTTTCATGCCGGACCAGACGTCTGACGGAACCTGCCATCGGCCCGCCCAGGTCCATGAACCCTCGGCCCACAGATCACCCTGGGCGATCGGCTCGGTCTGGTTGGATGCGGCATCACCCGCGTCGAAAACGCGATATCGAACGCCCGTTACGCGGACGGCCGTGTCATATGCAAGGATGCGAATCGGCACGGCACGCCCGAAGGTCAGGCCATTGGCCGGCGGATGCACGATCTCGATCCGCTGTTTCTGGGCACCGAGCCGCCACTCGCATCGCATCTGTTGCCCATCCACATGGATGATTCGGAATCCGCGCGGGCTGCGGTCGATGCCGCCGAAGCGAAGCGTCGAGCTGTTGACGTCGAGAATTCCCTTGTATTCGCGCTCCCGACGGCCGTGCCAGTGGCCTGAGAAGACTGCTGCCCCGTTGCGTTCCGCCCACCAGTCAAGTTCGCGCATCGTCGGGATGTAGTGCTGGAACACCACCACCCGTTTCCCGACGGCGTTCAGACGAAGGTCGCGCTCGATCCACTCGGTCTGGCGTTCAAAGAAGCCGCTCTTTCTGTCACGGGCAATAATGTCGCGAGCGATGAAGTGGTATGGCCCGACGTCGAAGGAGTAATAGGGCGGACCGAGGTACTTCTCGTAGTTCTCCGTGTCGCGGAGTTCGCCGCCGTAATCGTGGTTTCCGACGACGTTGTAGAACGGGTATCGGCTGTCTTGGGTGGCTCTCACGTAGCCCGCGAGCTGCGCGACCTGCTTGCCAACGTTGGTCAAGTCACCCGTGGTCACAACGAACGTGGGCTTGTCCGAAAGGTTGTTCACTACCTCCAGGTCTTCGGCCATGGTCTGAACGGCACTCTCGGCTTCGGTGACGTGCGTGTCGCTCAGTTGGACAAAGACGAAGCGGTCGGTGTTGCGGGCGGGGTCGCGAACCAGGCCGATATCGGCCGGCTGGACCTTGTCGGCATAACGATCGAAGTCCGCGATGACGAAGAACTGCTTTGAAGCCCGCCAACCCGCCGGTGTGCAGACAAAGACCGAGCCCCGAGACTGCTCACGGAGTTTGAACTCGAAGCGGCCGTCGGCTTGGGTCCGAACGAAACCGAGCCCGTCGGAGACGGACATGTCCCTCAGCGTCGGCTCGTTGTCGTCTCGCAAGCCGTCGGCATCGAGATCCTCGAACACCACGCCGCTCATGACCAGGCTGCGCGAGACCGGGCGGCTGGCCGGGGCTGTGGCGGGTTTGGAGGCGACGGGCGACGCGGCCGGCTTGGCCTTCGGGGCCGCTCCGGTCGAGAGTACCAGCACCTGAATCAGAATCGCAAAACGGAACAACATGTCGGCTCTCCCGGACAAAGCTCGATAACGCGTATTCTCAGACGCGCCGATCCGTTGGATCACAGCCAATGATAGGCACCGGGGTAAAAACCGCAACGCGCGGGGCTCGTGTGACGGAGGTGGGGCACAATCGAAGCCGCCGCAGGCGGCGCAGACCTGCCGCAATCATCCCCGACCGGGATAACCTCGACAACAAGCAACGGTAGCCAACGACAGAGGGAAGAACTACCACCCGGTACCGTCGCTCTCCACGCACGGTACTTGAGGAGGATAACCCCGGAGTCGATCTCGAAGCTCAGTCAGTGGCTCCAAGAGCCACATTTCAGGAAGCCTTGCACCGATTGCCGCCGAATGGCATTCCACAACATGGTTACAGACTCATCGGAGACGGAAAAGCCTGCTCGCGCATCGCCTGATTTGAGGTCTGAGATTGCCGGATCTCAAACCAGGCGAATGATGGTCTGCCAGGGCAATCCTCTGCGGTGGCGCCGTCGCTTGTTCGTTCAAAGATCCCAGATGACCGCCCGCGGGCACCAGTCTGCATTCAGCGTCGCGAACCTGCCTCGATGGTCTTGCAGTCACCACGTCTCCGGCTGCCCGATCGTGCGGGAACTTCTCTGACCTGCTCTCGCCAGGGAGCCAGCACGCTCTCGGACACAGCGTCGAACAACCGTTCGCCGCAATGCAGACAGTGCCAATGAGGTACGGGAGGGCTGGTTACACGACGGCGGCCGACCTCGAAAACGCACGGTTCACAGACCCATCGGATCTGCTTTGCGCCGCAAGTCGGGCATTCGGCAACTGGAAACTGAGGCTTTGCTCGATTCCTCATGTCGGCTCCGATCGTTTCGAAGAAATCAGGATGTAGAACCGGTCGCTTCTGCGTGCCGGAGCCAGCTTGCCTTTCGTGTAGACGGGGCGACCATCCCATGTCGCCGAGTCAAGAACGTACAATGTCTCCCCTCGCCCGGTGAACGGGTTACGTGACCGCAACCGCTTGGCAATGGCCTGCGCATTGAGAATGGCCTCCACGACATCTTCTCGGCACAGACCATCCCGCAACATCTCAGCTTCGGCCGTCGCAGTGAAGACCACGCGGCCCGCTTGGCACAATCGCTTGATCAGAACAAGCGTATGATCCACTTATTATACCCCATCTTCACAGGGATCGCACACCACCTGATTTGAGATCTGAGATTGCCAGATTTCAACCCGTCCGAATGATGGTCCGCCAGGACGGGCCCTACGCTTTGCGGGGCCGACGCCCCCGTCGGCGCTGCTACTCCTGCGCCCCTTTACTATTCTGTGCGCCACTCTTGCAGCGCAGCCGCTCGGCCACGTTGGCCGGCACCAGCCGGCTGAGCCGCTCCATGTCGGTGCAGCCCAGTTCGACGATCTGCTTGATATAGGTGCTGGAGATCAGAGCGAACTGGTCGCGGGTGAGCAGGAAGATGGTCTCGACCCCCCCCACTGCCATGTTGACGTTGGCCTGTTGAAGCTCATAGTGCAGGTCGACGTTGTCGCGGATGCCGCGGATGATCATCTGGGCCCCGACCCGCTGTACGAACTCGGCGGTCAGCCCCTTATAGGCCTCCACTCGTACCCGCGGGAGGTCGCCGATCAGTTCGTTGAGCATGTCGACGCGTTCCTGAGCGGTAAACAGCTCCCGTTTCTCGGGGTTCTGGCCGACGGCGACGATCAGCTCGTCGACAAACTCCCGTGCCCGCTTGATCACGTCGAGGTGACCGTTGGTGATGGGGTCGAAGGCTCCTGGGAACACGGCACGAGCGGCTTTACGGTGAGACATGAGACGTTTTCCTGAGACAAATGACCGACAGACCAAGGGTGTATCCTGAACACGTATGGGACGGGCTTCCAGTCGACCATCGGACCGGCAAGATGCCGGTCCCACACCGGGATCTCAGGACGCACAACAAGCCGCGGGAATTGTAACCCAACCGGCGGCAGCCCCACAACCGGGCGCTTGCCAACCGCCGGGCCCGACGCTATCATATGAGTCATGTTGAACAAGGTAACCGAGTCTCACCCCCCTGCCCGTCATCGCCCCGCGCCCGTGCGGATCGGCGGCATT
>MTKZ01113495.1_pt2 | contig 11844 bp, 17 predicted proteins | sample 1042781 | NCBI WGS metagenome assembly MTKZ01 (sample SAMN06212207, study PRJNA360539) | anaerobic digester metagenome | biome: Wastewater treatment plant; material: sludge; isolation source: anaerobic digester fed with sludge from wastewater treatment plant | place: Denmark: WWTP Viborg ...
CGCCAACGACTACCTCGGAAGTACTGGACGGTGGGGATTGCGAAATCCAGACGGTATTGAGCCGCTGGTCAACGACATTGCCCGCGCCCACGTTCGCCGTGGACCCGACAAACTCCCCGTTGGCCGCTTCGACGGACGGTGTTGCCAGCGTCGTAGACGCGGTGGCGCTGGCGTCCTCCGCAATGTTGATGCGGCCGGCAGTCAGCCGCGGCGCATCGGTCAGCCGCAGAGTAACATCCGTGCCTCTTACCGAGCGTTGCCACTGCGCGCCCAAACGGTAGTCATCGCGCCATGCGCCCGCGGCAATACACCCAATCCACCAAACCACCCAGCCGGAATCATACGCGCCGCGCACGATGCGCCGTAGACACATCACCGCCCGGTCCACGGCAAAGTAATCTTCGTCGTAGTTCTCGCCTTGCAGCTCGGTACTCCAACGCAGCGCACTGCCAACCCATTCATACGTCAGTGAGCCGCGCGCGTACACCGAATCGGTGACTTCCACCCATGTTCCCGCGGGCGTGATGCTGTCACCGCTGATGGTCCACCCGACGGGCGCGCTGCCGAACTCGTAGTGCGCCAGCGTCAGCGTGTTGTAATATGCCGCCGCCGCAAAGTAACGCAGCTTTACGTCAAATTCCGTTGCCGTCGTGTTGGCAATCTGGTCAGCAGTGAGGGCCATCAGGAAGTCACCGTGATTTGCTCGACGATGATCGTTACGTCCGTATACAGGGTGCTCGTTGCCGAACCGCCCGGTCTGGCGTTACCGAGCGGACGCAACAGCGTGCCAGCATATTTGATCCATGTGGCTGTGCGTGGATTGTAGGCCGTGAGGGAGNNGCGTTCGCGTCAGCAAAGAACGCTTGCCACCACGCCCAGCCGTCGCCGCGCATCTGTGTCGCCTGAATCTCAATCCGCGGCAACCCGATAGCCCCGCACGGCGCGCCTAACCCGTCGCGCTCCGCTGGCTCAGGGTAGACGACGTTGACTGAACCTTCATCGTCCGGGTGTGCGGAACTCGGTATGTCCTGCCACGAACCGCTTTTATACTGGAAATCAGCCATTATTGCTCCAATTCCTTCGCAATGTAGCTGTCTACCATCGCACCGACCGCCTGATAGAAGATGGGTGATTCCTTCGCCCGCTTGACGAAACCGCCGCCCACTTTGTCAAATGCCGCCGCGCCTTTGTCCTCGAGCTGCTTGCCGCCGTCTGCGGCTAACTCGGTATCCATGCTGCCGATCATGGCCGCTATGACATCCACGCCGAGAGTTGATTCTTTCAGGCCGGAGCTTACGCCTGTCGCCAGCGACTTCGCCAGCGCCGCGCTTTCCGGCTGTGACAGCACAATCCCCTGTCCTGCCGTGTCGATACCGAGCAACGACTTGAGGATCGACGCATCCCCGCCAAGCTGCCCGGCAAGAGCTTGCTGCGAGGCTTCGGCCGCGAGCTTGTCCTGCAGCATCTGGCGCAGTCCGGCCGTGTCAATCATGCTCACAACGTCATCGGTGAAATTTCCCATCTGGAAGGCTTTAACCGTGCCCGCGATACGTTCCCGGTCTCCACCAAGCAATCCCGCAACGTCACCCCATGAACCGTCTTTCAGCCAGGCTTGCAGCCGATATATCTGTTCAAAGGGTCCGTTCTGCCCCGGAGACAGGGGATTCGAAGTCATGTCATCGAGACCGATGGAGAAGCGCATACCTTCCTGTAAAAAGCCACTGATACGGTTCGCGGCCTCCTTGCCCGCATCGGTCATCGCATCGAGGTAAGATTTACCGGCCTTCGTCGCTACATCGTCATTCACCAGTCCGACGCGCCGTTTCCAATCTTCGAGCGCGCGCGCCGCATCCTGCTTCGAGGTCGTAGCGCCAGCTAGCTTCCGTGCGTAATCGGTATACAGGCCCCAACGGGTTTTCGATGGTTCGGTGAAGGTTCCCGTTGTCGTTGCTTGATGCAGCGCCACAGTTGCCGCCGCCGCATCCCGATTCGCCGCGGCGAGTCCGAGCAGCCGCGCCTTGGTCATGTCCGCCGCTTGGCCTTCCACTTCCAAACCCATCGCCACTCGGTATAGCTTATCGGCATGGTCGGATTCCGCCGCGGCGAGTTCCAAGGTCGCTTCCGCCTGGTTCAACAGGTCCTGGTAGTAGGCAATCGACGCTTGCCGGGTGAGTGCAAACTGCCAGGATGTACGCGCCCTTTCAAGGTTGCGTTCGGCTTCGAGCACCTTATCGAATGCCGCCGCCTCACGCAGCGCCGCGGCTTGCATCGCATCAAACGCGGCTGTCTGCCCCGTAATGATGCGTTCCAGTCCCACCGGAATCTGATTCAACCAGGTCATGAACCCGGACGCGTCGATCTGGTCAGCCATCGCTTGCTTCAGGTTGCGCAGCGAGGCGCTGAACGTGTCCATACTGGTTGCTGCCTTGACGCCGGCGGCTTCCACGTCTGCCAGCTTCCCCGCGCCGATCTCGAGCACAGCAGAGACGAAAGCTTGTTCCCGGCTGAGATTCTGGTTCGCCGTCATGAGTTCGTCAATCCGTTGCCGCACCCGGCCGGAAGAGATACCGAATGTATCGAGCCGTTCAATGGACTGATTCGCGAGCATCGCATTCCAGGACGCCATCCGGTCGGTTGCCGACAGCATCTTGTCACCCAACATGACGGCCATCCGGGACATCGTGTAGGCTTCGTCGGCGTTCTTGACCAACCCCATACCGAGCAACTGCGACGCGCCGCGCATGGCGTCCAGCTTGGAGATGCCGCCTTCGGTCGCGCGCAGCAGGGCATTCGTCGCGGCTTCGGCCTCGCGCGCGCCCCCGGCATACGCCTCCAGTTCCTTGCGCACGTTCTCGGCCATCTGGCGCTGATTGTCCAGCTCCATTGCCAGCTTACCCGCGCCAATCGCCGCCGTCGCGAACCCGGCCCCGGTCAGCAGCGCCGAAAGATTACCGAGCGGCCCCGGCAGCCCGTTCAGCGCGTCCCGAATGCCGCCGATGCCGCGCCGGGTCGTGGACGCGGTGTTATCCACTTCCCGGCCAAAGCCCCGTAGATTCGCTTTGGCTTGGGTAGTATCAGCCTCGACTACTGCCCGGATTTTCGCTGCTGTAATCAACTTGCGCCTCGTTTTCCGCGGCCTCGGCGGTCAGTGCGTATTTCTGCCAGATGAGCGGCTGTTCGGCCAACACCCACGGCGCAACCCCCAGATAGCGCGCCGCCCGAATCAGTGGATACCAGTCGGGACAGGCTCCGACTTCCCCTCCTGTTTTCAGCCAGCGCCGGAGGTCGCGCCGGACGGTTTTCCCACGGACACATCCGCTATCAGCGCATCGAAGACCGCAGCCAGGAACGCGCTGGGCAGTTCCAACAGCGTTGCCCGTGTGATAGGCAGTGGCCGCATGTCATCGTCCATGACATCCCAAGCTGTGACCGTGCGCTCGAGCACGGTCACAATCGGCAACCGGGTTTCTACGTCCGCCATCTCAAGCGACAGTGCTGGCGTCATCTCACCCGGTTTGTACGTGATGTTGACCTGTTCGCCCATGAAATCCACAGCGATTGTGCGCGTGTTCCGCTTGAGATGGCTGATTGTGATTGGCATATGGCTCCTTATTCAGCGTCAATAGAGTGGACATACACTCTGACATATGCGATGAGTTTTTCTAGTTCGGTGATAGCAATCGCCAACCGGCGCGCAGTTTCCGAACGTCCCGCTTCTTCGCGTTGCTCGCGCATTTTCTCAGCAGCATCTTCAAGCAGTTTCACGACATTGTTAGATTCCATACTGGCTCCTTATTTGCTCGGTATCGCCTACAGTGCCGCGACCTTGTTGCGCACCTGGACCTCGATAGTCTTGCCCGCGGTGCCGTCGTACACGGGCACGAACGTCCATTCCAGCGCGTAAACGCCGTCCTGGTCGCGGAACTCGGACGGCTCCGACACGTTGTATGCGCCGTCGATCTGGAAGAGGTAGGGTTTGCCCGTATCGATGTCCGCGCCGGACGCTTTGATGCGCAGCCACTTATTAGTTGCATTGCGCATCAGCGTCAGGAACGCCATGCCCGCCGCGTCCGCTTCCACCGTGAGTTTGCAGGACACATCCGGCACGGTTTCGACATGCGCCACATAGCTGGTCTTCGACGCATCCAGAACCCACAGCGGGCCGAATCGGTTGGAGATGCGCCACTCAGCCGAGAGGATGCGTGTCGATGCCGACGCCCCCGTGAGACCCGCCCACGAATCCGCCGCATAGACGCTGATCTGCGTCCCGGCGACGGGTACGGGCGGCGTTTCAATCGCTGCCGCGCCCGCTGTCATGCTGATACCGTCTGAGATGCGCTGGCCCAACAGCGTGCCGTCGTACTGGCAGCCCTCGCGCGTGAACCGGAAGCCGAGTTCAGACACGATGCCATACGCGAACGAATGCGCGCGCACCGTGCCGCCCTGTTCAATCGTGTACGTCTGGACCGTATCCTCTGCCGACAGCGCCGGCGCGAACGTCCACAGCTTACCGAGCGTCGTATCCGCCGAAGGCGTTACGCTCTTGAGAATCGACGCCAGCGGGTACACGACTTCCCCGTAAGTCACCCAGCCGCCAATCTTCCACTCCGACCACTCCCGGCCCGGCACAACGAAGCTCGGGTACTTGCGGCCCGCCGGGCGAAAGACCTGATTCGCGACCTTGATGCCGCCGGTGAGTTCCAGCGACGTCAGCAGTTTCGACGCCGCGACCGCCGTGCCCGCGGTACTCTCCGCGCCAATCTGCGTCACCTGTGCTACGGTTGCCCGTTCTGCCATGATCCCTCCTCACATTGCCAGAGGCAATGTCATTGCACCAGCAGGGTATACAACCCGCCCAAATGCCGATAGAGCTTGTTGGTCTCCGCAACACGCTCGACATAATGAAACACTGTTTCTCTGACACACTCAATCACCGTGCCGCCGGCTCCGGTTCCGTTGGCTTGATGGAGTAGGGTATGGACCCGCGCCATGATGGTTGCGACCGTTGCGCAAGATGGTTCGTCCGTTATCGCCTTGACAATGTACGTGCCGCCCGTCAGAATCGTCGTGCCTTCGACGGTCATCCGATCGCGCGCCGTCTGCAGCGAGAACACCACATACGGCAGGGCCGTACCCTCTGGCGCGATGTCCGCATACACGCCGGTGATGAGAGCCATCAGCGTGGCATCTCCGGTTAGCTCGGTATGCAGCCAGGTATCGCAGATTGCTGTCGGGTCAGCCATTGAACACCTGCCCTAACGCCCGCTCGAAGGCCGGCTTGACCTTATCCGCCGCCGGCCCGAGATAGGGCCGCGCCGCCATGCGTGCCGTACCGAGTTCCAGATATGCGCCGTACTCCGCACCTACCGCCACTTCACCGACCGTTGTGTCGGTCATCGCGTGCGTGACCGAGTTCATTAGGTTGCCGGTATCCACTGCCGGCGCTTCACCGGGCGCCGAAGCCGTGTGTTCAATCGGATGTTCCGCCGTGCCGCCGACGATGTACGTGCGGCCGTGTTTCTCCTGCGTGAAGGAGGTATCGACCTCGCGATGGAGATCCGCGATGGTCTTCTGCACCACGGCGCGCGCCCGCCGGTCAAGGTTGCCCGCGACCTTCTCAAAATCGTTGAATACTACCTCTACCGGCATTACTGCACCCTCGCCGCGATCACCCGCAAGGCCGTTGACCAGGACCGTTCTAAAATGGCAACGACCTCCCATGTCACGGCATTGATGAGCAGCCTATCGGTCAGCCGGACATCCGTACCGTAGGGCAAGGTCACAACTACCGATTCCGCCAATGACAGCCGCTCCGCAATCAGGCGCTCGCTGCCGTTGCCGATTTCCGCCATGCGACAAGTAACCGTTGCAACCGTCGTTTCGCTTTCCGTGTGGCCGCCCGCGCCGTCACTCGTACGCGTGATCCGCCGAATGGCGGCTGTATCTGGCAGAGCAGCTTCCTGTGTCGCACGCAGTTCCGCGAGTTCATCACTCGGTAAGAGGGCGCTCACTTGGCCCTCGGAGATAGCAGCGTTACCAGCCCGCCGACTGCCGATGCGCCAATGGCAATCAGCCCAGCGTCTGCCGTCTTACCGAGCAACGCCAACACCGTGACTCCGATCACGCACAGCGCCCCAACCGCGCCCAAGATATACACCGTATGCCGGTACATCTCCGGTTGCTCGGTATCAACGGGGACATCTGAGACCACTTCCAGTGTGCCGAATTGCTGTTCGTCCATCATCACTCCTTGACGTTGATAACGCCGGTCTCTTCCAGCAACAGCCGCCCGGCGCGGGTGACTTCCAGCCGGTACGCGTGATAGCCGGCAGTCATAGCCGCAGTCTGTACTGCCGTGAACTCAAACCGGAGTAGCTGCGTTGTCAGACCGGGATTGACCACCGCGCCCGCATACGTGTCGCCGTCAAATTTGAGCGCCGTCGTTGCGCCGGTGAAGTCCGGGGTTGCGACCTCAAACTCAATTGCCCTATCATCAGCAGCGGCATAATCGTAGCCCTGGTACACCGTGATTTGGCCGTCTGTGCTGACCGCTGATTGCACGATGACCTGATAGCCGGATAACGCCGCTTCGACTGCCGCGGGCAGGGCCGCGAGAAGATTATCAATGCTGCCGTCTGCCGCCGCGCCTGCGCTGGGTGCCAGCTTCATGGCGTCGCGCACCTCCTGTGCCGTCAGGCCCGCACCGGCAGCCCCCCCGACGCTGCCCGTGATCCAGTTCGTGTCCAGCGTGCGCGCCCCGGTGTATTGGGCGGCGGCGAAGTAGTCGTAGGTCGCCAGGTCGTCGCCTTCATAATTGCGCGCATACGCACCTGCATTCGTCGTCTCGGCGGTCGGATGCTGCGAGCCATCCCAAATCACCGTCTGCGCCAGCGTGGCCTTGTCTTGGGCGGTCAGATAAAGCGCAATCTCGGCCAGGGTCAAGCCCGTTGCCGGCTGCCCGTTGTCTTGCGTAAAGAACGCCGCTATCGTAATGCTCATCAGGCCCTCGTAAATGTCACCCGCACGCCCAACAGCCGGGCATCGGCCGCCAGCGTGTCCGCACCGTCAGCCGCCTTGCGGTAAACCCGGAAATTGACGAAATCGCCCGCCGCCGGCGTGCCGGCAATCGTGATCGCCGATGTCGCCGCAGTTACATGCACATCCCCGGCAGCAATGAGGGTGTCCGTGACTTCCTGCGCCGTACCGTAAGCAATATCGAGCGCATCGTCGTTCCCGCCCGACATGGCTTGCAGCCCCCACACTACATCGCCAGAGCCGCTGGCGGCCGTCCAGTAGAAGACGGCTGTCACCGTGCCGGCGTTGTAATCGCTCGGCATGATGACCGACCACTCGGCATACTCCTGCGTAGCCGCGTCAAAATCGAGGGCATAGTAGTTGAGCTTGTTGGTGCCCGTCTCAACCTTCGCGTTTGCCGCGCAGCCGGTCGTCGTGGACGGCCAGCCGCCCGCCGCGGACAAGACAATCTGACCGGCTGACGCTGGCCCAGTCGGACCTTGCGCGCCTGTGGTCCCCGTTGGCCCGGTCACCGTTGCACCTTGCGCGCCCGTGGTGCCCGTTGGCCCGGTCGGGCCGGTCACCGTTGCACCTTGCGCGCCGGTGGTGCCCGTTGGCCCCGTCGGGCCGGTCACGGTTGCACCGTCCGCGCCGGTGGTGCCTGTCGGCCCGGTTGGGCCGGTCACGGTTGCACCCTGCGCGCCGGTGGTGCCCGTTGGTCCGGTTGGGCCGNNCCTGTTGGGCCAGTCGTGCCCGTTGGTCCAATACTACCCGTTGGACCTGTGACAGTCGCACCACTTACACCCGTTGTACCAGTTGCGCCGGTCGGTCCCGTGACGCCCTGCGCGCCCGTCACGCCTGTTGGACCAGTTACAGTCGCACCGTCTGCCCCCGTCGGCCCCATGTCGCCGGTCGGACCAGTCTCACCCATAGGGCCGGTTTCACCCGTCGCCCCGGCATCTCCGGTTGGCCCCGTCGGGCCGGTCGCTGTCGCTCCCGTGGCTCCGGTTGGGCCTTGCGTCCCCNNGTTGCGCCGTCTGCGCCTGTTGGTCCTGTCTCTCCCGTAACGCCTGTTTCACCTGTTGGACCAGTGACCGTTGCTCCCGCGGCTCCGGTTGGCCCCGTCGGGCCGGTCGGACCAGTCACACCCGTCGTACCTATTGCGCCCGTTGGGCCTTGTGCGCCGGTAGTGCCTGTGGCTCCGGTCGGACCGGTTGGGCCAGTGACAGTCGCACCGTCCCCACCAGTTGGGCCAGTCGCGCCCGCATTACCGGATGCGCCCGTAGGACCCTGCGGCCCGGTCGCGCCATCGGCTCCAGTTGGTCCCGTAGCCCCTGTTATCCCCGTTGCACCGCGCCCCGCGGCGCTAAGTGGCAGTACAGCCATCGTTCACCGCCTCAAAAAAGGCATAATTTGCGGCCAGCCGCGCATCCTGCGGTGCCAGCTCATACGCTCGGCGTGCGTAGGGCTTGCCCTCCGCCTTGCGCCCCGCATACCAGTAACAGCGGGCAAGCAAATCGTAGATATGCGACCCATACCAGCCCGCGACGATGTACCCGGTAGCCGGCTGCGGCAGTTCGAGCGCCCCGCGCAGAATCGCCGCCGCCACCGCGTGCAGCCCCGCCGCGTGATAGTGCTCGGCCAGCAAGCCGTACCATTCCCGCCTGTGCGGTTCAGCCGCCAGCGCGCGGTGCAGCATCTCGATCTTCCTGGTGGGTTGGCCGAGCCGGTCATAGCACGTCGCCAGGTTCCCGTAGGCTTCGGCTCTGTCGCCCACCTCTGCATCACCCAAGACTGCCAAATAACGGCCTGTCACTTCAATACACGCCTGCCATGCCCCCAGGTACAGGTATTCGCGGCTCAGGTAGTACAGCGGCCGCGGGTCGTCGGGCCATTCTTCCACATCCATGCACAGCAGCATCAGCATGTGCTCGCGCTTCCACTCGCGTCCGGTCGCGGGTGGGCGATGTTCCCACACCATGTCGCTGTAGACACATGCTCCCCAACCTTCGGTCGGCAACGGAACCTCGTGCGCCCGGTAGCGATAAAGGAACGTCCCGCGCCGCCAGCAGCGCATCTGATGAAACGACAGCGTAGCCCGGTCGCCGTCCATGAACGTTTCGCGGATATAGACCGCTTGCGCCGTCGTCTGCTCCAGGTACGCCCGCACACCCAAGGGGTCGGCTATAACCTCGTCAGCGTCCAGAATAACCACCCAATCGCCCGTGGCGGCCAGGATGCCTCGATTGCGTTCCTGCGCCTTGTGTCGCCGATCCCCGCCAGTCAGCACGCGCGCGCCGAACTGCTTGGCCAATTGGATGGTACCGTCAGTCGAGCCGGTGTCCACAATCACCACCTCATCGGCCAAGCCAAGCGTTGACGCCAACGCCCGACCAAGTAAAGCCTCCTCGTTGCGCACCATCATGCAGACGGAAATTTTCACGTCCACTCTCCCCAATATGGCGTGTTGGAGCGCGGGCAAGCCGCGCAGTACGGAAAAGCCAAGCGGCCACTCGGCTGTGAAAGCAAAGCCAAAACTGCACTGTGCCGCGGGCCGAACCACAGGTCGCGCAGACTCGTCTCGTGGCTGCTGCCCAAGCCGTACTGCGCCGTGATGTCCTCGCAACACAGCATCATGCGCCCATCCCAGCCGATGATGCAGCGCATCTGCGCCTCGCGCTCGCACGGGCTAAACTGGTGAGCCGCAATCGCGCCGTCCAGGTTGGTGAAAGGTGAAAAGTGCGTCACAATGTGCTCGCCCTGCGTAAAGGTCAGCACTGTTGTTTTGAACCAGCCCCGATACTGTGCCGCCCGCGCGGCTTTGTCGCCGGAGTACAGTGCCACGTGCAGCCGATCAAAAGCCCCGTCCAACGCCGCGCAACGCTCCGCCGTAAAGTAGTCGCCGTTGGTGTTAGCGTAGACCTCGCTGAAGACGCCTAAGCTGCGCGCGTAGCGCCCGAAGTCTCCAATGCGCTCGTCTTGCAGCGGCTCATTGAAGTGTTGCAAGCATACCCGCCCGCGGAACCCCAACGCTGCCGCTTGGTCGAGCAGGCTGTACACCATCGCAGATGGCATTTGCTGGCGCACAAAACGCGCCGCCAGCGCCGCCTTGTCCGGGTGCGACTGGCGCAAGCACGTTGGGCAACCCCGGTTGCAGGTGGACTGCGTTTCGATGTTCAACTCATCAAACAAACGCATTAGTACACCATCAAACAATCTAGAGCCGCAGGAGCCCGCGGCACCCGCACGCCTTCGGTATACGTGATCGTGACCGTGATGTGATCGACGCTGCCGCTGGTCGTGCCAATCGAGCCGGCCGATGTCGCGGACAGCACCACCCCGAAATCCGCCCCGTTGACATCGGCGGCGCTCAGCGTCAAGCCCCAGAGATCGGCCGCCCCGCCGTAACTCGCGCTGTAGTCTCTGGTCGGGGTCGGCCAGAATGTACTGGTATCCGCCTTGTTGTCGCCGCTGACCGTCCCTCCGACGACCAGCCGCACGACACTGTCCACCACATGGCGATGCGTCAGGCGGTCTGCCGCTTTGCGCTCGATGCTGACCGTCACGCCATCGATGGTCGCCCCGGTCGGGATGGCAAAGCCGAAGTTCGTCGCCTTGAGGTAGTGCGATTGCTGCACGCCCGAAGTAGAGAACACGGCATAGACATCGTTGCTGCTCGCCGCGTTCCCCGGGTTGGACCAGGCCACCGCCCCGACCGCGGCGTCATCCGCCAGCGTGCCGGGACTAATCGCTCCCGTGTCAGGCATTTGTCACTTGCTCCCCTAACAACAGCTTATACTCCGTAGGTTCGTAGTAGGCGCTTCAGCGCCCCACCCACCAGCGGCCCCACATCACTCGGTATGCGCTACGCTTCATCGTCGTCCACTTCCACCGTTGTCAGCGGTGCGAACACAACCGCACTCGTGACGATGCGCCGTGCATACACGGCTGCTTGCGCCTCGCACGCCTCGCGCTGCTGCGAGCGGTTGAAGGTCGAGCCGTCTGCCTGGAAGTCATACGCGCCCGCGCAAGCCGCGGCCTTCCAACGCCAGCCTTCCGCCGCGCCTCTGTTGAGGTCATAGGAAGGAGACCAGTCGTCAGACAACGGCACTTCACCCGCCGCATCTGCCAGCCGACACAGCGCCAGCAACTCCGTAATTTGCGCCTCAGAAAGCACGGGCGCGGTATCGGCCGCGGTCATGGACCGCAACCGGGCCCGCGCCCGCGCTTCTGCAGCGGCTTGCGTAGCCGTCGTCATGGCTACTCCGCGTCTACCCGGTAGTATTCGACGTACAGCCGCCCGACGAACGCGGCGCTTGCCGCGCTGACCGTCGCGTTCAACACCTGTGCCGCCGTCCACATGATTTCAGCCGCACCCGCCGCCGGCGCCAGCAGGTTATACGCCTTCCCGGTGATCGCGCCGTTGATGGCCTGCGCTGCGATGATGTTGCTGTTGGCCGCGCCCGCGGCCCCGGTCCCGATCGCGATGTTGGCCGCGCCCGCGGACGGCGTATCCACGTACAACGTCGCCTGCTTGACAATCAGCGTCACACCCTCGGGATTCAGAATCTCACCCGCGCCGCCGTTGCTCGGTACTGCCTGCCCGGTCAGCGCCAGTTCAAACGCACCAGTTTGCTTTGCCATCCCTGACCTCCTACAGCCAGTAGTAGATTTTGACCGCCGACCCGTTCAGCGCGCTGTTCAGGTCTACCGTGTTGGATTCCAGCGCCGTGGCCGAAACCGTGACGGTTGGATGCGTGCCCTCGCGCACGTTAACGAGCGACGCCGCGAACACCTGTGCCGTGTCGATCAGCTTGTCGGGCAGACCGA
>MTKZ01004538.1_pt3 | contig 11840 bp, 15 predicted proteins | sample 1042781 | NCBI WGS metagenome assembly MTKZ01 (sample SAMN06212207, study PRJNA360539) | anaerobic digester metagenome | biome: Wastewater treatment plant; material: sludge; isolation source: anaerobic digester fed with sludge from wastewater treatment plant | place: Denmark: WWTP Viborg ...
CATATTATTACCACCTTTCTTTTTTATTTATATTACGAATATGTTTTAGCACGTCCGTAATACAAGTATATTACATATAATCGAGTACTGCCAATATACGATTTACTATATACCGATTACATTCATCAAATCTTCATCTGTTATACTATCTATTTCATCAATAGATTGCGTGTCTGATGTGTCTTCAACATCATCGTTTATCAATACTATTTTATATTTTTCACCATATGGATCGGACGCTAACATGGTATCCATATTTAATGTTAAATTATCTGACATTTCTGGTAAATCATAATCTGGTATATCGCTTCCATCATTACCGGATATGGCTTTAAAATACTTATCACCTGTATCTTCGTTATACATAAGTATAACTTTAGCATTCATCTTTTCAAATTTAACAGTTGATTTTAATTTGTTCTTCATATCTTCATCTAAATCTATGAAGTCGTCATTCATATCTTCTATTTCTGGTATAGTCATATCATTAACGTTCATATCTATGTTTCTACCACTCTCTATTATCTGTCTAAATATATTATCATTACCACCATTATTATCTGATTCTTCTTTATTTTTAATAGTTGCAAATTTCATATCTAAATCAGCAGCAGTCTTCTTTATGTTTACTATATCTTTAAGTAAATCCGCTTTTAGTTTTCTACCATTAATAATATTAGTTATCAAATCTGTTGTGTATTTAGAAGAACCTCTCACATTTGATTTATTTTTTTGACTATCGTTATATGTTGATTGTAGATTGTCTACAAAGTGAGACTGTTCAACATAAACTTCTTTTAATTGAATTAATTCTGGCATTAATTCTTCTTTATATTTATTCTTTTTTTTACCTTTTTTCTTCTTCTTTTTCTTTTTACAAAACCCCCATTCGTCTATATTAATACCTTTCTTTTTGGTTTTCCTAACCTTCGGATTAGAAAATTCATCATCTTCGAAATCATCAAAATATTTTGATTTTTTTGGTTCTTTTATTTTCTTTTCTGATTTAGTAACGATTAGTTTACTAACAACATCATCATCAATTAAATCTTCTACTTCATCTAATAAATCTAGCATTGCCATATTATATCTCTCCTTTAATAAGTATATTAATAAAGAGTTCCTTGTATAAAAAAATATCTGGAGGTAACTCCAGATATTTTTAAAATTATTCTTTGAGTAAAGCCACCAATTCTATATCCCATGGTTTGATGACCTTATTATCTTGGGATGCATAGTCGGCATTGTATAGATTCACTATAATGATATATGATCAAGTTTTGTTTTATTTTTTATACGGGAGTATTCTTTAACTATTTCAATTATTTCGGCAAATGTAGAAACTCTAACTACATTCGGTTTAGAACTGATATCTATATGTTCATTCCAAGGATGTGTTAATAATATGCCTTTTTTATAATTGTCACCATTAAAATTACCAAAGTAGTCGTCGATTAAAATATCACAAGTTATAATAGTTTTATCATGCATATAGTTTATAGATTCTTCAGGTATTTGTGGAAAGTTCTTATGCATGAATTCCGATTTATACATGCCGGTATCAACAGTACATGCAGATACGAATGATAAATTACAAATACCATTCAATATATCTATGAATTCCACGGAACTCATATCTATATTTAATACATCGACTGTTTTCCACAATAATGGATTTCTAAAATATAAGAAATACATTGAATCTTTCTTAATATTAATGCATTCCCAAAATGCATAATTAGTCATGTTTTTGAAATTATGGTTCATGTTAAAATCATAATTAATCCTGTTCACAACGGCCTCTGTCAAATTATTCAATACATTGTCTATATCACATATAACATGTATCCTATTATATTCTATTTTAGTGATTTGTGGAAATACATCTGTTGTATTTTCTATATAACTCATACATTTCATTTTTATTTACTCCTCAATAATTCATAATTACAATTCATAAAATATATTGATGGTATTGTATATTTGTTCATGTCATTGAAATCTTCATAATCATCCTCTTCTAACTGTGTAAAAGAAATCATGTGCACGATATGTATATCCCATTTATACTGATACGCCAATACCATAAATTCATTAGATATAAGACACTTATCCGACAACAGTATATAATCTACATCATTATGTGTTACAATATCAGTTTTAATGATATCTGTATTTATTATAGTACATAATTTATAGATGATAATAAATGGTAGTCGATTATTATCTGTAGGGCATTGATAACCAAAATTAATTAATAGTATTCTTATAAGCGGTAGTAATATTGCCGGAACGTTATTTTTTAATCTTATATAAATTTTATTATCTATTGAAAATGTTTTCTTCTTCTTGTTATATAATAATTTTTCGTATTTCACTCAATATACCACCTTCTATGATTTTTTCTATCAATAAACACGTACCTATGGTACTTCCATAAGAAGCGATATCTATATAATCTGTATTATCGTTTATGAATTTCATTAGCTTATCACTAACAATAATATTGCTTGTTTTTGCTATCTTTATTAATTTGTCAGCATCATTTATATATTCTTCCATAATCCCTCCAATAATTAATCCAGTTCGAATAAATTAAATTTAAATACCTTACCGGATTTATTTAATAAATCATTTATAGAATTTACGTCAACATATTTTTGGTTACTCGGTGACACATAAGATACATTTTGTAATTTTGATTCAGATATGATTTTTATTAAGTTTAAATCACCTGAGAACACCGTTAGGTCATTCAATGAATCAATGTTCTCTTTGTCTAGTATTTGTGTATTTGGTAATAATTTTACCAAATCATTCAGTATGTTCGGTTGTTCATATTTACTTGTTAAATAAACATTGTCTATTAACTTCTTATCTAACAAGTCTTTTATAATAGCGAACATTTTATCTATTATAAAATTTCTATTACATCCTTCTAATATTTTATGTACAATGTCGAATTCTTTGAAAGAGTCTGATAGGTTATCAGACTCTCTTATTATATACTTATTACACATATTTAATACAAACATATTATCTTTACTTAAAGATTTATTGTTATCCAATGAGTCTTTAAGTATATGCAGTTGCGTATAGTAAAGTATGTCATCTATTTGAACAATTACATTTTTTGAATTGTATAAAAACACATTCACAGCTAAACATCTCCTTTATAATTACTCCACAAAAATATCGATTATCTCTTCTTTACTAGTTTTATCGTCATATGTTTTTATTTCCAACATACCATTGATATTTTGGCTTTCTTTGTTCTCTGCTTTATAATAATATTCTTTATCTTTAAAATTATACTTTGTACCATTGTATTCGACTGTAACTTTATATTCAGCTCTTTTAGTAGTGTATCTAGTTTTCTTCTTACCGTTAGTGTTAGTAACACGTCTTACCACTTCTTCGGGTTTATAATACAAGTCTATGATTTTAACCTGTACTGTTTTATGCTCGGTCGATATGACTTTTGCACATCCTACAGAAGTTATTGTGATTATTATTATCATACATAGTATTACGATTTTATTAATTCTCATTTTTCTCACCCATTTCTTCACAAATTATTTTTGATATTTTTAAGACTATTTCTATTTTACAATCGGAATAATCTTTAAAATAATTAACCAGTACTCGAGGTACATAGTAATGTACCAAAGACTTATCTTTAAATCTGATATCATATGTTAATATAGATACTATTGCTCTAATCGATAATGCTATGAGTGTATTGGTCTTATCATTTAAGTTAATAATAAAACGAGGTTTACTATATGTTGTTGATAGATATCTGATAGTATCTATGTGATTATCTATCAACATTTGATTTATTCTGGGTATTACTTTGGTGATATTTGCCGATATATTATGATTTACATACAATGGATATTTGTCATCATGATAAATATTAGCATCTTTTGTCATATATTTTGTTAATATGCTATTGTCTATACTATTTAATACATAGCTATTCATAGATATAATATTTTGAGGACTTATGCGATTAACATTTAAACCTTCTTCAGTTAAAGAACATACTGTCGTTTTATCATACATTTTCAATCGTGTTGCGAAATGATGATTGAATAATGAATAATTATCAGCATACTCTTTACATAGTCTATTATCATAAACTGCTCGTTGCCATATAAAATACACTCTTTTATCAATATCCACTGATTTGTACATCCCTAAATTTCCTATTGCTTTTGTTAATTTGCTAATATTGCGTTCCATAGTATTAATATATTCTTCTCGTTGACGTTTGGTATTACCAACTTTACATAATGATAGTAACATACTCGTTATGCTGATACAAAGATTATATCTGTTTTTTACTTGGAGTGTACTCCCTAGAAATTTAACCTTTGTGTAATTGATGCTAAAATCTTGCAATTCCATCATTCTAAGCATATGTGATATTCTAACAATGCTATAGTTATGTGCGTTTTTTATTATGTTGTCGTTTAGATGAAATATATAGTATACATACTTTGGTACGATAGTGTAATTATCTATATTATCGAAGCTATGTTTATCACCAGTATAAACCACGATGTGTTTAATATCGTGGTTTATAGACTCTTTATAATATTTCTTCCTAATCTGACTTTTTGTTTCAGCAGAGCATTTATTGAATGAATTTAACCATTTATTGAATGACGGTTCTATATAATCGTCATAAATATTAAATATACATTCTTCTGTTAATGCTGATTTCGAAACTATTGCCAATGAACCATCAGATAGTGTACCTATCACGTGACGGTTCAAACTTAATATAATATCTATTCTTCTACCTACACACTTATACAGGCATGTTTTATCTACTGATGTACTCTTAAGAAGCATTCTACGAGGTTCAACATCTATATTATTTTTATTTAGGAATAACTCATTATATAATGTATTCGATATATTGCATATAGTTTCCTTATCAGTCATTGCATTTCCATTGCTATCTGATAAGAATATCCTAGCATGTTTGAAACTATAAGCTTCCTTAATAATAGTATCGTCTATTATTATATTTAATACTCCATTGTTAACCTTTATACTTGTGTGCTTTGGTAATTCCATTATAAATCCTTCTTTCTTAGTTTTGTATTCATTGCAATCATTCTATGTAAGTTGCATATATTGATATACTGCATCGCAGATAACGATTTATCAGATATTGAATACACCCCTGATGTTTGAGTACATCTTGATATATTTAATATATTGAATTTTTTATCAAATATATCGTTATCGCCGGATATGTTGTTTACGTACACTGGTATTGATTCTTCATCGCATTCTTCGTGATTTAATATAGTTCTTATAGAGGTGTCTGATAAGAATACGATATCTGTAAAATTAACAGGTATATTTTTATATTTTGTAGGCGAAGGTATTAACATACTTATTATATTTATGATTTCACGTAGTGGAGTACCAATATTATCACTTTCTATAATTTTAAAATTATAGAAAGGAGTTACTTCATGTTTATGTTCATCTTCACCCTCATATTGTCTTTCGGTTGTCGATAGAATGGACACTACCTCTAAGTCTATCGCATCTGATATTTGAGGATGTTTTTTCATGATAGTTACCATCGTTTGAATATTCGTCTCATCATCTCTATATTCTATATAGTTAGTACTTTTATTATCATTGTCTATTTTTAATTCCTCTACTATATCACTTGAAGATTGCTCATTATCAAATATTTCCTTTACAATATCGGTTTCATCATCTGAAACCGATATTAAATCTGATATCTTTAAATTCTTCTTCTTTTTCTTTTTTTGTTTTTTCGTTTCGTACGACGAATGTTCGCAGTATGTTATATCTTCGATATTTACTCCATTAGTTAGGTCAACTTGTGTCAATGCACATAAGTCGATTATAATCTCTTTTTCCATGGTATATTTACTCCTTACACTTTAATTACGGATAATATATCTTCATCTGTTATACTACCCATTGTTTTTTTGTTTTGTTTTTTATAATTTTTATCATCGCTTGATTCCAAGATTGCATAAGGCTTATCTATAATATGAACATGCTTCTTTTTTAGTATTCGTCGTATTTCTCTTATCTGTTCTTCCATCGTTATACGCATTCTAAATTCATGAAATGGAATGGTATACTTTTTGTGAAATGGATTTGAACAAGTTAATCCTGTGAAATCTGATGTTGGTACTAGTGGGTAGGATGTGCCTTTTGATGCACATACATCACACATATGTAGATTTTCACTTAACGAATATATGTATGCGTAATCTAATATTACATCACGGCCATCCTTAGTTACGCCAAAGTTGGTAAAGTTCTTGCCAACTAAACCCATATCTCCTATTATAAAATCTTCAGATAATTTAGTTAGTATTTTACGCAAATTATCCTGTTTTGATTTAAATTCCTCTAGGGTCATAGGTCTCACTTCTTCACAGAACATAACTGTCCCGTAATCATAGTCTACTTCATACGCTTCAGGTGTGAATTGTGCTGTTTGGTCATGGTATAGAAATTCCCTAAGATTGTCTATACCTCCATCTCTATCTATTGCTACCTTTAAGCAATAGTTAGCACAATGAACGGCTAATCTATTAGTACCATCACCTAATGTATGATATGGTATTTTAAATTTAGTTAATTCATTTTTTACTCTACGTGATTTTTCTTCTATAGATGCTGTTGATAAATTTATCTTGTAAACTTGTAACCTGAATTCAGGTTTGATTAATTCATTTATTCTTGAGCGAATTATCATTATTTATCACCTTTCTTTTTAAGTTCTGGAATACTTACTAAGTATTCTAACTCACTATATGGTAGTTTCTTCTCGACATACATAGAAGCTTTTTTACTAACAGTTGATTTCTTTTTATTTTTATGCATTTTCTTATATTTCATGACTTCTGCTAAGACATCCTTATGTAGTCCTAACTCATGTAAATATTTTGTTTTGATACATTTTGCTATGTCCTTTATATCTTTCTTTTCAAATTTACCATCCTGAGCATAATTAATAACCCGAATGTTTTTAATTATCTTGGCTATATTTGATTTGTCACTGTGCAACTTATTATGCAATTTAGTCTTCTCCTCTAATGCACAGTATAAATTATTTTTAAATGATGATAAATCTATACTTGATTTATCATTAAATGTACGATTATGGTTTATTAGTTCTTTCATTACCATAATTTCATTTGCATCCATTAAGGTGAACATTTGCCTAGCGTGTCTCTCACCTGGGTATTGGTGTACCATAACTCGATACCATGGTTCAAGGTCATCATCACTTTCAGTATAAATACCACCAAAATCATTTAATCTTGGCATCATGTTACCATCTGAATCCAATAGCGGTATATAACGCAATGCATTCTCATCTAACCAATCGTTATATTCTTTTAAGAATACATCATATTTTTTCGATAATAGTGAGCCGGTATATACTGGCTCATTTTTCTGTGCTTCTTGAGTTAGGAACATAATATTTAAAACGTGTTCTCTTACATAAACAACGCTTGTGTTGTTTATTGTAACTAACCTAGAAGGTGGTACCCATGCTAATTCTGATATTGAATTTTTGTAATTCTTATAATTATTAAGCATTTCATTAGCACATAATACGTCATTTATTGAATTATTAACCACACCGTTTTTCAATTTAGACGTATTTGAGTCAACCATCCTATTTAATCTTAATTCTCTTTCCTTGATGACATCGGTTGCTATTTCTGTTATCATATCTTTTTTATTCTTTTTATTCTTTTTCATATTTGGTATCCTGAAGATATTATTCACTGCGTGTACAATTGATGAATCGCTAGGTTTATTATCAATATTCTGTAGCTCGGATATCTCTAACTTTTCTAAAATCTCGTCCACATCATCACCGATACCAAGAGACGATAATAACATATCGTCTTTAAAATACGATTTATTATGTTTTTCTTTTTTGATGACATTATTTCGTGCCATCATTTTTACCAATTCATCTGGACTTATATCCCTATTATTTATATATTCTAATAAGTATACAAAATCTATTTCGGATTTTAAAAAGTATTGTCTATGTTCATCTTGATTAAACACTTCATCAGAACCAGACAATTTCTGCTCTTTTAAGAAGTTGGAATAAGCACTCTGTATATTTCGCTTATCCAGTTTTATTATTTTCATATATTCTTTTTTCTTAAACTCATATATACTAGGTTTAACAAGTCCATCTACTTTGACTTTATTATCTAGAATATCGTTACTCAATCTCACTTTATCGATAGATGGATACTTTTTACATACTAATTCTATACAATCTAAATATAATCTAAATGCACGTATATAATCAGCTAATTTTCTAGTATTATTACAAGTATTCTCCAATTCCGTAAATTTATCTCGTAACTCTAGAAAATTTCTATCTATATCTTCGTCCAATACATGATATATATGAGAACCTTTTTTATATTTAGATTTATTTACATAATCCGGAATATCCTTTTTAGATAAAGACCACGTCATGTCATCGACCATTATTCTAGAATTTAATACAGCTTCTTCTTCCTCTTTTGATAAGTAAATACCATAATTATCATCTGTATTATTTTCTTTTGCCTTTTTACTGGCAATGATACTAGCATACATAGATACGTCTTTTTCGGTCAATCCAAATTCACTTGTTAGTATAGTATTTGCTACTTTACTGTTTACTTTACCACTTTCCTCTAATTTTTCTATTAGTTTTTCTTTTTCCTTTTCCTTTACAGATACATCTGCTACTATTAAATCATTAGATGTATTACTAATTTTATCTAATAATTCTTTTGTTTCATCATCATTTTCCTCATCCTCGTATTCAAATTCATCATCTATTTCTGAATCATTTGAATTATTAATTATTTTATCCATAAAATCAAACGCCTTATGGATATCAGAATTTAATTCAGATGGCGTACAGCTACCATCTTCATCAAATATATCTTCAACTTCTAATTCTTCATCTTCTTCCATATACATTAATAATCCTCCTTATGTTAATTATATAAATTATAGTACACAAAATTATAATATATAATTTTAATTAACATTACTTTAAAAAATAATCTTCCATAAACACAATATATTAAAAGATAAGATGGTCATATGACCATCTTATCTTTTTTATTTTATACTATGCGTACATCAAGTCTTTCATAGTATAACTACACACCCCATTAACATACGATATCTTAGTACACAATACCACTTTAATATCGGCCATATCTTTTGTTATAGAGTTCCTGATTTCATATATCTCGGAGAACTTTAAATTATCTATCTCGTAATTCTTAATATTTTTGGTAAAGTATTCGAGCAAGGAGATAGATTTATAATGCTCTTTAATGTTAGAATATTCGAATTCCCCTAACGATGCAAACATTTCACCTCTGAATATTCTAATTACAACAGCCCTACAATAACCGTCAATGTGAACGTATGGTATGAAACATGAACCACGTTTGTGTAATTCGATTACATATGCTTCTTCATTGATTGTTAGTGATGCATTCTTTACTTTTGCGAATACTATTAAATTATCATTCATTGTAACTACCTCTTTCTAATTATTTTATCTTATGTGCAAATCCTAATGCAATAGCCTCATCAGACTCTATATACCACTCCGCTTTACGGTTACGATAATCATCCAAAACAGATTGTTTTACTTTGGTATTAGTAGTTATTACTTTATCTAATTTCTTTTGTATTACTTCCATTTGTAATACATCTAACTTAATACCCTCTAATTTATCCCAATTGAATGATGATAATTCATGGTACATCAGTGTTGTGTTTATATATACAAAACGTCTGTGTCCTGCAGAAAATATTGTCAATCCCATACTCATTGCCATACCAATAGCATATGTATAAACTGGAGTTTTACTATTGATTATTATATCTACTAAAGCAAAACCATCGTATACTGAGCCACCGAAGGATTGTATGAATAATTTAATTGGTTTTCTTTTGTAATTTTTGTATATTTTCGCATGATATTTATCATCCATATTGAATTTATTAATAGCTATTATGCAATCTTTTAGATTGGCACCGTTTATATCTCCTATAAGATATAAATTCCTATCTACTACTTTTTTTTCTTTTTCCATGTTATGAACCTCTTTCTAATTATTTTATTTTTTTATCTTATCCGCAAATCCTAATGCAATAGCTTCATCTGAGTCTATATACCACTCAGCTTTGCGAGAACGATAATCATCTAAGACAGACTGTTTTACTTTTGTTCTAGTTGTCACAATAGTGTCTAATTTTTTCTGAACGTCTTTTAAACGTTCGGTCATTAATTGTATTTCTTCTAATTTATATCTTGCTTGTGTTGTTGAAGATAATTCATGATACATTATAGTTGTATTCTCATAAACAAAACGTTTATGTCCGGCTTGAAGAATAATAATACCCATCGAATAAGCCATTCCCATTGCATGAGTATAGACTGGGGTACTACTGGTTTTTAATATATCATAAATACATAATCCTGCGGTTATTATTCCACCCTCAGAATGTATAAACACGTTAATTGGTTTTCTCTTATAATCCTTTATTGTTTTGGTATTTTCATCATCTTCGTTGTTAAATTGACGTATTAACTTAACAACATTCTCAGCTGTAGTATCATCAATTTTCCCGAATATAAATACTTCTCGGGAATTATCATCGTTTTTGTATCGGCTCATAGTTAATTTACCTCTTTCTAATTATTTTATATCGGATATTAATACTAAATGCTGACATGGTTGTTTTCTTTCTAAATCACAGAATTCACATTCGTTAAATCCTACTAATGTACCCATGCTATTTTCCAATTGCGTCGAATTGGTTATTTTTAGTTTACATATTGCCTTTTCATCCCAACAAGGTCTGATTCGATAATATAAATGAAAAGGACATTGACTGGGTTTAAGTGGTAAATCGTCCATTATTATTTTCATAATAATACCTCCTATTTTAATCAATTTCTTTTAGTTCAGTCCATAAATCTATAAATGGGTATAAAGATTTATGCTTGCCTTTTAACGTTATCATACTATTCATCATAGAATTATATGCTGATATACTATCATTGACGTCTTCTTTACTAAACATATTGCGTTCTCCACATAGATATTCTGTTCGCATACTTATTGCTATTCCATATGCATTTAGTAATTCCCTTATACAATTATATTCTTTATTATCACGAATACCAATACATAGTAATATTATGAATATTACTGCGAATATAATAGATAATATGCCTAAGTGTTCTTCAATGAAATTCGCTATATTTGCAATATGTATTAATAACAATATCATTATAGATGTGAATACAATACACTTCATACAACCAACCTCTTTCTATAAATTAAGATTACATAATTATAATATATAAATGAAAAAAAATAAAAAAAAAGAGTGGTGCTTTTCGACACACTCACTCTTTTAAAGTCACTGATTACCCGTAGGTAACAGTGACTTTAATGAATTTTAGGGACGCATTCTCTGGGAGCTCAGTAGCTCCCTCTGGCAGACGTGGACCCACATATTGGGCCAACAGGATGCTCTCACCATCCTGGATTTTGTTTGAAGTTCTGTTTTGTGGGATATCCATCCCTAATATTTCTGAAATCAATTCAGTAGAGTGGCCCATGCCACTCTCGTATCCATTTTCTAATTCTTCTTTTACCTGAGGAACTGTTAATTCCTCAGTTTTGATATTTGCTGAAAGGGTTTTTAGCATGTTCAAAGAAAATGCATTACAAATTAATATAGACATAAGTGCCTCTTTC
>MTKZ01043086.1_pt1 | contig 11840 bp, 10 predicted proteins | sample 1042781 | NCBI WGS metagenome assembly MTKZ01 (sample SAMN06212207, study PRJNA360539) | anaerobic digester metagenome | biome: Wastewater treatment plant; material: sludge; isolation source: anaerobic digester fed with sludge from wastewater treatment plant | place: Denmark: WWTP Viborg ...
ACCAGGAAATAGCGCAGGCGGCCGGAAAGTTGGTTGTAAACGCCTTTGTCTAGCGATTTGTAATCCCAGGATTCCTGTTCTTTGTATTCGTAGTAGTCCTGGCCGTCGACCGGATGTTCGTAATAATCCCTGTCGGTTTCCGTAGCCCGGTCCAGCGTGGAGTTCTTTTCCCGCAGGAAATTGATCCGCCAGCGGCCGGAGTATTCCCATTTGCCGCCGGTGCGCATATACCCCAGTTCGTTGTGGAAGAAGCAGTCCAGGTCATCGCTGTCGAAATCCCCCTCGCCCTCGTTTTCGTGCCTGTAGAAGGGAGTACCGGGATCCATGTCCGGTAGTGAGTTCTCTGATTCGAAATACTGGGTGCTGGGATCGCCCCAGCCAAAATCCAGGACCGAATTATGCGCGTAGGTATCATCCCCCCAGGACCGGCTGAAACCGATCTTGTCGCCCAGCACCGCCAACGGCGACAAAGCGTAAGCCAGGACGAGATAGGCTTCCTTATTCTTTTCGCGCTCGTAGTTCTCGAATTTCTGCCAGAGGCGGCGATGATGATCGTAGAGGCCGTTTTCATTGGAATCGAAATAGGACTGCCATTCATATTCGGCTTCACCCTGATCCGTGGTCGGATAATAATCGTAGGGAGAAGGATAGCAATCGAAATTTAAGGGTGTTTTGTCGTCGTAGCATCTCCAAAGGACCGCGGCTTTAAGCTTCGGCAACCAGGCTTTGTCGGTGGCGGCGCCCAAGACCAGGTAATTGCTGCCACTGCCCGCCAGCAGACGGTCGTCGTCGTTGAAGTTATTCAGGGCGCTATATAACTTGAGGCCGTGGAAATAGTAGAGGTCGAGCGGATCATAGGCATATTCGATATCGTCGTCCAAGCCGCCGCCGGTGCTGAGGTAGCGGAAGGAATTAAGGTATTGGGCTCCGCACAGAGTGAACGCATAGACCAGCACGCAGCAGAAAAGCAGTCGTTTCATTTCTCACCTCCCGTAAAGAGATACTGCCACGTGGGAGCCGGTCCTCCGAGATCCACAATGATCGGCGTGGTGATGCTTTCCGGAGTGGACATGCCGGGATCGCTCCAGGTGCCGCCGGATTCAGCCACGATCTTTCCGTTGTGGTCGAGGATGGCGTAGTAATTCTCATAGGGCCAGCCTCCGGCATAGTAGTAGGTCGTGATCTGGTCGCCGTTCTGCACCTGCAGATCGAAGTACAGGGGCCCCGACCCGCTGTTTAGCGTGATATTGCTCAGCACCGGATTGCCGTTTACATAGACCGTGAGGTATCCGCCGTTCCAGCCGTCGCCCCAGCTGTCCAGCAGAGCCACCTGCCAGGTCACGTTGACGTTTTCCGTCAATGTGATGCTGAGGACATTGGACGGGCCAGTCTCGCTGACCGGCGTGATATCCGTGTCAATGGAAGTCAGATAGTAATCGTAGGCAGTTCCGATGGCCAGGTTCGCGGAATCGGTGTACTCGGTCTGGCTCCATCCGCTGACGGTCGCGATCTGCAGGAAATCGGGCGCTCCCTGCGCGCGGCGATAGATCCGGAATCCGGTCTCGCTGTGGCAATTGTCGTCCCATTCGATGAACACCTCAGGAACCAGGGAAATCTGCGTGAGCGACAGCAGGGTCGGCGGATGCAGGTCGTAATTGACGTAAACATGTCCGAACAGCCAGTCGCTCAACGGAGTTTCGTCCATAGTGCCGGATTTCTTGATCTGGTAATCGTAGGTGAGGTATTGCTGCACAGAGTTGTCCTGATAACTGTAAACGTGGTTGGGATCTTTGGACAGGTATTCCGGAACTTCGGCGATGAGGTTGTTGTTCCGGTAGATCTTGAAGTTGCCGGGAATGTCACTGCGGTCCAGCCAGGAAAGGATCACCATGTTGCTGTTGTTGACGCGGAATTTCACGTCCGGCGGCAGCAGCGAAGCGGTCTTGAGCGTGAGCGTGTCGGCCTTGCTGAGGCCGGTGCGTACCTGCGTCGCGACCGCGTACCTGTAAACGGTGTTGTGGGTCAGGTTGGAATCTACACAGGCGGTCACGGCCCGGTCATAGAAGATATGGACGAGTTGGTTGCCGCGGAAGAGCTTGTAGCAGACGAAATTGTCGTCCGCGCTCGCGGTCCAGGAAAGGTTGACGCGGTCGGACCGGATATTGTAGTTCCGGTAACCGGGATAGCAATTCCCGTCAGCCGCCACCAGCCCCGTCCGGTTGAAAGTTGGCCTGGCATCGGCGTTGTCCGGTGTGTAGGTGCCGGGATCAAGCAGATCGGTGTCGCAGGCCGTGAAAAAAAACAAAAGCAAGAGCAAAGGGAGCATCACGAGGCATATATCCTTGTAACGCATCATTCACCTCCATCATTTGATGATTCGAAAGAACATTTGTAAGAAATCTTGTCAAGCTTTTTTTGCCCCTTTGTAAAATCATTCCCTGAAGGGCACTATTTTGGCTGGCTGGCTCAGGCGGCAAGGAACCTGAACATCCTGGCACAATACTGATGGGAGCGACAGAAATCAGAGAGTCCTGAGCGAAGGTAAAAAAAGCATTGACTCAATATTGGAGCTCGAAAAGTTGGTAAAATTGGTATTAATGTAATGGAAAAACGCCTAATCATCGCTATCGACGGCCCCGCGGCCTCGGGCAAGAGCACCACCGCCCGGCGCCTGGCGCAAAAACTCGGTTATGTGTACCTGGATACAGGTGCCATGTACCGGGCTTGCGCGCTGAAAGCGAAACAGACAGGCCTGGCCCTTGGCGATGAAGAGGCCGTCAGGGCGATGCTGGATAAGTTGGACATCGAGATCAAACTCGACGGAGAGGAAAACGTCATCCTGCTCGATGGCAAGGACGTTTCCGGGGCCATCCGCACCAACGATATTTCCCGCCTGTCCTCGGATATTTCGGCGCTGCCGGCTGTCCGTTACAAAATGGTCGAGTTGCAGAGGCGGCTGGGCTCACGGGGCGGCGTAATCCTGGACGGCCGCGATATCGGCACTTTCGTTTTTCCCGATGCGGACATCAAGATCTTCCTCACTGCCACAGACGAGATCCGCGCCCGCCGGCGCTGGCTGGAACTCAAGCACAAGGGTGTCCACGCTTCCCTTGATAATGTGAGCGAGGAACTCCGGGAGCGCGACAAAAACGATTCCGCCCGCGAGTTGGCCCCCCTTGCCAAAGCAGCTGACGCCATCGAGGTGGACACCAGCGCCATGAATGTGGAAGAACAGGCGGAAGCGATCTACGGGATCGTGAAAGCGAGGATGGCCGGTATATGACGGTGCTGCTGGCCGAACACTCAGGATTTTGCTTCGGCGTCCGACGCGCGATCCGCATGGCTCGCGAGGCCAAGGCGGAAGGCGGAGAGGTTTGCACTTTGGGCGCTTTGATCCACAATCCGCAGATCGTGGGCGAACTTGCCCAACAGGGGATCGCCGCCTGCGATGAAACGGCGGCGCTTTCCGGAAAGACCGTCGTCGTGCGTTCCCACGGCATTTCCAAACAGCAATTGGAAACCTTGCTGAAAGCCGGCAACCGGATCGTCGATGCCACCTGTCCCTACGTGAAACGGGCGCAGGAACTGGTAGCCTCGATGTCTGAAAACCCCGTGTTTATCATGGGTGACGCCCATCATCCTGAAGTCGAGGGAATGCTATCTTACGGAAACGAACAGACCCGGGTCGTCGAGCCTGATCTTCCTTTGGCGGGCCAGAGCTGGAAGATCCTGAGCGTGGTCAGCCAGACGACCCGCAAGATCGGCGACCTGCAGACCCTGGTCTGCCGCCTGCTGCCGGTCACGCAGGAATTGCATGTGTTCAATACGATCTGCTCCGCCACCACGCTGCGCCAGGCATCCGCCGTCGCTTTGGCCAAAAGATCCGACCTGATGATCGTGATCGGCGGGCGCAACAGCTCGAACACCCGCATCCTGCATGAACTTTGCGGCGCCGAGACCCGCAGCGTGCATATCGAAACTGAGGCCGAGATCACACCCGCCCTTTTGGCCGGAGCGTCCAGGATCGGCCTTGCCGCCGGGGCTTCCACTCCGGCGGAAACCATCGTTACAGTTTTCAATGTTATCAAAGAAATCAATGGGGAAGCCGGCACCGCAAGGTGCATCGAAGATCTTCCCTTGTTTAAGGAGGAATCATGTTAAATCATGATCAAAACCAAGTCCCGAACGACGAGCAGGTCAAAGACCAAAACGCCGGGGAGGACACGACGTCAAAACCAATGGTTGATACGCCAGAGACACCAGCGGCACCAACTGCCGAAGAAGTGACCGTGGAGGAAAAAACTCAGGACACGCCCGCACCGGAGAACGTTCCTGAACCCCCGGCGGAACAAGCCGCCGAACCAACGTCTGAAGAAACACCGGCGCCCCAAGCCGCCGAAGTGAAACCAAAACGCCCCGCCGCCCGTGCGAAAGGCAAAGAAACCCACCTCGACCAGGAATTGATGAACATGATCGAGGAGCACGATTCCAGCTTCCGCCGCGGCGAGATCAAAGAAGGGACCGTGGTCAACGTCAACGACAAGGATGTCGTTGTGGACATCGGATTCAAGTCCGACGGAGTCATTCCCCTGGCCGAATTCGAATACACCGGCATCCCGGAACTCAATTCCAAGATCATGGTCTTCATCAACGAACTCGACAACGGCGAAGGACGGCTCTCGCTCTCCAAACGGAAAGCGGATTTCATCAAGAACATCGAACTCATCAAACAGGCCCACGCAGACGGCACCGTGCTGGAAGGCACCATCCGCCGCCGCGTCAAGGGCGGGATGATCGTCAACGTTTTGGGCATTGAAGCCTTTTTGCCAGGCTCCCAGATGGCCCTGAAACCGATCCCCAACCTGGACCAGTTCATCGGCAAGGAACTCAGTTTCAAAGTGATGAACATCGATGAGGAACACCGCAATATCATCCTCTCCCGCAAACTGGTTCTGGAAGACGAAGCCAATGCCAAACGCCAGGAACTCCTGGCCAGGATCAACGTCGATTCGGAACTGGACGGCGAAGTAAAAAATATAACCCAGTACGGCGCTTTCATCGATCTGGGCGGCATCGACGGCTTGCTGCACCTCACCGACATGTCCTGGGGCAAGATCAACCACCCCAGCGAAATGCTGAGCATCGGCGACAAGGTCAAGGTCAAGGTCATCCGCTTCGACACCGAAACGAACAAGATCTCCCTCGGCCTGAAACAGCTTGTCCCCCATCCCTGGGAAACTATCGAACTCAAATACCCCGAAGGCGTGCGCATCACCGGCAAGGTGGTCAGCGTCAAATCCTTCGGCGCGTTTGTGGAGATCGAACCCGGCGTGGACGGCCTGGTGCACATCTCCGAAATGTCCTGGACCAAGAAGATCACCGACGCCCGTAAGATCCTCAAAGTCGGGGATTCGGTCAATGCCATCGTCCTCGAACTGGACAAGGAAAACCGTCGTATCTCCTTGGGTATGAAGCAGATGGACGCCAATCCCTGGCTTTCCATTGAAGACCATTACCCGATCGGAACCGTACTCACACGCCCGATCAAGAGCCTCACGGCCTTTGGCGCCTTTGTCGAAATTGACGACGGCATCGACGGCCTGATCCACATCTCGGATATCAGCTGGACCAAGCGCATCTACCACCCGCGCGAAATATTCCGCAAAGGCCAGGAAGTGGAAGCGGTCATCCTTTCCATCGACCGCGCCCTGCACCGCATCGCCCTCGGCGTGAAGCAGCTGTGCCCGGATCCCTGGGAAAACCTGAATCTGGCGTTGCCCATCAACACCGAAGTGAAAGGCACGATCAGCAAGCTCATCCCCAAAGGCGTGCTGGTGGACGTGAAAACCGGCGAAAACACGGTCGAAGGTTTCATTCCCATCTCGCATCTGGCCATTCCGAAGTTGGAGCACTCCGAAGACGCTTTCCACGTCGGCGAGGAATTGCCCTTGAAAGTGATCGAACTGGATCTGGAAAACCGCCGTTTGATCCTCTCCGTCAAGGCCTTCTTCTTCTCCCGCGACCCCAAGCTGCAGGAAGAATATATCGCCCTGCACGAGCAATACATGCGCGACCGCCTGGCCCGCATGCAGAAAAAACGCACCGAACGCAATTCGCGCGAGAAGACCCGCGAAGGAAAGGAAGAGACCGCGATCGTGGCCACAGCTGAAGAAACTCCGGCAGCTGAGACAGAGATAACCGCTCCCGCCGCGGAAAGCACTGAAACCAAGGAGCAGCCTGCTCCCCAGCCCGAGCCTGTGGAAATCCCGCAGCCGGAAGTTGTGGAAGTGCCGGTGGAAACAGAAATCGAGCAACCCCTGGCGGAACCCGCCCCCGAAGCCGAACCCGAGCCTGTGGCGGTGCCTGAGCCCGAAGCGGTAACCCCCGTTGAGGAAACAACTCCGGCCGAAACCCCGGTCGAGCCTGCGGAAGTTGAACCCGCAGAAACCACCGAACCCAAGCCGGAAGACTGAAATGACACAAGCGGGCGCTCAGCCGTCAGAATCTGAAATATGACCTGGCTGGCTCAGAACGCCCAAACACACAACGATATACAAGGCACGGCGACCCTCCGGGGCCGCCGCGCTGTTTTGATCCTCGATTTTCTACTCCCCACCCTGATCCTGCTGGCCGGCACGGTTCTGATACGGATCTACGGCCTCGACCTGGCCTGGAGCGGAAATTTCTACACCGCTTCGGGAACCTGGCAGGGCCTGAAGGTGCCCTTTTTCGACCTGGCCTACAAATACGGAACCCTGCCCTCGCTGTTCATTGCGATAATTGCGTTTGCGGCTTTGCTCGCCAGTGTGTTCTTCCGCGATCTGAAAGTCTGGCGCAGAACCACCCTGTATCTGGTCCTGGCCATGGCTCTCGGACCCGGATTGGTCGTCAACGCCATTTTAAAAGACCACTGGGGTCGCCCCCGGCCGCGCAACGTGACGGAATTCCAGGGCAGATACGCGTTCGAGGATCCCCTGGAATACGATCCCGCCAGTCCCGGCGAGTCTTTTCCTAGCGGCCATGCCTCCATGGGCTTCTCTGTTTTCGCGTTGTATTTCATCGCCCGGGGCCGCAATAGAAAAGCCTCCGCGGCGTTTTTCCTGCTTGCCCTCTGTTACGGCGCGGTCCTCGGCTACATCCGCGTAGCGCAAGGCGGGCACTTCGTTTCGGATGTGCTGTGGTCGGGAGGATTGGTCTATCTGGTTTGCGCTTCGCTGTATTACCTTTTGCGGCTGGATGCCTTTCCCGCAGGCACTTTTAAACGTATCAACACCAAGGAAGCATCATGAGAAAAAAACACATTTTCCTGGCTCTGGCTCTGCTCTCTTTCTTCATCCTCGTCTTTGCCCGCGTGGGCGAAAAACCCTGGGTGGAGCAGGCCGATTGCGTCGGCTGCGGCGATTGCGTCCGCGTCTGCCCCGTCGACGCGGTCAAGATCGTGGACGGACGCGCCGCCATCGATCCCGAGTTGTGCATCAATTGCGGCTTTTGCGTCAAATCCTGCACCTACCAGGCCGTCCGGAGTGCCAAATGAACAGGCGTTCAGTTACTTTTCTTTTATCCCTGCTGGCTTTTGTGATGCTGCTCAGCTTTGCCTGTAAACAGCTCACCGGCACCGAATATTACATCGATCCGCTTTCCTGCAACGGCTGCGGCGAATGCATCCGCATCTGTCCCAACGACGCCATCTATTACAATCAAAACGGCGAGGCCCGGATCGATCAAACCAAGTGCACCCATTGCGCGGAGTGTGTGGCCGTATGTCCAAACAACGCTGTCTATTGATCTTCCTGCTGCTCCTGGCAGCGTTTGGCCTGGCTGCCCAGAATGCCTTCACCTGGAAAACCGGGGTGGCTATGCTGAACAGCGATCCCGGCAAAGGATTCACCGGAACCAGCCGCCTGGACTGGAACCAGCGTGTGGGCCGCAACATCGAATTGTATCTGGACTCCAACCTCAACGCCACGGACCGCGGGCTGGCCCCGAACGTCCAAAAACTCTGGCACAATGGGGATTTGGGGATGAAGTTCACTGACGGGGATCTGCGTCTGAAAGCCGAATACCGCAACCTCGCGTTCGGAGCTTCGACGCTGCTGGGCCTCTATCCCCAATGGAATCCCACCCTTTCCCAAAAAAGGCTCACGCAGCACCAGGGCACGTTGAAAGCCGCCTACGCATTACCTTTCCTGCAAATGGAAGCCTACGCGCAGGGCAAACACCTGCGTTACACGCCCTATGTGTTCAATCCCAACACCTTTGAACTGGAAAAACAAGCAACCGACGGTGTCACGGACGTTTACACCGGCCTGTCGGTCCAGGCGCCGGTTTTCAAGGGTGTGACGGTCCACGCGGGCGCCGATTACAAGGACGGACTGTTCGACGAAAGCGGACAATATCGCCTGACGGACCTCAACGCGGGCCTGGCAGCCGAGTACAAGATCCTGCCGGATGCCTCGCTCAGCGGATCTTTTGACTGGACCTACCGGGACGGCGACGCCATCGGCAAGGGCAGACGCAACCACCTGCAATCGGTCATGCGCTACCAACACCGTTTGACCTACTCCATCTCGGGATATTTGATCTATGTCAATAACAGCGTCCTCAGTGGCAATTTTGGCCAACTGCGGCTGGTGTCGAATTACCTGCGCGGACAGCTGCAGTTCTGCTTTCCCCTGGATCCCTCCGGAGCTTCCTACATCCTTGCGGGCGGCAAATACAGCCCGGAAAACAAAGCGGACGCCTATTTCGCCGAAACCGACTACCGCGTCTGGAAAAATCTCTACACCGGCGGAGCGCTGAACTGGCAACCCGACCGCCAGACACTCTACACGGGAAAGCTAAGCTACTACTACACTCCCGTCAACGAACTACACATCAGCTACACCCATTTGGACAACGAGCTCAAGGGCTACGGCGCCGACTACATTGGCCTGGGAAGCAGTATCCGCTGGTAAACCGGCCTGAGCCGTCACTTTACAGCAACTGCAATTTGCGGACGCGGGCCTGTCCGTCCAGGCTCAGCCTGAGCAGATAGGTCCCCGCCGGACAGCGTTTTCCGTAGCGGTCGCGTCTGTCCCAGACGAATTCCGAATTGCCGGTTTTGCCTTCCCCGATATATTGCTCCCACACTAGCTGTCCGCGTTGGTTGAAAATGGCCAGCAGAACGGGACTCGGCGATTCTTTGGCATAACTTATCTGAGCCAGGTTTACGGAGGGATTGGGCTGCACGCCTCGCAGGTAGAGGAGCAGGGAAGCATTGACGGCGTCGGAATTGGCAACTGTTTGGAGGACAAAATTCTGCTCGGTCGCGATGCCCGAAACCACGGCCACTCCGCTGGCATACTGGGTGTAATAATTGCTGGCGGCGCAGCTCATGTCGTAGGAACCGGGCGGCGCTGTGATCTCGTAAGCGCCGGAGGCGTTTGAGACAGCGCTGTAGGATCCAGCCTGGACCGTGGCTCCGGCGATGGGATTGCCGCTGCCGTTGGTGACGCTGCCGAAGATCGTCCCGTTGGCGACAGCCGGTTGCCAAACCAGGGTCATATCTGTGAAATAGGTTTCGTTGGGGATCGTCTGGTTGACGGGATCGGGGCCCTTCGTCCAGGTCTTTTGCGTATATTTGCCCAGATTGGAGGCGGTGGCGTTGTGCTCGGTAAATTCCACGTTGACCTTGTAGTCTCCGTCCGCAACCTGCGCGCCTTGCGCATTGGCGCCGTTCCAGGTCACGTTGTGCAGCTGGTGGCTGTTCAAAGAAGCGCCGGTGATGGCGCCGGTCGTGTTGCCGCCTGAGCTGGCGTTCCACCGGACCAAAGTGTATCGATATTGGTTGGCCCAGATTTTGACCGTTTTCACGAATTGGTTTTGCGAGTTTGTGATCCAAATCGCACCGGCGTTGCGGGGCGCGTAGGGGCCATGGTAGGTAACGGTTCGCACGCTGAATGATAGCGTGCCTTGTGTGTCGCGGTCTCCGTTTTGCCCGGCCAGGATCCCGGCCAGATCTGCCGCTCCGCTCAATAGCGCGGCGGCCAAAACTGTTAGCAGCATTATTATGAGGAAGTTCTTCATATCGTTGTCCTTAATGGTTGTCTCGCCGGGATCTATAAATCCAATCGAGGCAGCGGATTTGAAGCAAAAAATATTCCATTCCCAAGTCTCATTGTCACTGTCCTGAGCGGGCCAAGTCCGCGCTCTCTATTGGCGCAAATTACGCGCTGGATTTCTTGCTTGAGGTTTTTTTTCAGACCTGCCATGGGATCATGCATTTTCTTTCTAGTCTATTGATAAACATGTCGATAGACATTTCAGTATATTAACATGTTCATATCGTTGGTTTATTTTACTGCCTGGCATCTGTTTTCCCTAGTTACCATCTCTCCCCTCTGGCGATCAATACGGGATCAATACGGGATCAATACGGATGAAATCCGTATTGATCCCGTATTGATCCCGTATTGATAGGGAGAGCCATGAAGGCAGTAGCATTCTTTACTGCGCCCCGGGACCGAAAAAGCAAAGCCCATTCCTTACTACTCTCATGGTCAAAAAGTCTTTCTCTCGCGCTCAGTTCTGATACTGCGTGCTGGCTGAGCGTGCTTAGCCCCGATTCGAAAAGAAATATTTACTGCGATGGAGATTCCCGCCAATGCATCTCAGAAGGGGCCGCTAAGGCCTGTCAGACCGGCCACACCTAACTTGTCGTACAAACCTCTGGAAGGGTTTGTCTTCCCGTAGAAACATCTTGCCTGCTGGTTTTTTTATGAACAGCTCGTTTCCTTTTCAAACTAACCGTGAGTCATCCAAACGGGAGATTAATAGGCTGCGAAGGCCGGTCCGGCAAACTATTGCTTGACATCTATGTCAATGTGGAGCATTATGTCTTAAACTGAATACGAGGTGAATCATGAGCCATAAATTCTTACTGGTGCTTGTGGCGCTATTGGTGGCCTGCGCGGCCCTCTCCGCCGAAGTCCAAAACTCGCTGAGCGCGATAGGCCTCCATTTCGGAACCTCCACCGGCAGCGGCTACGCCATGCGCTGGATCGGCGAAAAACACGGCATCCAAGGCACTTTTGGCGCCTATACTTTGGGCAAGAGCCAGGTTGAATTCACAGCCTTCGAAGACTGGGATTACGAATACGGCGACAGCCTGATCACGATCGACAAAGGCGGACGCCAGACCGCCGCCAACATCGGCGCCAACTACATCTACGTCCTGGACAAATTCAAGAACGGCCGGGTTTACATCATGGGCGGCGGTTCCTATAAATACTATCAGCAAAAGCGCTTCACCAGCGATTACCAGCTGGTCAACGACGGACAGTATTACAACCACTACGAACCTGTGCCGGACACGGAGGAAATACACACAAAAATCGAGCATCGCTGGACGATCGGAGCCGGCCCGGGCTTTGAATGGGCGTTCAGCAAACAATTCCGCGTGGCCGTTGAAGTGCCCATCACCTTCAACTGGAAGCACGATATCGTGATGTGGATCCCCCAGGCGGGTATATACTATTACTTCAAGTAAACATCCGTCACTTACACATAATAAAACTCAATGCTATAAAGACCCTACCGTTGGTAGGGTTTTTTTAGGCTCAAGTTCATTTACGGCGGGTAAGCATGATAACCACATTCTCATTTCAGCGTAGGCTACACCTTGTCAATTCAGCGCAGGCTGGAATCCAGGTCTTTTTATATCAAGCGCTTACGATGTTTTTTTGTCCAGATTGAGGGCTGAGTAAAGGTCTGAAATCTTAAAGATCTGGATCCCAGATTGCGCTGGGATGACAAAGGATCTTCAATATGAGTAACTCCCCTCCCCCTGTCTGCAGGTTCGG
>MTKZ01039756.1_pt1 | contig 11839 bp, 8 predicted proteins | sample 1042781 | NCBI WGS metagenome assembly MTKZ01 (sample SAMN06212207, study PRJNA360539) | anaerobic digester metagenome | biome: Wastewater treatment plant; material: sludge; isolation source: anaerobic digester fed with sludge from wastewater treatment plant | place: Denmark: WWTP Viborg ...
AGCGCTTTGTCAGCGACTTTGCGGCGGCCGGCCATTCGGCATTTCCCTTGCGGGATTCGCAACGCCCGCCGCCCGCCCTGTGCTATACTGCCATCGCCTGAAAGACGCCCGCCGGGAGCGTCCCGCCGAGTCACACAGACCGGGCGTGTCCCTGGCACAGAGCAACGGGAAGACGAGCCATGAACTCAATCAGAACCGCCGCAGCCTGGGGAATCGCCATCGTCGTGGCGGTTCTTCTGCTGACCTCCATACCTCTATATGTAGACTGGCTCTGGTTCAAGGACCTCGGATATGCGCAGGTCTTCAGCCTGATCCTCAAGTCGAAGGGTTTGCTGGCCTCGCTCACGGGGTCGCTTTTCTTCCTTATAGTATGGGGAAGCGCATCGTGGGCGCTCAAGTCCAGCAGCGGAAGGGTCGCGCTCTACACGGGCGAAGTCAACATTCCCATTTTCCTCGACCGCGTCATCCGCCGCGGGGTCGAGTTCATCGTGCTGGCCGGCAGCATTGCCGTCTCGGTNNAGGTCGCGCTCTACACGGGTGAAGTCAACATTCCCGTCTTCCTCGACCGCGTCATACGGCGCGGGGTCGAGTTCATCGTACTCGCCGGCAGCATCGCTCTCTCGGTGCTGGTGGGGCTGGAAGCCATGACGCACTGGCAGTCGTGGATCGCCTTCCGCAACTACGTGCCCTTCGGCCAGGCCGACCCGATCTTCGGCATTGACATCGGGTTTTACGTCTTCCGGCTCGATTTCATCCTGTTTGCTTATCGCACGCTGATGTTCGCGCTCGTGGCGGCATTCATTGCAGCGGCGGCGATACTCTATCTGACGCGGACCGTGGATTTTTTGGCGGGAAAGGTCAAGATCACCGCTGTCGCGGCCGGGCAGCTCGGCGTCATCGAAGGCGTCTTCACGCTGCTGCAGATTATCGGCTTTCGGCTGGGCGCGTACGAGCTGCTGTTCACCCAGGGGTCGGCGCTCTACGGCGTCACCTACACGGATGCCCACCTGCGAATTCTCTCGGCGAACCTCTCGATGATCGCCGCCGTCATCGGCGCGGCGCTGGTGGCGATCGGAGCCCGACGGCGCAATGTGCCGCTGGCGCTCGGCGGGGTGGTCCTGGCAATGGCCGTCAATATCCTTGTCGGCGGCGCCGCTGCCGCGCTGGTGCAGCGAATCGTTGTGAATCCGGACGAGCTCCAAAAAGAGTCGCCTTATCTCAAGCATCACATACAGGCCACGCAGGCTGCCTACGGGCTCAGCAATATCGTCCGCACCGAATCCAGCCTGGCGGGGACTCTCACACGGGCCGATCTCGACCGCAACAGGGTCACCCTTCAGAGCGTGCGGCTCTGGGACTACCGCCCGCTGCAGTCCGCCTATCAGCAGCTTCAGGAGATTCAGCAGTACTACAAGTTCCAGGAAGTGGACGTTGACCGCTATACGGTGAACGGGGTGTACCGGCAGATGATGGTCTCCCCGCGCGAGATTGACCAGCAGGCGCTGAACGCCACCGCGAAGACCTGGGTGAACCTGAGACTCAAGTTCACGCACGGGTACGGGCTCGTGATGAGCCCGGTCAACGAGGTCACTCCGGAAGGGCTGCCGGCGTTTTTCCTCAAGGATATCCCGCCCGAGAGCCCCGTCGGGTTCGAAGTCACGCGCCCGCAGATCTACTTCGGCGAGCGCACGGACAACTACGTGATCGTTGACACGCAGGTGGGCGAGTTCGACTACCCGCGCGGATCGGCGGGCGTGGAGAGCCGGTTCGAGGGGGACTCCGGCGTAAGGCTGGGGGGGCTGCTGCGCCGCGGCATCCTGGCGCTCCGTTTCGGAGACCTCAATATGGTGCTGCCGGGCAATCTGCGCGCAGGCAGCCGCATTCTCTTCCGCCGCAACATCGTGGACCGCGTAAGTGAGATCGCGCCCTTCCTCGACCTCGACGCGGATCCCTACATCGTCCTGTCCGAAGGCCGCATGTTCTGGATGCAGGATGCGTACACGACGACACGGCGCTATCCCTACTCTCAGCCGGCGTACCTCACCCGCCGCGGCGCCGTGGACTCGATGGCGCCCATCGCCTCCGCCAACTACATCCGCAACTCCGTCAAGATTGTCGTGGACGCGTATTCGGGCGAGGTGAGCTTATACGTTTTCGACGAGGCTGACCCGCTCATCCGCTCCCTGTCGAAGGCGTTTCCGGGGTTTTTCAAGCCGAGGAGCGCCATGCCGGAAGATCTGCAGAAGCATATCCGCTATCCGGAGGACCTGTTCAGGCTGCAGACCGCCGTGTTCCAGACGTTCCATATGAACGAGGTGGCGCAGTTCTACAACAAGGCCGACCTCTGGATGATCCCCAGGCTCGAGCAGAGCGATCAGATGAACGTGAGCGACCAGGGGCCGATGGAGCCGTATTACGTGATCATGCGGCTGCCCGGCGCTGAGAAGGAGGAGTTCATCATGCTCTCGCCCTTCACACGCGCAAACAAGGACAACATGGTCGCGTGGATCGCGGCGAAATGCGACGGCACGGACTACGGAAAGTTGATCCTCTACCGCTTCCCAAGCGGGCGGCAGTACTACGGACCCGCGCAAGTGCAAGCCAGGGCCAACCAGGATACGGAGATTTCCCAGCAGTTGACGTTGTGGAACCAGCAGAAGTCTACAGTATATCGTGGCAACCTGCTCGTCATTCCCATCGAGAACACGATGCTCTACGTCGAACCTCTATATCTGCAGTCGACTAACGCCAAAATCCCCGAGTTCAAGCGTGTCATCGTGGCGTACGGCAACGAGATCACGATGCAGCCGACGCTGGGTCAGGCGCTCGAGGTGCTGATCGGCGGAGAGGGTGGGGCGGCGGCAGGGCCAGCCCCGGGCGCCGCTGCGCAGACGCCGCGTGCGGCGTCCCCCGCCTCATCGCAGAGCGACCTGATCCTCAGGGCGCAGGACGCCTACGATGCGGCCACCGCGGCGCAGAAGCAGGGGAACTGGGCGGAGTACGGCCGCCGGCAGAAGGAACTGGGCGATCTGATCCGCAAACTGGCCGGACAGGCGCCGAAGCGTTGAGAGCCTTCCAGCGCTCGCGGTCTTGTTCAAAAAAGCTGGCGGATTCCTTGACATGGGTGGCATGGCGCTCTATACTGTCCGCGCAACCTGCAGGAGCAGGCAGCGGGTCTGACCGTTCCTTTTCCTGCGGAGTAGAATAAGGCTTCCGGCCGCCGCGGCTTGGCCAGGGCTTGAGTGGCCGGCTTGACAGCAGCGCCCGCATCTCCCCCAATTTGCGGGCGCTGCTCCTATTTGTGCCCGATCACCAGCACTCAGAAGCGTTTCCCCTTCTCTTATTGCTCGCATTCTTACGCGCAACCATTGACGCGGCCCATATATGCAAACATATGTTCGCACCATGATGCCGTGGTGAGTCCTGGCTGATCGGGCATTTGCGTGCCGGCCGGTAAATACGAACATCTGTATGTATTGTAGTTCTACTTTGGATCGACTATTCTGTGCCATCGCCAGTCAGCTTTCATGTTGAACGCTACATGGAGGCTGTCTCCTATTTCCTACGTTTTTTTTACGTTTTTCTTGACGTAGGTGGGGATTCAGTGATATGATGGTCGCAGTTGCGTATATCGCACTGCATTGTGGGGAGGTCTAGCGGAGCTCGGGTGAGTGGAATAGTCGAAGGAGAACCGGTCGGAGTCACCAGCCATCGCGTGGAAGCAAATGGCCGGATGACCTTGCCTCAGTTCTTGAGGCCCCTGCTGGGCTTCTCCTTCGCGATTATGCCTTTGCCGAGCCCCTGCCTGGTGCTTATGCCACAAGATGCTTTCCTCGATGCCGTAGGCGAGTGGCGCGACAAGCGGTCCCTGTTCGACCCGGACGTTTCGCTGCTGGACCGGTACTTCGTGGGAAATGCCGATGTGGTCACCCCGGACAGCCAGGGCCGCATTGTGATCTCGCCAGAGCTCCGGCGGCTCGCGAAGATCCACGGTGATGTGAGCATCCTGGCCATGCGCGATCGGGTCGAAGTCTGGGATGCTGTCACCTACGAGGATCATATGCGCGCCCTGACGCCGGAACGCATTCAGGCAGTTCTGAACCGCAAGTTCGGCTTTCAAGAACCGCCCGCGGCTGCGCCGGAACCGCCCGCCGCCGCGCCGGAGAGTGATGCCGAGGCCGGCGGGTGAATACCATGTGCCGGCGCTCGCAAAGACCGTGGTTGAGATACTGCGGCCAGGCGAGCCGGGAATTTACTGCGACCTGACGGTCGGCGGGGCCGGTCACGGGCGAATGATTTGTGACCGGCTCGATGAGCGTTCGGTCTTCGTCGGTACAGACCGTGATCCAGCGGCCATAGAGGAGGCCAGCCGGAAGCTGAAAGGTGTGCGGTGCCGGGTGATACTGCGCCGCGCGCACATGGAAGATGTCGGGCCCATCCTTGATGAGGTTGGGGGGCCCCTCCGGGCAGCCCTGATTGACTGCGGAATCAGCAGCGATCAGCTTGACCGGGGCACGGGCTTCGCTCTGGACGATGTCGGGGCGCTTCTCGATATGCGCCAGGATCCCGGCCAGGAGCTCACGGCAGCGCACCTGGCGAACGGGCTGTCCGAGAAGGACCTGGCCGACCTGATTTACAGGTACTCGGACGAACGGATGTCGCGGCGGATCGCCGCAGCCATCGTGAGAGCGCGGCCGCTCGAGACGATGGGAGATCTTGTCGGGGCGGTAAGGAGATCCCTGCCCGGGGGGTACCGCCACGGACAGGACACGATGCGCAGGGTTGCGATGGCCCTTCGCCTGGCGACAGGCAGGGAACTCGAGCAGCTCGAGACAGCGCTTGGCGAGACCATCCAGCGTCTCGAACCAGGCGGACGCATCGTGGTGTTGTGCTGGATGTCATTGGAACAGGCTGTCGTGAAACGCGTGTTCAGGCGTGAGAAGCTGAGCAGGAAGCTCGAGATTCTCACGCCCAAACCGCTCAGACCTTCAGCCGAAGAGGTGTTACAAAATCCGAGAGCACGAGCCGCCCACCTGAGGGCGGCCGAGAAGCTCGCCGCAGCCGAAATGGACTTTGGATGTGGAGCCCACGGGACAGGGCCGGAGCGTTGCCAGGGATGGCATTTTTAGTTTTACGAATATGGCTACTGCGCTATCACAACCGAATAGTCTGCCGGGCCGTCCTTCAGCAGAAGGCGCTGGTAAGTCGCGGCCCGAGGGCCGCAGCTTCGGGCTCGACATGGTGCGGCCCCTGCTCGTCTGGGGCGGCGCCGTCCTGCTGTTTCTTGCAGTGTGCGGATGCCTGCGGCTGGTGGGCTGCGTGCGGCTCGAAGCCGCCACCTCACGGTTGCAGGAAGCGGAGCGCACACTCCTCGCAACGGAGCGCAGTAGCGATTATCTGAAAGGTGTCATAGCCGGCCGGATGGATCCCCGGGGTGTGACTTTCGCGCGGGAGAGTTCGGACATGGAGTTAGTCTCTCCTGATAGGGCGATCTCGTGGCTGCGGACCGCAAGGATAGCGGAGTCCGCAGCCACACTTTCTGATTCCGGGAAACCCTGGCCGTGAAACGGCCCGCCGCGCCGGGCAAACGCATTCTCATTGTCTCCGCCTTTATTGCCGGGGTTTACCTGCTCCTGTTTGGCCGAATCGTCTTCCTGCAGACCGTGCGGGCGTCCGAGTTCCGGGCAAAGGCCAGCGAGGCTCACAAGACTGAAGACAAGCTGAAGCCCATTCGCGGCCGGATTCTCGACTGCAACGGTATCGTGCTCGCGCGAACCATTGAGGAAAGCACGGTCACCCTGTACCCCGTCAAGATTGCGAACACGGCGCTTGCGGCGGAAATCGTCAGCAGGCACACGGGCATCCCCGAGCAGCGGGTACTGGCCGAACTCAAATCCGGCAAGTCCCCCAACATCCTCGTCCGGCATCTGCCGCGCGAGGTCGCGGAGCGGCTCCACAGCGACCTCCTCTATAGAAAGACCGGGAAGCGCTGGACCTCTTGGCCCGAGGGCTGGCTCAACGGAGTAGCTGTCAAATCCGTTGTTCGCCGGGAATATCCTCTTGGGCCGGTCGGGGCGAATGTCGTCGGTATCCTCAACTCTGAGGGCAAGGCGATTTCGGGTGTCGAGAAGGATCTTGACAGTGAGCTCAGGGGACGCCCGGGCAGCATTCGGGGGATGTTCGACAGGCACGGAGAACCGATCCTGACACTCATCAAGAGCCGCACGCCCGCCGTGCCCGGACAGGATATTGTCCTGACCCTGGACAGCCGCATTCAGGCCGCGGCCGAGGAGGCCGTCAAGAAGCAGGTCCAGCAGCACAGGGCCCGGAGCGGCCAGTGTGTTGTTCTCGACATCAAGACGGGAGCGATCAGGGCGATCGCNNCTTGTCCCGGTCAGCCTGTCTCAGGTGTACGAGCCTGGCAGTACCGCCAAGCTGGTGACCGCCGTCACGGCCCTGTCGCACCGTCTTGGAAATGTTACCTGCCAGTGCACCGGAACCATATACGTGGGGAAACACAGACAACAGCGCGTCAACTGCCCTTGCGCTGCGCGGTTTCGTGAGCCCGGACAGCCCGTCACCATCGCGGGGATGCTCAAATACTCCTGCAACAGCGAGGCATGGGCTCTGGCCAGGAGAATGGGCGCGGAGGCGCTTTACGAGGGTTACAAGAATTTCAGGCTATTTGAGCCCATCGAGTTGCCCGGATACGGCGTCACAAAGCCCGGCCTGCTGCCCACGCGCGAGAATCGTGACCAGATGTGGACTGTTACAGCCAGCTTCGGGCAGGGAATCGCCACCACCCGGCTCCACCTCACTCGGGCCTTTGCCGCTGTCGCCAATGGCGGCCGCATGATGCAGCCGATGCTGGTAAGTGAGACCCGCTCGCCCGAAGGCGATGTTATCAAGAAGTACACGCCCAGAGCCATTGCGACCGTCGCGAGTCCCGAACACTGCGCCACGGTCATGCAGTATCTCGTGGAGGGCGTGAAGGATGGCACCGGCAAGAGCGCGCAGGTGAACGGCTTCACCATCGCGGGCAAGACCGGGTCTGCTCAGGTTTTCGACAGGCACGGGGTTGTCCCCGGCGCCTTCATCTCCAGTTTTGCCGGCATCGCTCCGGCCGACGATCCCGCGAATGCGATCCTTGTCTCGGTCGAAAGGCCGAAGGGGTCAACGCACGGATCGGTCGTGGCTGCCCCGGCTTTCAAAGAAGTCGCCAAAATGGCTCTGTGGTGTGCGGGAAAGGTCTCGCGCAACCCGGTTCAGCCTGCGCCCGCACCGCGCAGGGCGACGAACGTTTCGGAAAGGAGGGTCGCGGGAGGGCACACATAGGGATTTTGCGAGATTCACGCTCTCCTGTGACACTCTATTTTCCACACAGGGGGCCGCGCGCTTACAGGCGGGGAATGGGATCTTGGGCGAGCTCGTTTCCCGGTTGCGCGGCCCTCCTTTCTCTTGTTCGATAATAATAAGGTTATCGCGGTATGAAGTAAAGTCCCGCGTCCGGTCTCCGGGGCATGTGAGCCCTCCGGCCGCGGGATTGCATCTTCCGGGCCTGCTGCCAGGGGGATGACCAGACCATAAACGCACACCTTTTCGGAGGACGAATGCTCACGAGCGAGCTGTTGGAGTTGCTCCCGGAGTCACATCTGATCGGGCGCAAAGACCGTGAGATCCGCGGGATTGCCTACGACTCCCGCGCCGTCCGGGACGGGTTCCTCTTTGCCGCCCTGCGCGGCGCTCACACGGACGGCCACCGGTACCTCGCTCAGGCCGTCGCGGCCGGGGCCGCCGCCCTCCTGGTGGAGGAGGCTCCGGCCGAAGAACTCCTGCGCAAAGCTTCCGCCATCGTCGTGCCAAATACCCGCGCGGCGCTGGCTCCGGCGGCGGCTGGCTTCCACGGGCATCCCACCCGCGAACTCCTGCTTTTCGCCGTCACCGGCACCAACGGCAAAACGAGCACCACGCATCTTATTGACTGTGCCCTGACAGCGGCCGGAGTCCATTCCGGCGTGGCGGGAACGCTCGGCGCAAAGATCGGCGACGAGTGGCGCAAGTTGCCGCACACCACCCCCGAGTCCGCCGATCTTCAGCAACTCTTTCGCGAAATGGCCGACCAGGGCGTCTCCGCGGCGGCGATGGAAGCAAGCAGCCACGCCATCGCCCAGAACAGGATGGACTGCGTCGAGGTGGATGTCGCGGTCTTCACGAACCTCACGCAGGACCATCTCGACTTCCATGGGACGATGGACGGGTATTTCGAAGTCAAATCGCGCCTGTTCACATCGTTCGCGGACGGCCGGCCCGGTTTCACTTCGGTCATCAACATTGACGACCCGTGGGGGCGCGAGAGGCTGCTGCCGATCGCGCGCGGCCGCATCGTGACATACGGCACCTCGCCCGACGCTCTCTACCGCGCCACCGACACGCGCTCGGGCCCGAGGGGCGCCAGCTTTGTTCTCGATTGCCCGGAAGGCTCCGCGCGCGTGAGCCTGTCGCTCGGGGGGCTGTTCAACGTCCACAACGCTCTCGCGGCCGCCGCGGCCACTCTGAGCCAGGGGTTCCCCGTCGAGGCAGTTATACGCGGGCTGCAAGACCTCCGAAGCGTCCCCGGGCGCTTCGAACTGGTTGACGCCGGGCAGGATTACACCGTCATCGTTGACTACGCTCACACACCGGACGGACTCGAAAACGTGCTCTCGAGCTGCCGCCGGCTCGACGCTGGCCGCGTCATCGCTGTGTTCGGCTGCGGCGGCGACCGCGACCGCTCGAAGCGGCCGCAGATGGGCGACATCGCTTACCGCCTCTCCGACGTGTGCGTCGTCACCTCCGACAACCCCCGTTCCGAGGATCCCGCGGCCATCGTCGGCGATGTCCTCGCCGGGATGCCTGAAGACCGGGGCGGCAAGGTGCGTGTGCACCTGGACAGGCGCGAGGCTATCCGCGAGGCCATCTCCGAGGCGCGCGCGGGCGACGTGGTGATTATTGCCGGCAAAGGGCACGAGACGGATCAGATCTTCGCGGACCGCCGTATTGAGTTCGACGACCGGGCGGTCGTTCGCGAAATCATCACCGGGGGAGGCACGGAAACGGCGCGATGACCTCCCTTGCGCTGTCCCGAATCGCTGAAATGACCGGCGGGCGCCTGACTGGCGCCGACCCGGGCCGCATGGTTTCCCGCATCAGCGCCGACTCGCGCGACTCGGGGCCGGGGACTCTCTTTTTCGCCCTGATCGGCGAGAAGACCGACGGGCATGTCTTCGCGCGCCGTGCGGTTGCGGCCGGGGCGGCCGGTGTCGTTCGCGCAGACTGGTTCGAGGCGTCCGGCCGGCCGGAAGGCGCCTTTCTGCTGACCGAAGACCCGCTCGCGGCGCTTGGCAGGCTGGGCGCGGCGTGGCGGAGCCAGTTCGAGATCCCAGTCGTCGGCATCACCGGCAGCATGGGCAAGACGACAACGCGCGAAATGCTCGCCTCAGCGCTCAGAAGCCGCATGAACGTGCTGGTGAGCCCGGCCAACTTCAACACCGAAATCGGTGTCCCCATCACCCTGCTCGATCTTACCCCGTCGCACGACATCGCCGTCATCGAGATGGCGATGAGGGGGAAGGGGCAGATTGCGGATCTGTGCCGGATGGCGCGGCCGTCCGGGGCGGTCGTTACGAACGTCGGCCTGACGCACATCGAGCTTCTCGGATCGCGCGACGCCATCGCCTCGGCCAAGGCCGAGCTGCTGAAGTCGCTGCCGGACGGCGGGTGGGCCGTTCTGAACGCGGACGACGCCTATTTCGACTATCTGAGCGGCATCGCGCCGGGGCCGGCCGTCACGTTCGGGCTGTCCGAGGGCGCTCAGTTCCGCGGGTCGGATGTCCGGCTGAACAGCGCGGGGTGCGCGTCGTTTCTGCTGGAAGCGCCCGGCGCGGCGCACCGGGTTCAGCTTCGGGCGCCGGGGGCCTTTCACGCGTCGAACGCCCTTGCCGCGGCGGCGGCGGCCTCGCGATTCGGCGTTACTCTGGAAGAAACCGTCGCCGCTCTGGAGGCCTACGAGGGTTTCGAGAAGCGCAGCCGCGTCACGCAAGCTGCGGGCGGCTGGCTCGTCTTCGACGACACCTACAACGCCAGCCCCGCCGCCACCGAAGGCGCGCTCGATTCGCTTGCCGCGATGACCGCCGCCGGCCGCAGGATCGCTGTCCTCGGCGACATGCGCGAGCTCGGAGAGCAGTCGTCCGAACTCCACAGGCAGATCGGGCACAAGGTCGCCGAAGTCCGCCCGGACCTGCTTGTCACGGTGGGAGAGTCGTCCGCCGCGATTGACGAGTCCGCTCTCGCAGCGGGGTACGGCGGACCTGTCGAGCATTTCGCCGCCTCAAAAGAAGCGGCGGAGTTCGCCGCCGCGCTGGTCCGACCGGGAGATGTCGTGCTTGTGAAGGGCTCGCGGGCCCTCGAGATGGAGAGAATCGTTGAACGCCTTCTTGAATAGAGCGCCGCTGCTTGTCCCGTTTGCCGCGTTTCTCGTTACGCTGGCTGTGATGCCCGCAGGCATCCGCTGGCTGCACCGGCTCAAGTTCGGACAGAACATCAGGGACGACGGCCCGCAGGCTCACATGTCGAAGTCCGGCACGCCGACGATGGGCGGAATCATCTTCATCCCGCTGGCACTCGCCTTTGGGTTGCTCTATGAGATGCTCCACGGACTGGGTGGGGGCCGCGGCATCGGCAACCTGAGTTGGGCGCTCGCCGCGTTCACGTTCGCCGGAATGAGCATCGGCTGGCTCGACGACTATCGCAGCATCCGCGGCGGCAGGTCGCTCGGGCTGAAGGCGCGCGAGAAGATGGCGATGCAGGTTCTGGTCTCCGCGGTCTTCCTTCTCGCCGTCCATTGGATCACCGCGGGAGGCCCTCCGGCGAACATACTTCAGGCGGCCAGGGGCGAAAGCGCCGTGGACTGGGCTGGCTCGCCGTCCGCCATGCCCTTCCGATGGCTTCTGCTCCTCATCGTCACCGTGTGGCTCATCAATTCGGCCAACATCGCCGATGGGCTGGACGGGCTGGCATCGGCGCAGGCGGTTGTCGCCATACTGGCGCTCATGCTGTGGCGCTTCCCTTCCTTCATTATCGGAGGCGCGCCCGCGGGCGTGTTCCTTGCGTTCTCGATGGTCGCCTGCCTGCTTGCCTTCCTCTGGTTCAACGGGCCCCCGGCCAGGGTCTTCATGGGTGACACGGGCTCGATTGCTCTGGGCTGCTTCGTTGCCGGGCTGGGGATGATGACGGTCCCGCTCTGGGTGCTCCTGCTCATCACCGGCATGTGGTCGCTGGAATCGCTGTCCGTCGTCATTCAGGTGCTCTATTTCAAAGCCACCGGCGGCAAGCGCATCTTCCGAATGGCGCCGATTCACCATCACTTCGAGCTGGCCGGATGGCCGGAGACCGCCGTGACCCTGCGCTTCGTCATCGCCTCCGTTCTGCTGGGTCTGTTTCTGCCGGCGCTCGTGGCGGGGTTTCTGCGATGATGGACCTCTCGGGTGTGCGAATGCTGGTCCACGGTTTGGGCCTTAGCGGCATGGCGGTCATCCAGGCCACCGTCCCGCGCGGCGCCAGCGTGTGCGCCTGCGATGACAGGGACGAAGCCCGCGCAGCGATGCTTCCCGAACTCACCCGCCTGGGCGTGCCGCTGCTCACACCCGATGAAGCCGCCTCAGGTGAGTTTGACCTCTGCGTCGTGACGCCCGGCGTCCGGCCCGGCAACGCACTGGTATCGGCGCTCGAAAGGCGCGGGGTGGAGTTGATCTCCGAGATCGAGCTTGCGGCCCGGCTCGCGCCGTGCCCCATCGCCGCAGTC
>MTKZ01001312.1_pt1 | contig 11828 bp, 9 predicted proteins | sample 1042781 | NCBI WGS metagenome assembly MTKZ01 (sample SAMN06212207, study PRJNA360539) | anaerobic digester metagenome | biome: Wastewater treatment plant; material: sludge; isolation source: anaerobic digester fed with sludge from wastewater treatment plant | place: Denmark: WWTP Viborg ...
GCCACTAGACTATGGGGGCCTGCAAGCCATCGGAAGAGTACCACAGACACTCGTCGGTTCTCGGCTCGTTCATGGCGCAGAGACGACGACGAGCGCCGCGATTCCTACGACGATGCCGCCAGCCACGAATGCTGCAATACGCGAGTCTCGCTGTATCCAGCGATCGATCTGCCAGGCGATGAATCGTCCCTCCGGCAGCAGCAATGCCGCCGCCACGAGCATCACGAAAATCGCGCCACGAAGTGCCAATCCATCCTCCCGGCGAAACTGCAGCACGCCACCTGGGACGCTGGCGAACGTCTCTGCGATCCAGAGAATCAGGTGGGTCAAGTACCAGGTAACAGCAGCCACGAACACCTGGATGGCCGGCAGCCACGCGGTTGCTACGATCAGCGCGCCGCCGGCCGCCGCGAGTGGGACGAGAGGTCCGGCCAGAACATTCGCTGGGATGGACACGAGCGAGATCGTGCCCATGCTAACGGCGAATGCCGGCGCCGTCGCCAACGTGATGGCTGCTGTCGCGACCATCGGCGTCAATACCACCGCGCGCAGGCCGGACCAGCGCGCCGTGTAACGCAGGCTGGCGATCAGTGCCGCCGTGGCAAGAATGCTGAGATGGAACGACAGGCTCGACAGCGCGGACGGATCTGTCGCGATCATCAGCGCGGCGGCCAGTGCGATCAGTGATGGCCCGTGGGCAGGCCGGCCAAGCTGGCGCGCGGCGATCACGAAGCCGCCCATGATCGCTGCGCGGATGACCGGTGGATCAGCACCAACCAGCCAGATGTAGCCCGCGAGGGCTCCGACTTCGATCGTGACCCATCCTGGACCACGTAATCCGAGCGCCAACAGGAGCGCTCCCACGCTCGCGACCACAAGCGTGACGTTCCAGCCGCTGACTGCCGTGATGTGAGAAAGCCCGGCGCGTCGCACTGCGTCGTCGGTGTGGCGTGTCATTGCCGAATCGTCGCCAATTAGCAGCCCGAGCGCCAACGCGCCCTCCGATCCGCCCACCGTCCCTCGAACCGTGCCGTCGAGCCAGTTGCGGAGTCGCGACCTCTGTTCTTCGAGTGTCGCCGCGTGACGCTCGACCACGAGCGACGAGACGATGAGGCTGTCCGCGTTGATGCCCTCGGCGCGCGTGGTGGCCAGGATCGTGTCCCCGCGATGAAATCGGGGCCAGGCTCCTGCCAGCATGAATGATGTTCGTTCGATGCCCTGCGCATCGGTCCACCGAACGCGAGCGTGATATCCGCGAGGGTTCTGCGCTGGGTCGGATATGACCGTCATGGTTGTGCGCTCGTGTCCGTTGCCGGCATATGGGGGTGTTGTGGGCTCTCGCAAGATGACAGCAGCAGCGCTGCCGGCGAGAAAGCCGATTAGCAAGGTCGCGCAGAGCACACGGACGTGATCGCGAGTGAGCGCAACGAGGATGAGCAATCCACCAAGAAGCGCAACCGCCAGTACCCACAGATCAGCGTTGGCCAGACGAGCGCCGGCGATGATTCCGAGCGCAGCGACCAGTCCCATCTCACGGTCGAATCGTGATGAGCGGGCGCAGGATTTCCACCATCCGCTCGGAGATCCCGCGGATTTCGGCTAACTGGTCGATCGAGGTGAATGGGCCGTTGGTGTCGCGGTATTCGACAATCCGTGCCGCGAGCGTCGGCCCGATGCCCGGAAGCGCATCCAGCTCGGTGGCAACTGCGTGATTGAGGTCGATCGGGCCGGCCTCACGTGTCGTGCCCGGGGCGGGCGTGCCGCGGGATTCCGCCGCTTTTGGCGTCGGCCTGATCTCCGGCACGACAACCTGGTCGCCATCCTGGACGACTGCGGCCATCGGCAGCGACGATGTGTCTCCGCCCTTCGCTTCACCGCCTGCCGCCTGAATAGCCTCGGCGATTCGGCTGCCGCGATCGAGCGTGTAGATCCCGGGCGCGACGACCTTGCCTCCGACATAAACGCGGATCGTTGATGGGTCCGGCGCTTCGACGACATTCAGCACGACCGTCGGGGTAGATCGCGCGCGCAACACCGTGGTCATCAATGCGACGACCACTGCCCCGAGCGCGACGCCGATCATCATCGCGCGGACCCAGGTCCACGATGATGAGTGCTGTGGTTGTTCCACGGCCTCGGTCTCCGAACTGCTCAATCTGATCAAGGGGGATGATAGCGCAGGTCGCATATACTGTCCTGTGCGGGAAGGCCACGCGGAAACGCGTTTGGCCCGCGCTTGTTGTCTGGAAATATGCAATCGGGCGAAATGAGGGCGCGGTGACGCTATCCCACCTGCTGCCGCTGTTTCATGACATACCACTCCCAGCAGTCGGGCTAGCCAGAGTCGCCGAACCGTGGAGGACGCCGCCGCTCGCCGCTGCTGCTCGCGCAGTGGCGCTCGCATCCATGGCAGGTCGGACATCCGGCCCGATCGTCGTGGTTGTCGGTCGGCAAGAGACCGCCGATACGGTGATCAACAACCTGAGCCAACTCCTGCCGGTCGGGAACCCGCCGATGGCATGGAAGGCTGCCGATCCACTCCCATACGAACAGATGCCACACGATCCGGCTCTGGCCGCCCAGCGTTCGACCATCCTCGGACGACTCGTTGCCGCGAACGAATCCGAGATGCCCCCGGTTATCGTTGCAACGGCGCGCGCCCTGATGACCGCCGTCCGCCAGCCCGGTTCGTATGTTCGTGATGTTGTCGAGCTCGCCGTCGGGCAGCGGATTGATGATGCTGCGCTCGTTCGACATCTCACCGCGGCCGGATACGATCATCAGCCTCAGGTGGACGGCCCAGGGACGATGTCCCGCCGGGGCGGAATCCTCGACGTCTATTCGCCGGGAGCAGCCGATGCAATCCGGATTGAGCTGTTCGGTGATGAGATCGATAGCATCCGACGCTTCGATCCGCTGACCCAGCGCTCCACCGAGCGGGTCGCCTCCGCGTGCCTTCTACCCCCGATCGAATATGACCTCACGAATCGAGCCGTCGCGTTGGCGCGGATCGGCACGCTGAAGCTGGCTGCGCTGCGTGACGAGGTGCGCGAGGAGTGGGAACGACTGGTGGCGTTCCTGCAAGCGGGCGCCGTGCCGTCTTCGATCGACCTCCTTGCCTCCCTCTTCCCGGGCAACGACGCGTCCCTGCTCGATTACCTCCCAGCGTCGGCGCTTCTCGTTGTCGTTGATCCGCAATCGGTCGATCTGCAGATGGACCAGGTTGCGCTACAGGCAGAAGACGTGCGCCAGACACTGGAACAAGCAGGCGAGGTCCCCTCCGGATTTCCGATCCCCTATCGCCATCGGCGCGACCTCTTCTCCGATATCGAACGACTGGCGGTCTGGCGAATCGGGGATAGCGGTGACGAAGGTGTCGAAGTCGCGACCGGCGCGCCATTCGGGGACACTCCCGTTTTCGGTGGCCGCATCGATGACCTCGTCGCTGATCTGAAAGACGAGCTCACCGACGGGTGGCGAGTCGTGTTGGCTACTGAACAGAGTGAGCGACTCCGCGATCTACTCGAGGAACACGATATCTACCCCCGCGCCTTCAAGCGTGGCGCTGCTGAAGCCGCAACCCCGCCGGCGCCCGGAACGGTCGACGTTGTCCACGCGCCACTCACCGTCGGATTTCGGTACGGCCCGGCGCGACTTCTCGTTCTGAGTGATCTCGAACTGTTCGGTATCCGGAAGCTTGTCCGAACGCAAGGGACTCAGACTCAGGCACGACCGCGCAAGGTGAGGCAATTCAAGCCCGGCTCCTACGTCGTTCACGTCGAGCACGGCGTCGGACAGTTCGGCGGACTGGTGCGACTGGACCTCTCTGGCGTCGATCGCGAATATCTCCAGGTTGACTACGCTGGCGGAGATCGCCTCTATGTGCCCGTCGATCAGTCTGACCGGCTTGTCCCGTACGAAAGTCCGGCCGGCGAACCGAAGATCACCCGCTTGTCATCTCCCGATTGGGCGAAGACGAAAGCCCGGGTCCGTCGCGCGATCCGTGAGATGGCCTGGGAGCTACTTCAGCTGTACGCCGCGCGGGAGACGGCACAGGGGCGCGCATTCCCGAGCGACTCAACCTGGGATGCCGAACTCGCGGAGTCGTTTCCGTTCCGTGAGACGGTTGAGCAGGACAAAGCCATTCGGGACGTCAAGGCGGATATGGAATCTGCGCGCCCAATGGATCGCCTTGTCTGCGGTGATGTGGGCTATGGCAAGACAGAGGTCGGGCTGCGGGCCGCCTTCAAGGCGGTCAACGATGGAACCCAGGTCGCCGTGCTGGTGCCGACGACGATTCTCGCGCTGCAGCACTACAACACATTCCGCGAACGCCTCGCCCCATTCCCGGTTCGCGTCGAGATGCTTTCGCGTCTTCGAAGCAAGACCGACCAGTCTGCAGTAGTTCGCGGTCTCGCCGATGGCACAGTAGATATCGTCATCGGGACGCATCGACTACTTCAGAAGGATGTCGACTTCAAGAACCTGGGGCTGCTGATCGTGGATGAGGAGCAGCGATTCGGCGTCCGCCACAAGGAACACATCAAGCGGATGCGTTCGGCGATCGATGTCCTCACGATGACCGCGACGCCGATCCCTCGGACGCTCCACTTCGCGCTGACCGGCCTGCGGGATCTGTCACTGATTACCACACCGCCGCAAGATCGCGTGCCAATCCGCACATTTGTCACGCCGGCCGACGACGCAATTATTCGGGAGGCGATACTGCGGGAGCTTGCTCGTGGTGGCCAGGTCTACGTTGTCCACAACCGCGTCCAGAGCATCTACCGCACCTGCGAGCGGCTTCGGGAACTCGTGCCCGAGGCGCAGCTCGCTGTTGCTCACGGTCAGATGAACGAACACGATCTCGAGCAGGTTGTGTTGGCGTTCATGCGCCAGGAGTTCGACGTGCTGATTTGCACGACGATTATCGAGTCCGGGGTCGACATACCGAATGCGAATACGATCGTTCTGGAAAACGCACAGATGCTCGGGCTCACTCAGATGTATCAGCTCCGAGGGAGAGTTGGCCGTTCGACCAATCGCGCGTACGCCTATGTCCTGTACCCGCCGAACACGCCACTCTCCGTCGAGGCATTGGAGCGGCTTGAAGCAATACAGGAGGCAACCGAGCTTGGCGCCGGGTTTCAGGTCGCGATGCGCGACATGGAAATCCGCGGCGCGGGGAACATTCTCGGCGGTGAGCAGTCAGGCCACATCGCGGCGGTGGGATTTGATCTGTACACCAGGATGCTCGCGCACGCTGTCGAGGAGATTCGTGCCGGCCACCCGATTGCCGAACCAGAGGAGATCAACCTCGATATCGCGGTCGAGGCAGGCATCCCCGAAGAGTTCGTTGCCGACGAACAGGCCCGGCTGGAGCTCTACCAAAGGATTGCTGCTGCGCCCAACGAGCGAGCGCTGGTCGACCTCGACGCCGAGCTTCGCGATCGGTTCGGTGCGGTTCCCGCTTCAACCGAGCGGCTGTTCGATCTGGTCCGGCTACGCCAGCGCGCGAGCCGACTGGGGCTAACGACCATCGTCGAACGCGACGGCGATATCCTCGTGCGTCCGGTCATCGGGGGCAAGCTGAGCCAGCAGCAGTTGCGACGTGAGCTGGGCAACGGAATACGTGTCACGCCCAACCAGGTTCGTATTCGTGTCGAAGACCTGCGAGTAACTCGCGACGTCGCGCTCAATCGGCTCTTTGATGTGATCGCCAGCGCGGGCGCCAGCATGGCGGTTCAGGGAGATGAATCTTCCTCAACTTCGAGTTCCGCAATGATGGCGCGGGCTCGATCTGCCTGATCCTCGCGGACGAGGATGTAATGCTCGTTGAGTGCGTTTGTGGTGAAGCTGTGCCCCATGCCGCCGGCCTTCAGCGCACTGATGATCCCCTCGTCCTCGAGCACCTGCTGCCAGATCTCGGCGATGATCTCGTTTGGCGCGACTGCGGCGGTGACGACGCGCACGTCGTCGTGTTCTTCGTGGCTCATGAATCCCTCAGATAAACAACCGTCACGCCATCCCCGCCTTCGTAGTGCGGCGGGGTTTCAAACTTCTCCACCAGCGGGTGTCCGCGCAACACATCGCGAACAACGTCGCGCAAGGCGCCCGTCCCCTTGCCATGCACGATCCGGACAAACGGCAGCCGCGAGAGGTACGCGTCGTGTAGATACTCGTCGACCAGTTGGTCCACGCCTGCCGCTCGTTGACCGCGGAGATGCAACTCCATGTCCACTTCGCGGCGCGGTGGCGGCATGCTTGGCGCTGGTCGGTGGTCGATTTTCTNNCCCATCTGGACATCCACCCCGGTCATGTCGTCGGAGAACCCGGTGACTTCACCCTCGCCGCCCAAAGCGACGAGCTCGACATGATCGCCCAGTTTCAGCGGGACCCGGACAGTGGCCCGCGCCGGCCGGCGACGTTGAGACTCCTTGACGGCACGAGCCGCTGCTTCGACATCCTGCCGGGCGATGTCTTTGACTGGCTTGATTTCGGCCCGTTCGACGCGAACCGGGACTTCGCGGATGCGGCGGATCGCTTGGCGAGCCTCTGCGAGCTCGCGCTCGACCTCGGCCAATGCGTCTCGTCGTGCGCTTTCGCGCTCGATCTCTGCTTCCGCGCGAGCGTGCTCCGCTTCACGGCGAAGATTTCCGGCGACAGCGCGTTCTCGTGTTGCCTCTCGCCGTGCGACCTCAGCTTCCTCGCGCCGTTGACGGATCTCGCCGAGTAACGTATCCGCCCGTTCGACCGACGGATCTACGAACGTCCGGGCTCGTTCGATGACTCGATCGGGCATGCCCAGGCGTCGCGCGATCGCGAGCGCGTTTGACTGGCCAGGGATGCCGACCACCAGACGGTACGTCGGGGAGAGTGTCTGCAGGTTGAACTCGACGCTCCCGTTCTCTGTGCCTTCGGTGGAATAGGCGAACGCCTTCAGCTCGGAGTAGTGGGTCGTCGTTACTCCCAGGCATCCTACGTCGAGGATCTCGGTGATGATCGACCGGGCGAGCGCGGCGCCCTCCTCCGGGTCGGTGCCAGCGCCGAGCTCGTCGAGAAGGACGAGGCTTTCCCGCGAGACGCCATCCAGCATCGCGATCACCCGAACCATGTGCGAGGAGAACGTCGAGAGATTCTGCTCGATGCTCTGTTCGTCGCCGATATCGGCGAAAATGCCGTCGAAGACCGGCAGCTCACTGCCCTCGTCAGCAGGTATGAACAGTCCCGACTGAGCCATGACCGCCATCAGGCCGATCGTCTTCAATGCGACTGTCTTGCCACCGGTGTTTGGCCCCGTGATGACCAGCACCCGGAAGGTCGTGCCCAGCTCGATGTCGATCGGGACGACGGTCGATGGATCAAGCAGCGGGTGGCGAGCGCGGTTCAGCACAACCCGACGACCATTGTGGGATTGACCGTCGACGATGGCCGGCATCGTCGCGCGACTCGCGGATGCGTAACGTGCCTTTGCCAGCGCCATGTCGATCGCCGCCAGCGCTTCCAGCGTGCGACGTAGCTCTGGTGCTGCCTCGCCGACCTCCCGTGAGAGCACCGTGAGGATCCGCTCGATCTCATGTCGCTCTGCAGATTGCAGCTCCCGCCAGCGATTGTTCAGATCGACGATATCCATTGGCTCGACGAAGAGCGTCTGCCCGCTCGCGGAGGTGTCGTGGACGACACCCGGCATCTGTCCACGTCGATCGGCGCGGACCGGCACAACGTAGCGTCCGTCTCGCTGGGTGACGATCGGGTCCTGGATCGCAGAGTGCTGCAGATACCGATTGATCCGCTCCAGAAGCCGGCCGTGGGCCGACCTGAGCTGCTGGCGTATTGTGCGCAATGCGTCGCTCGCCGAATCCAGCACCTCACCACGCTCGCCAATGCAGCGGCGGATGTTCGCCTCGATACCCGGCAGCTCGACGATGAATCCGACAAACTCATCGATTTCCGGGTATCGCTCGCTGGCCTCCTCAATTCGCCGAAACGAGCGCTTGAGCGCGCGAGCAGCCGCGATCGTCGAGAGAACATCCAGCAGCTCCTCGGGCTGAAGCACTCCCCCGATCTCTGCGCGCTCGACCTCGGTGCGGATGTCGCGACAGCCTCCGACACCGAAGCCGGCATGGTCTTCGAGGAGGCGATAGGCCTCGTCGGTAACCCGCAACAAGTAGCGGACAGTTGAGGCATCGGCCGACGGTCCGAGCTCGGTGGCCCGTACCGCAGCCAGCGAGAATTGACAATGTCGCGCCACGCTCGCCCGGACGCGGTCGAACTCGAGTGTCGTCAGAATGTCGGTTGCCACGTGCTCTTCCGTTTGCTTCGCTCAGGGTTGGTTGTTCAGTCGCCAGGGTGGTCCGAATGTCGCAGCGTTCATTGTATCGTCCCGCCTCGCGAACCACCCTCAAGCGCGGATCGCACCTGAACGTGAAAGGTCTGGTTGACACGAACATCTGTTCGTCATTATACTGACGTCGTCGAGTGGCTGCTGCGATCGATAGCGTACCGCTGGATCATGTGGGAGAGAAGAGATATGAAGGAATTGTCGGCGCGTCAACGAGATATTCTCGGGTTCATCGAGACGTTCACCGATGCGCGCTCCTATCCCCCAACGATTCGCGAGATCCAGGATGGATTGTCGATCTCATCCACCAGTGTTGTGGATTACAACCTCAAGGTTCTCGAGCAGCGCAACTTGTTGCGCAGGAACAGACATATTTCCCGGGGCATTGAGGTGGTCGGCAGAGCGACATCGCGTCGGGGCGTTATCTCGATTCCCGTCGTCGGCCGGATCGCCGCTGGCGAGCCAATTCCGGTGCCGGATGACCTTGTAACTCAGGAGTTCATCGACACAATCGAGTTGGGCGTCGACGTGCTAGGTTCACGGACGGAGGGCTTGTTCGCCCTTCGCGTCAAGGGGCATTCAATGGTCGATGCCTTGATAAACGATGGTGATGTTGTCGTTCTCCGACACCAGAATGTCTGCGAGAATGGCGAGACGGTGGCGGTCTGGCTCAAGAGCGAGCGCGAGACGACGCTGAAGCGGCTGTATCGCGAGGGTTCCCAGATTCGCCTTCAGCCGGCCAACGTGACGATGGGGCCGATCTACACCGACGCGAAGAACGTCGAGATCCAGGGCAAGCTTGTGACCGTCGTCCGGCCAGTGATCCAGTAGCCTCGCGTCTTCAATCGGATCAGCTTCGCTCTGGCGGTCGACGCATCCATGTTGTTACCATCTGCCGTCATGCGCGAAGACACCTTCGACATTGTCATGCTGGGCACATTCGGCCTGTGGCGACTGGGAACGCTCCAGTCGCGCGCGCTTCCGTTCGCCAGCGAGCTCGCCGCGCGAGGCTATCGCTGTGCGATCGTCACCAGCCCATGGGATATGCCGTTCGAGCGCGGAGTCGTCGAGACGCGGGATGGTGTCTTGATCGTCAACACTGCGGCTGCCGGCGACACGACGCTTCCCGCCGTGTTCCAGCAGCTCGAAGTCATCCGACACCTGCGCCCGCGTCTGATCCACCTGTTCAAGCCGCGCGGATTCGGCGGCATTGCGGCCCGCTGTCTCCTTGGCCGCGTGCCTGTCATCGTCGACAGCGACGACTGGGAGGGCGACGGTGGCTGGAATCGCCAGGGTCACTACCCGCTGGCCCAGCGTCGACTCTTTGATTGGCAGGAGCGCACCCTGCTTCGTGACGCGGATGGTGTCACGGCCGCCAGCACCCTGCTTACTGAGCGCGCGTGCGTATTGCGACGCTCGTCACGGAACGTCCATCGGCTGCCGAACGGTCTTGCGTCGTCATGGATCGCGGAGCTCGAGGCCGCGCGCTCACCCGCATCGGAGCGCGCGGCTCCAACCGTGCTGCTCTACTCCCGCTTCGAGGAATTCGCGCCGGGCTGGCCAGACCAGTTTGCACGGTCGCTACGAGGGCACTACCCGCAAGCGCGGATTGTTTCTGTTGGGGGTGGTTCAGCTACTGAAGTAGAGCAAATGGGATATGTAGCGCGAGAAGTGATTCCGTCGGTGCTCGGTTCAGCTGCCGTCGCCGTGTTCCCGTACCAGGACACTCTCATCACCCGCAGCAAACAGTCGGTGAAGCTGCTCGAGCTGATGGCGGCCGGCTGCGCGATCGTCGCATCAGACGTCGGCGATGTGCCGGCCGTCCTCGGGCCGGCCGGCCGCCTTGTTGCCACCGACAATCCCGAGCGATTTGCCGAATCAACCGCTGTGCTGCTCGCCGATATGTCAGGAAGAATGACGCTGGGCGCCGCAGCGCAGGAACGTGTGCGATCGCACTTCTCAATCCCCGCCATCGTTGATCGGCTTACCGAAGCCTATGCCGAACATGGAGTAACAGGCCGATGAACACGCCCGGTTCTCTACGCCGGCTAGCGGTGATGGGCGTTCTTGCCTGGATGATCCTGATTTTCGCACTCTCATCGAGGAGCACACTCCCGACGACCGGAGGGCTGCCGGCCAACGTCGCCGCTATCATTGGCCATCTTGTTGCCTATGCGGTGCTGGCCGCGCTGATCCGCCTCGCAATACGCGGATTCGAGCCCGACTTCCGCGCTGATTTGATCTCGGTTACTCTCGCGGCGCTGTATGGGCTGAGCGACGAATTCCACCAGTCCTTCGTCCCGGGCCGCGACGCCAGCGTCTTCGACGTCCTCGTCGACATCGCGGGGGCATCGCTCGGCGTAACAATCACAAATCTCATGGGAAGCTTCTGGCGTCGGCCAGGCAGGGAATCATGATGGCGCAGGACCGGAGAGCACTGATCCTCGTCACAGCGATGGCCGCCATCTTTTTCGCCGCGTTCGTCCCACGCTTCGTGGCACGACTCGATCCGCTGACCGGTGATGAGCCGTTCTATGTGATGACCGCAATCAGCATCGTTCGCGATCGTGACCTCGACGAGTCGAACAACTACGCTCAACGTGATTTCGATGAGTTCTATCCCGCCGACCCGCTTCCGAGTGACTGGCAGGGTTGGGGCGGATTTCCGCGCACGCTACCGCCGCACCCAGCGCAGTCGGTGCTTCCCGGGCTTCACACGAAGCACGGGCTTGGGCTTTCATTTCTGATCGCTGTGCCATACGCGTTCGCCGGGCGTATTGGCGCGATGGCCGTCATTATCATCGCCGCAGCGTTGCTAACGGGGCAGATGTATCTCCTCGCTCGGGAGGCTGGCAGCGGCATTCGCCTGGCGGGGGCGATCGCGTTAGCGCTCGCGGTTAGCCTGCCGATTGCGCCATACGCGTTGCTGATCTTCCCAGAGATTCCGGCCGCGCTCATCCTCGTCTATGCCGTCCGACGCCTGAGTCGAGATGAGAATCGAGTCTGGCAGTGGTTGCTAACGGGGGTTGCGGTTGGATTCCTGCCCTGGCTCCATCAACGCTTCGCCCCGACTGCCGCGGTTCTCGGCATCGTGTTGTTCTGGCGATGGTGGCGGTCGCGCAAGCTCGCGGCGGGCATCGCCTGTCTGCTTGTCGGTATCGGGGCGGCAACCCTGATCTATTACAATTGGTGGCTGTACCACTCACCGGTGCAGAATGTGGCCGACCATGCCGGGTTTTCCTCAGCAACGGGGACCGTCAACGGGCTGTTCGGACTGCTGCTCGACGCGCAGTGGGGGCTGATCATCAATGCGCCGATATACATCGTTGCGATCGCCGGGCTTCCGCGCTGGCTGAAGATCGATCGGAATCGCGGGCTGTTGGCGATAGCGGCGATCACGCCGTATCTGCTGGAGGTCGGCGCATATCGGGTCTGGTGGGGAGAGTGGGGCCCGGCGGCCCGCTACCTCGTCCCAGTCGCGCCACTG
>MTKZ01010236.1_pt2 | contig 11827 bp, 11 predicted proteins | sample 1042781 | NCBI WGS metagenome assembly MTKZ01 (sample SAMN06212207, study PRJNA360539) | anaerobic digester metagenome | biome: Wastewater treatment plant; material: sludge; isolation source: anaerobic digester fed with sludge from wastewater treatment plant | place: Denmark: WWTP Viborg ...
TGAGGTGTTCGAGGGTTACCGCAACCGGCTCATCCAGTGCGAGTGGATCGACGGCATCCGCACGGTCCGCGTGTGGACGTACCTGGCCGCCAACCGCGGCCGCGTACGCCGCGGCCTCAACTTCCTGTCGTATCTGGTCGCGGCAAGCGCGGCCGGTCCGCTCCTGCGGCCGCGCGCCGACGTGGTCGTGGCCACGTCACCCCAGTTCTTCGCTGGGTGGGCGGGCGTTCCGGTGAGCCGGAGCCACCGGGCGCCGTTCGTGCTCGAGATCCGCGACGTCTGGCCAGATTCCATCACCGCCGTCGGGGCGCTCAAGCAGGGCCGCGTCATCCGTGCGCTCGAAAGACTCGAGCGCACGCTCTACGACGCGGCCGGCCACATCGTNNCGGCGTGGACGCCGACCTCTTCGTACCGCGCCCGCCGGACGATGAGCTGCGGGCGCGTCTGGGATTCTCGCCGGACACGTTCGTCGTGACCTTCGCCGGCACCATCGGCATGGCGAGCGGCCTGGACGTGGCCCTGCGCGCCGCCCGCCGCCTCAAGGAGCGGCAACGCCGGGACATCGCGTTCTTGCTCATCGGCGACGGTGCGGTCCGCGCCGAGCTCGAGGCGGCCGCGCGCGACCAAGGTCTCGACAACGTCGTGTTCACTGGGCTGGTGCCACGCGACGAACTGCCCCACTACCTGGCGAGCAGCGACGCCTGCCTCGTGCACTTCCGTCGCCAGGAGCTGTTCTCCACCATCCTGCCCAGCAAGTTCTTCGAGGACGCGGCCATGGAGAAGCCCATCCTGCTCGGCTTCGAGGGCGAGGCTCGCGCCATGCTGGAACGGGCGCAGTGCGGCCTCTCCTTCGAGCCGGACAACGACGCCGAGCTGGCGGCGAGCGCTGAACACCTGGCCGGCGACAGGGACGAGGCGCGGCGCCTGGGACGAAACGGTCGCGCCTACGTTTTGGAACACTTCGACCGCCGTACACTCGCAGCAGACTACCTGTCCATCCTGGAGCGCGTGTGCGCCGATCACGAGAGGAGGCCGAGGTGAGCCTCAACGTCATCCCGCTCGACGAGCACGGCGGCGACTGGGACGCGCTGCTCTCCAGGCTCGCGCCCCGGCAGCGCGACATCTTCTTCACCAGCTCGTGGCTGCTGCTGTGGCAGCGCCGCGGCGACGGACGTGCGATGGGCGCCTACCACGAAGACGGCGGCGGTCTCATCCTGTACCCGTTCCTGCTCCGCGAGCTCTCCACCGTCCCGTATCTGGGCGACGCGTTCGCCGGCTACTTCGACACAGCTACGCCGTTCGGCTTCGGGGGACCGCTCGTTGAGCATCAGACCCCGGAGGAGTCGATCCAAGCCTTCCGCCGTGACTTCGTGGAGTGGTGCCGCGCGCACGACGTGGTGAGCGAGTCGGTACAGTTCCACCCGCTCTTGGACACGCGTCTGCCGTTCGACGGGCACATGGAGATCGACGAGGCAGGTCAGGTCGTGTGGTGCCGTTTCGACCGCGGCGCCTGCCGCCTGGGCGACCAGCTCACGCAGACCGCGCGCCGCAACGTGCGCCTGGCCCGCGACGCGGGGCTCACCTGCCGCCTCGAGACGGGCGACGCGGCGTACCGGCGCTTCGGTGACCTGTACCTGGACAACGCGGCGAGACGCCGCGCGCCTCGAGCGGAGCGGTTCGACGCCGCGCACTTCCTGGCGCTTCGCGACGCGCTCGGCAAGGCACAGGCGTTGTTCGGGGTGCGCCACGATGGGGAGTTCGTCGCCGGCGCCCTGTTCCTTCGCGGCGCGGACTTCGCGCATTTCCACGTGATGGCCACGGACCGACGTGTCTCGTCCCTGCGCCCGGCCAACCTTGTGTTCTTCGAGGCGCTGCAGTGGGCCCGCGGCCTGGGCGTCAGCGCCATCGGCCTTGGCGGCGGCGACCGTGGCGACGACGAGGTGCTGCGCTTCAAGTCGGGGTTCGCTCCCCTGCGGGCGCCGAGCTTCGTGGGGCGAGCGATCCACCTGCCCGAGGTCTACATCAGGGCCAGCAAGCGGCGAGACGAGCACAGCGAAGTGCTGGACTGCGACTTCTTCCCCGCGTATTGCTCGCCGCTGCGCGACGAGAGCCTCCTGGGGTAGGATGGGCTGCGACCCGACCCGGAGGGCTGCATGACCACCGACGACAGGGCCGCCATCGACGTCGGCGGCTGGATGACCACGCTCGTCCGCGGCTGGTGGATCGTCCTCGGGCTCGTGGTCATCGGGGCCTTGGCCGGCGGGCTGCTCACGCTCGCCTCACCCGACGAGTACACCGCCACCTCCTCCGTCTACATCGGCCAGACCACGGACGCCAACGTCAACCCCATGGCGGGCCTCAACTCCAACAGCAAAGCGGCCCTCGAGCTGCTTTCCAGTCAGGCCGTGCTCAACGAGGCCGCCGAACGCACCGGCATGGGCGAGACCGCCGCCAACCTGCGCCGGGGCCTCACGGCGTCCACTCCGTCGCAGACCGTGCGCTCTACGTCCTCCATCGTCAACATCGTCGTCATGAGCGTCATCGACACGGACAGGAAGCGGGCGACCGAGGCGGCCAACGCGCTGGCTGAGGTGCTGCTGGAGCGCATCGACAACGGTTCCGAGGAGCGCATCGCCCTGCTCGAGCGGCAACTCGCGGCCGGACGAGAGGCTCTGGACGCCTCTCGGGAACGTTCCAGGGCGGCCCAGGCGGCGCTGGCGGACCTCGCGAAGAGCGGCGGCACCAGCGCAGAGCGCTCGGCGGCCGCCGCGCCTTACATCGCCGTCGTCCAGGCCGCCGCAACCGAGCAGGAGTCGCTCACCAGCAGCAACCAGCGCACCGAGCTGCTGCTGCTCACTGCGCAACAGGTCGAGCAGCCGCGCCTGCTGCACGAGGCAGCGGTCCCGGACGCGCCGAGCGGGCCGGACCTCAGGCTGAACGTCGCCGCCGGCGCCCTGGCCGGACTGGTCATCGGGATCGTCGTGGTGTTCGTCCGGCGGCGCATCACGGAGCGCTAGCTCCGTGCCGACACGGCACACGCTGCGGCCCCGGCCGACGGCGATCCCGCTGCTCGCGCTCCTGCTGTGCTGCGTCGTGCTCGCGGCGCCCCGGACGGCCGCCGCCGGCCTCTCCACGGGCGACGGCAGCTGGGAGTGGCTGTCACCGCGGCCGCAAGGCAATCAGCTCTCCGACGTGGCCTCGGCGACCGGCGGCCGTGTGTGGGCCGTCGGACAGGGAGGCACGGTACTCCACAGCACCGACGGCGGAGTCAGCTGGTCGGCACAGTCGTCGGGCACGCGGGTCTGGCTGCGCGGCGTGAGCTTCGTCGATGGGCGGCGTGGCTGGATCGTGGGGCGCCACGGCACGGTGCTCCGCACCGTCGACGGTGGCGCCAGCTGGCAGGCGCAGGACCCGGCCACGAGGGTCTTCCTGTACACCGTCGAATTCGCGACAGCGGACACCGGCTGGGCAGCCGGCTACGACGGCATCATCCGGGCCACGCGCGACGGCGGGCGAGTCTGGCGGCCTCAACGGGCGCCGGGCAACAAGGGGTTGCTGGCTCTCGACGCCGTCGACACGAAGCGTGTCTGGGCAGTCGGACAGGCCGGCGCGATCGTCCGCAGCACGAACGGCGGCACGACCTGGAGAGCCGTCGTGAGCGGCACCAAGGCCAATCTCAACGCCGTGTCGTTCGTGTCCGCCGCAAAGGGGTGGGCGGCCGGCGCCAACGGCGTGATCCTCCGGACCACCGACGGCGGCCGCACCTGGGTCCGGCAGATGAGCGGTACGAGACGGGACGTCCACGCCATCCGGTTCGTCAGCGGCACTCGGGGCTGGGCCGCCGCCACCGGCGGCCGCATCCTGCGGACCGTGAACGGAGGCCGCTCGTGGACCATCCGCTCGTCCACCGGACGCGCCTTCCACGGCATCGACGTCCGGCGCAGCGACGTCGGAGTGGCGGTCGGTGAAGGCGGCGTCATCGCCCGCACCGCGGATGGGGTCAGGTGGTCGGCGGTCTCCAATGGCGGCATCCGCGACCTGGCCGACATCGTCATGACGTCGTCGAGACGGGGATGGGTGGTCGGCGGCGACCCGGTCAGAGGCTCCGTCGTGCTGTACACGCCCGACGGGAGTTCCTGGCGCGCCCAGGACCCGGGGGAAGGCGGCGGCCTCGCGGCCGTCGCCAGCGCGGATGGCACCTACGCGGTCGCCGTCGGAGCGGACGGGGTGGCCCTCTTCACAGACGACGGCGGCTACACGTGGATGGAGGGTTCTTCTCACACCACCGTGGGTCTCAACGACGTCGTGTTGCTGCCGTCCGGGGAGGCGTGGGCGGTCGGCGGCTACTTCGGCTCGTCGCGCGTCATCGTGCACACCGCCGACTGGGGCTTCACCTGGCAGAAGCAGCCGCCGGGAACGACGTACGGCCTCGCCGGGGTCGACTTCGTCGACCCGCAGCGAGGCTGGGCGGTCGGATGGGGAGGCGCCATCGTCCATACCCAGGACGGCGGCCACACCTGGACGCCCCAATCCTCCGGCGGTACTGCCCAGCTCACGGCCGTCGACTTCGTCGACGCGCTCACCGGCTGGGCCGTCGGAGCCGGCGGCACGATCCTACATACGGCGGACGGCGGTGCCTCCTGGGAGTCCCGACTCTCCCCGACCGCTGCCACGCTCACCGACGTCCGGTTCGCCGACTCCCTGCGCGGCTGGGCGACCACGGATGGAGCCGAACTGCTCGTGACGTCGGACGGCGGACTCACGTGGACGTCCACGAATGCCGGCGTCGCCTCGGGCCTTCAGGGGCTGTGGTTCTCAGACCCGGAGCACGGATGGGCCGTGGGCATGGGCGGCGCGATCATGGGCTTCGTGGCTCGCGCCGACTGACCGGGACTCATCGCGGAGAAAGCCGCTCCGCGCCGTAGGCGTCCGGCCGACGGTTCTGCATCGAGGGCACCTGCGCACGCACCTCGTCGACACGTGCGAGGTCCAGGTCAGCCACACACAGGCCCACGCCCTCGGCCCGTTCGGCCAGCACGTCTCCCCACGGGTCGACGACCATGCTGTGACCGAAGCAGGTGCGTCCGGGCAGGTGTTCGCCCACCTGATCGGGGGCGATGACGAAGCAGCCGTTCTCCACAGCGCGGGCGCGCAGCAGGACCTCCCAATGGGCCGCGCCCGTGAACGCCGTGAACGCCGACGGCACGAGCAGCAGGCGCGCCCCGAGCAGGGCGAGCGACCGGTGGAGCTCCGGGAACCGCAGGTCGTAGCAGATGCTGAGTCCCGCCGTCACCGGTGCCGCGCCGGGCACGTGCAGGGACGCCGTGACGAGCTCGTTGCCGGCCGCGACCTCGTCAGACTCCCGATAGACCATCCCGTCCGACACCGCGTCGAACAAGTGGACCTTGCGGTAGACGGCGCGCAGCTCGCCGTCCGGCCCGAACAGCGCCGAGGTGTTGTACACACGCTGCGCGTCGGGGGCCGGTTCGTAGATCGAGCCGGCCAGCAGCCACATGCCGTACCGGCTCGCGGCGGCTGCCGCGGCGGTGTTGGCCGGTCCGTCCGGCGCCTGAGCGGCCACGAGCATGCCGTCCGACCGTCCCTTGAACGTCCAGGTCTCCGGCAGGGCCACGAGGCGGGCGCCGGCCTCGCCGGCCTCGCCGATCAATGCGACAGCAGTCGCTACGTTGGCCGCCACGTCGTCGCGTGAGTTGAGCTGTACGCAGGCGACGCGCAGCACACCGGGTGAGGCCGCGGACTTCATCACGCCTCCCGTGGGTCGCAGGCGATCAAGCTGAGGATCTCCCAGGCGATGGTCGCCGCCAGGGTCGCGGTGAGATGGGAGCTGTCCAGGTCGGGAAGCACCTCGACGACGTCCGCGCCGATCAGGTGCAAGCCGCGGCACGCACGCAACAATGCCAGCGCCTGCATGGACGTGGGCCCGCCGCACTCCGGCGTGCCGGTTCCCGGCGCGAACGCCGGATCCACGAAATCGATGTCGAAGCTCAGGAACGCGTTGCCGTGGGCGCGTGCGACAGCCGCGTCCACGGCGCCCGTCCCGATCTGCGCGAGGTCGTCCCACGGGAACACCGTGAAACCCAGCTCGCGCTCGCGCTCGAGCTCGTCGTCGGCGTACATGCCGCCGCGCACACCCATGATCGTCGAGCGCGCGGGGTCGATGAGCCCTTCCTCCACCGCGCGGCGGACGGCCGTCCCGTGTGTGTACCGTTCGCCGAAATCCTCGTCCATGGCGTCCGTGTGCGCGTCGAACATGACCAGCGCCGACGGGCCGTGCCGCTGCGCCGCGGCACGCAGCTCGGGCAGCAGCACGCCGTGGTCGCCGCCAAATCCGACCGGCGTGACACCCGCCGCGTGGATGGCCGACAACGTCTCCGCCATCCTGTCGTAGGAGCGGTCCGTGAACCCCGGAACGACCGGCGCGTCGCCGTAATCGATCGCCGCGAGGCGCTCGAACACTGCGACGCGCTGCGCGGCGTTGTAGAACGGCCGGATGGTCAGCGAGCCCTCCCGGATGGCCTTGGGCCCGAACCGCGCGCCCGCCCGGAAGCTCACGCCGGTGTCGAACGGGAGCCCCACGAAGGCCACGTGGACGCCCGTGAGCTCGAGCACGTGAGGCAGCCGCAGGAACGTCGAGATGCCGGCGAACCGCGGCGATTCGCGCGGGTCGGCAGGCGCGTGGCCCTTCATGCAGTCACCTCCCGGATCGCTCCCCGCTTCAGCGCAGGTGCCCGCTAGTCTATCCAGTAAACGTTCTCGGCGAATGCGCCGATAGAACACCCGGGGCCATCCCATCCGGGAGGAGAGGAAGCGCGATGCCAGCCGATACGACCCGCATCCTGGTGGTGGACGACGATGTCGACCTCACCAGCACGATCCGTGTCGCCCTGGAGACACAGGGCTACGAGGTCCTGGTCGCGAACGACGGCGAACGCGGCCTTGAGCTCGCCTTCACGGAGCATCCCAACCTCGTGCTCCTCGACGTCATGATGCCGGGACTCGACGGCTACGGTGTCTGCAGCGAGCTCCAGTTCGCCTTCACCAAGGACATCCCGGTCATCTTCCTCACCGCCAAGGCCGAGCTCGCCAACATGATGCAGGCCAGCCGCTCCGGGGCCACCGCGTACATCACCAAGCCGTTCCGTGTGGAGTACCTGCTGCAGACCGTCCGCGACGTGCTGCGGGACGCTTCCGTCTTCTTCGACGAGATCACCGGTCTGCCCACCCTGGCCAACGTGCAGGTCGACGTGCAGCGCATGCTGTTCGGCCAGAGCCAGCTGGGGATCATCTACGTCGCCATGGAGGGCATCCACGCGCTCGAGCAGCTGCAGGGTTTCGAGGTGGTCGACAATGTGTTCCGGATCGTGAGCCAGCGCCTGACGAGCTGCAAGGGCCAGCTGCTTCGCGACGAGGACTTCATCAGTATCTCCAGTCTGGGAAACGCGTTCCTGATCATCCTGTCGGCGCCGCGCAATCACAGTGCCATGAGCGACGACGACCTCGTCGTCATCAAGCGGCGTCTCGAGGAGCAACTGCTCGTCGGGCTGGAGGAGGAGTTGCAGGAGCAGTTGCTGGTCAAGATCGGCCTTTACGTGGGACACGCGCACCTTGTGCAGTCTCCCAAGGTGCGCTTCAAGCGGGCGCTTCAGGAGGCCATCGAGCAGGCCATGCGCGGCATCCGGCAGGAGCGGGACGAGTCCCGACAGCAGCTGCGCGAGGAGCTGGACCGTGTGCTCCAGGAGGGCCAGATCTCCTGCGTCTACCAACCCATCGTCAGCCTCCTGGACTACAGCGTGCTCGGGTACGAGTTGCTTGCGCGCGGGCCGGAGAAGAGCCCGCTCCACACACCGGAAGCACTGTTCGAGGCGGCGCGCAACCACGGCCGTGAGGCGGAGCTCGACAGGGCGTGCCGTCTCAACGCCGTGCGGACGAGCAGCAGCCTGGCCCCGGAGTTCCTGCGGTTCATCAACACGGAGCCGGTCAGCCTGTTCGCGAACACCCGCAGCGGGTTGATCGTGCGGGAGCTGGTAGAGGCCACGCCTCCCGAGCTGCGGCGGCAGACGATCGTCGAGCTCACGGAGAACAGCGTCATCGAGGACTTCAGCCACATGCAGGAGATGATGCGGCAGCTTCGCGGCCAAGGGTTCCGCATCGCCATCGACGACGCCGGGACCGGTCACTCCGGCCTCCAGCGGATGGTGGAGCTGGAACCCGACTTCGTGAAGCTGGACATGAGCCTCGTCCGCGGCCTGGAGACGTCGTTCGTGAAGCAGAAGCTCATCGCCACGCTGCGGGACTTCTGCAGGGAGTCCGGTGTGACCCTGATCGCGGAGGGCATCGAGACGCGTGCCGAGCTCGATGCCCTTGCCGATCTGGGCATCGTCTACGGGCAGGGCTTCCTGTTCGCCCACCCCGGCGATCCTTACCCGGTCAGCGACCGGGTCCTGCCCCCCGGCGGACCGACCAGGGCCCTGCACGTGGTCGGCACACCCCCGGGGGAGTGACCTGCTTGCGTGAGCCGGCGACGTCCGTGATAGAATGCCCGCCACTATGACGACCGGCGATGCCATCCGCAGCACCACCTCCGTCTGCGCGACGTGGCGTCGCTGGCTCTGGCGCGCCTAGCGCGCCCTTCCCCTGACACCCGCGCGGGCCCTGCCCGCACCCTCTGACCACTGCCGTGGTCGTCCCATGCCTTGCCACCGGAGAGAGACGAGGAGACGTGCATCGTCACTCGCGCATCCCAGCACAGAGCGTCATCCCGAGAGGAGGTCAGTCATGAGCGAGTACAGGAAGAAGTTCGTCCTTGACGAGGAGAGGATCCCCAAGGCCTGGTACAACATCGTGNNCAACATCGTGCCCGACTTCCCCGAGCCGCCGGCGGCGCCGCTCCACCCCGGCACCCTTCAGCCGGCCGGCCCAGAGGACCTGTTGCCCATCTTCCCGCCGAGCATCGTCGCCCAGGAGACGTCGGCCGAGCGGTACGTCGAGATCCCCGAGGAGGTCCACCAGATCCTCCGCATGTGGAGACCGTCGCCGCTGATCCGTGCGACCGGACTCGAGAAGGCCCTGGACACCCCCGCCAAGATCTTCTTCAAGTACGAAGGCGTGAGCCCGGCAGGTTCGCACAAGAGCAACACGGCCGTGGCGCAGGCCTACTACAACAAGAAGGACGGCACGACGCGCCTGGCCACCGAGACCGGCGCGGGCCAGTGGGGAAGCGCCCTGAGCATGGCCTGCCAGATGTTCGGCCTCGAGTGCATGGTCTACATGGTCAAGGTGAGCTACCACCAGAAGCCCTACCGGCGCAGCATGATGCAGCTCTGGGGCGCCGACGTACTGGCCAGCCCCACGGACACGACGAACGCCGGGCGAGCCGTCCTGGCCGAGGATCCGGAGTCGCTCGGGAGCCTCGGCATCGCCATCAGCGAGGCCGTCGAGGACGCCGTCACGCACCCCGGCTCCAAGTACTCACTGGGCAGCGTGGTCAACCACGTGATCCTGCACCAGAGCATCATCGGTGAAGAGGCGATCCTGCAGTGCCAGGACGCCGACGCGTACCCCGACATGGTGATCGGCTGCGTGGGCGGCGGCTCCAGCTTCGGCGGCATCGCCTTCCCCTTTCTGCGCGAGAACCTCGCGGGCAAGACCGCCACGCGGCTGATCGCGGTCGAGCCAACGGCCTGCCCCTCGCTCACCAAGGGGCAGTTCCGGTACGACTTCGGTGACGAGGCCGCGACCACACCGCTGTTCAAGATGTACACGCTCGGCCACGATTACATGCCGCCGGGCATCCACGCGGGCGGACTGCGCTACCACGCGATGGGGCCGCTCGTGAGTCACGCGTACCATCTGGGACTCATCGAGGCCGTCGCCGTTCCCCAGACGAAGGTGTTCGAGGCGGCGCGGTTGTTCGTCCAGACGGAGGGCATCGTGCCGGCGCCGGAGAGCGCTCACGCGATCCGTGCGGCTGTGGACGAGGCCCTCAGGGCCAAGGAGGAGGGCGTGAGCAGGAACATCCTGTTCAACCTCACCGGCCATGGGTTCCTCGACCTGAGCGCCTACGACGGGTTCCTGAGCGGCAAGCTCGAGGACTACGACCACCCCGAAGAGGCGATCGCCGCGTCCATCGCCAGGCTCCCGGACGTGGACTGAGCGTTGACGGGGGTGGCGGAGCCATCGGCTCCGCCACCCCCGTACCTCGTGCCCGGTCGATCGCGTCGTCAGGAGGAGCGGCGCAGGTACGCGGAGAAGGCCGCGCCACCCTCGGGCGGGTTGTCGGCCCGCACCGTACCTCCCTGGGCTTCCATGAGGCCGCTCACGATCGCCAGACCGAGTCCGACGCCCTGTGTGCCCCTGGCCGACTGCGACCTGTAGAACCGGTCGAAGATGAAGGGCAGGTCAGTCGGGTCGATTCCCGGGCCGTCGTCCGCCACCCGCATGCGACCCCACGGCCGGCCGCCGCCACCTGGCAGCGTCTCGCCTGGTGGCGCCGCCTCATCCACCGTCACGCGCACCGTGCCGCCCTCAGGCGTGAACTTCAAGGCGTTGTCCAGCAGGTTCGCCGACACCTGGAGCATGCGGTCCCGGTCGGCGAGCACTGTCACGGGGCTGAGGTCCTCCTGCAGGTCCACGCCTCTGGCCCTGTATGCCGGTTCTGCCCTCGCCACGGCGTCGCGGGCCACCTCGGCGAGGTCCACCGTGTTCAGGTGGAGATCCAGATCCTCGCTCTCCAGCTCGTTCAGGCTGCGCAGCGCCCCCAGGAGCCTGCCCAGACGCTCGACTTCCTCGCCGATGACGCGCAGGTTCTCGGGCGTGGCCGGCATCACACCGTCCTCCAGAGCCTCCACCCGGGATTGGATGGTCGCGAGCGGCGTCCGCAACTCGTGCGACAGGTCCGCCGTCATGTCGCGACGCCACTGCTCGTCGCGCGCCAGGCGGTCGGCCATGTCGTTGAACGCCGTGGCCAGAGCCCCGACCTCATCGTCGGCGCGCGGCGCCACACGGACGTCGAGATTACCGGCCGCTACATCGCCCGCGGCGTCTGTGAGCTCCTCCAGCGGGCCGGTGATGCGCCTGCTCACGAGCAGGCTGATGANNGCCCGTCGGCGAGAACACCTGCACCGTGCCGACCTCCCGGCTGTCCACCACGATCGGATACCGCTGCGCGGCGTACCCTGCCGGCGATCCGGACCCGCCCGCTCCCGGACTGGCCGTCTGACCCATCATGCCGCCCTGGCCCATCATGCCGCCCTGGCCCATCATGCCGCGGCGGATCCCCTGGGCCGTGAACAACAGCGCGCCGTCCGCGTCGAAGACCGCAAGGTTCACGTTGTTCACCATGGCCGCCCGACTGAGAGCATAGATGGCCTGGGCGTCCCAGCCGTCCGGCTCGCGATAGGAGTCCACGAGCGTGGACACGACCGCCTCATTGCGCGTCCGACGCACCTCGTCCAGATACGCGTCGAAACGGCGTGCACCGCTGACGTTGACGATGAGCGCCACGACCACGATGGCCAGCACAGCGATCGCGGCGTGGGTGAGCGCAAGGCGCAGGCGCAGTCCTCTCTTCATCGGACGTCCTCGGCGAACGTGTAGCCGCGGCCGTACACCGTCAGCAAGAGCCGCGGCGTACGCGCGTCCTCTCCCAGCTTGCGCCGCAGGTTCTTCACGTGAGCGTCGATGGTGCGCTCGTACCCTTCGTACTCATGCCCGTGGATCTTGCCGGTCAGCTCGACCCGAGTGTAGACGCGGCCGGGAAAGCGCGCCAGTGTGCGCAGGAGCCTGAATTCCGACTCGGTGAGCTCGA
>MTKZ01018287.1_pt1 | contig 11825 bp, 8 predicted proteins | sample 1042781 | NCBI WGS metagenome assembly MTKZ01 (sample SAMN06212207, study PRJNA360539) | anaerobic digester metagenome | biome: Wastewater treatment plant; material: sludge; isolation source: anaerobic digester fed with sludge from wastewater treatment plant | place: Denmark: WWTP Viborg ...
TCGTCGACTATGCCGCGGCCATGCTGCAGGCCGAGAACGACGAGTTCATGAACAAGAAGCTCATCGACCTGCCGGCCCACGACCGCCTCCACGAGATCCGCAAGATCATGCACAAGGACCTGCACAGGAACTGAGCCGTCCGATGGCCCGCGACGCGATGTCCTCCCGGGAGCGCTGGCGGGCCCTGTTCGCGGGCGAGAGGCCCGACCGCGTCCCGACCGACTACTGGGCCACGCCCGAGTTCGACCGCAAGCTCAGGCGGCGCCTGGGCTGCCGGACCCGCCGCGAAACGCTCGACCGGCTCGGCGTCGACTACGAGGTCCGCCTCCAGCCGGACTACGCCGGGCCGCGCCTGCCCCGGATGCAGGACGAGTTCGGCCGTCGCTTCCGGAGCGTCGACTACGGCCCGGGCGCCTACCGCGAGTGCGTCCATTTCCCGCTGGCCGGGTTCAAGAGCGTGGCCGAGATCGAGCGGGACTACACCTGGCCGGCGGCCGATTGGTGGGACTTCGGCGTCATCCCGGCCCAGGCCGCGCGGGCCGCCGGACATCCCGTCCGCGGCGGCGGCTCCGAGCCTTTCCTCATCTACAAGGAGCTCCGGGGCATGGAGCAGGCCTTCGTCGACCTCGTCGAGAACCCGGACATCGCCCACTACTGCCTGGACAAGCTCTTCGGCCTAGCCTACGACTGCGCCGTCCGCATCTACGAAGCCGTGCCCGGCAAGGTCGACATCTCCTACATCGCCGAGGACATGGGCGGCCAGACCGACCTCATGATCTCGGTCCGCCACATCCGCGAGTTCCTCCTGCCCGGCATGAAGCGGATGATCGACCTGGCCCACCAGGCCGGGGCCGTCGCCTTCCATCATAACGACGGCAGCTGCTGGCGCATCATGCCCGACATGATCGCTCTCGGCATCGACCTCCTCAATCCCCTCCAGTGGCGCTGCCCGGGCATGGAGCGGGAGAGGCTCAAGAGGGAGTTCGGGCCGCACGTCGTCCTGCACGGCGGCATGGACAACCAGTACACCCTGCCCTTCGGGACGGTCGACGAGGTCCGCCGCGAGGTCGAGGACAACCTGCGCATCCTGGGCGAGGGCGGCGGCTACATCCTGGCGCCGTGCCACAACATCCAGGCCATCACCCCGGTCGAGAACGTCCTGGCCATGTACGACGCCGCCCGCGAGTTCGGGCGCTTGTAGGCGTAGCGCTCAGGCGTGGCGGCGGGGCTCGAAGGCCGGGGCCAGCCGCCTCCAGAGATCGTTGAAGCGGGCCTGGAGGTCCGCGTAGCGCGCGGCGTGCTTCGGGTCGGGTTCCGCGGCGAGCCTGCCCTTGGCCACCCAGCGGTCGGCGATCACGGAGATCTCGACCTTTTCGCCCGCGGCCAGGCGCGCGTTCCAGACCGACTGCAGGGCCGCCCCGTAGGCCGCGGCCTCGGCTTCCTTGAGCGTCACGACCGGGGTCCCGAAGACGTCGGCCACGATCTGGAGCCAGAGACGGCTCTTGGCCCCGCCGCCCGTGGCCCGGATCTCCGAGGGCCGCAGGCCCAGCTCGCGCATCCGCCCCAGGCCGTAACCCAGGTTGAGGACGGTGCCCTCCATGACCGCCCGGACGATGTGGGCGGCGTCGAAGGTCCTGCGGTCGAGGCCGAAGAAGACGGCCCGCCCGAGGGGCAGGACGGGCACGCGCTCGCCGTCGACGAAGGGCAGGAACAGGAGCCCGTCGGCCCCCGCCGCGGCCCTCCGGGCCAGGCGCTCGAGCTTGGCGTTATCGAGCCCGAAGAGCGCTTTGACGATCTCCGTCGTGTTGGTCACGTTCATGGTGCAGAGGAGGGGCAGCCAGCCGCCCGTGCTGTCGCAGAAGGCGGCGATCTCGCCCGCGGGGTCGACGAACGGCGCGGCCGAGTAGGCGTAGACCGTTCCCGACGTCCCCAGGCTGAGGGTGCAGACGCCGGGCCGGACGTTACCGCTGCCGACGGCGCCCATCATGTTGTCGCCGCCGCCGGCCGCGACGAGGACCCGGCCGAAACCGAACTCCCGGGCCACGGCCTCGCGAATGCAGCCGACGGGCTCGCAGGGAGGGGAGAGGGGCGGCAGCTTGGACGGGAGCTCGGGATCGACGGCGGCCACGGCGGCTTCGTCCCAGCGGCGCCGGCGCACGTCCATCAGGCCCGTGCCGGAGGCGTCGCCGTACTCCATGTGGTCGCGGCCGGTGAGCCACCGGTTGAGATAGTTGTGGGGCAGCAGGACCGTGGCCAGCCGGGCGTAACGCTTGGGCTCTCGGCGCTTGAGCCAGAGGATCTTCGAGGCCGTGAAGCCCACGGCCGGGGCCAGGCCCAGGCGCGCGATGGCGCCCTCGACGCCGCCGAGGGCGGCCACGAGGTCTTCGTTCTCGCGGACGGTGGAGGTGTCGTTCCAGAGCTTGGCCGGCCGGATGACCCGGCCCTTGGCGTCGAGGGGGACGAAGCCGTGCTGCTGGCCAGAGACGCCGATGGAAGCGACCTTCCTGGCGTCGATCCGGGACTCCCGGAGCGCGGCGGCCACGGCCCGGCGGGCCGCCTCGATCCAGACGGCCGGGTCCTGCTCGCTGGCCCCCGCGGCGAGGCCCGGGACCAGGACGTGGGGTGCCCGTCCCCGGCCGAGGACGCGGCCGGTGGCCGCGTCGACGACGAGGGCCTTCGTTCCCTGGGTGCCGGAATCGACGCCGACGGCGTAGGTGGGCATGTTCGTCCTCGCTCGCCCCGGATTCTATGGGAGCCCGCGCCCTCCTGTCAAACGGGGCGGGCCGTCCCTATTTGACTTTTCAACGGGCGTCCGTCTTAATAGACTAAATCCGAGAAAGGACGCCTAGCCATGCCCCTGACTTCCCGGAAGGTTCTGCTCGCGGCGCTCCTCGGCGCCCTCCTCCTGGCGGTCTCTCCCGCCCAGGATATCGCGCCGGACGAGGGCCATCGGACCGGCCTGCTCCGGGAGGACGAGGCCCGCCTGCGGGAATTCGTCGAGACCCACCCGCGCGTCGCCGGGGTCCGGGTCAACTGGCTGGGGCTCGAGCGGATCAACGACGCCCGTTCCGCCCAGGGACGGCCGCCTCTCGAGGTCCGGGCCGTCGACCGGGTCGGCGGCGAGCTCGTCTCCGCCCGGCCGGGGGAGGCCGCCGTCCTGGCCTCCGCCTCGTCCCTCGTCGCGGCCGGCGACCTGCCGGTCTCCGTCGACAACAGCCTGCTCAAATTCTTCCCGCCTATCCGCAGCCAGAACCCGCTCGGCTCGTGCGCCTCGTTCTCGAGCACCTATTACCAGCTCTCCTACATGGCCGCGTTCCAGCGCGACATGGACATCCGCGATCCGGCCGACAACACGAACAAGTACTCGCCGAAGTGGTCCTACAACATGCTCAACGACGGCAAGGACGAGGGGACGTACTTCGGCGAGAACTACGACCTCCTCGAACGCCACGGGGCGGTGACTTGGGCCGACTTCCCCTACGACACGAACTTCAAGGCCTGGTGCCTGGACCCGGCCGCCTGGCGGCGGGCCCTCGCCGTCCGGATCGACCCGGTCCAGTACCTGCGGGACGTCAGCGAAGACGCGGGGCTCGACCTCCTCAAGCAGCTCCTGACGAACGGTTACGTCATGGTCTTCGGGACCTACGTCTCGTCCTGGCAGCTCAAGGCCGCCCTCGACGATCCCTCGACCGCCGCCGACGACGGCGCGGTGGGCGAGGCCGTCGGCTATTGGGTCAACGGCGCCGAAGGCTCGCACGGCATGACCGTCGTCGGCTACAACGACGCGATCTGGACCGACATCAACGGCAACGGGGCCATCGACACCGGCGAGAAGGGCGCCCTGCGCATCGCCAACTCCTGGGGCGGCTCCTGGCGCGACGGCGGCTTCACCTGGCTGGCCTACGACGCCCTGCGCCTGGTCCCTCTCGTCGCCGGCGCCCCGACGACGCCGCGCGAACCGGCCTTCTTCAACGACATGGTCTTCCTGCTGACCGTCCGGGACTCCTACACGCCCCTGATGACCGGCGAGTTCACGGTCAAGCACGCCAAGCGGGACCAGATGCGGCTGTCCCTGGGCACATCGACGACCTCGGCCACCACTCCCTCGACGACCTGGCCTCCGACCGCCCTCTGGGGCCAGGGCGGGGCCTTCGCCTTCGACGGCTCGGCGACGGCCGTCGACGGCACGTTCGTCCTCGACTTCACCGACATCCTGACGGCGGGGGCCGGCGCCCGGCGCTATCATCTGGGTATGCGCGACGGCACGGCCGGCGATCCGGCCACCCTGAAGGCCTTCAAGATCGTCGACCTGACCACCGACCCGGCCACAGAGGTCGCCTCGGCCCAGGTGCCCAAGACGGCCGACGGCGGCGAACAGGTCTACGCCTGGGTCGACTACACCTATGCCGGGCCGGACTACAACCACCCGCCGGAGCTCCTCTACGCCCGGGTCTCGCCGTCGAGCGGCACGCCCTCCGACACCTACATGTTCTCCGTCCAGTTCACGGACGAGGACGGCGACGCCCCGGCCGTGCGGAACGTCTATGTCGACGGGACCCCCCACGCGACGACCTACTCGGCCTCCGACGGGCGCTACCGCTGGTCGACCTCTGCGCTGGCCGCCGGCGAGCACAGTTACTNNGCTGAGCGGGCCCATGGTCTACGCCTTCACGGCGGCCTCCCTCTCGCCCTCGAACGCGTCCGTCAACGGCGGGCCCTTCACTCTGGCCGTCATCGGCTCGGGCTTCGTCCCGGGCGCCGTGGTGACCTGGAACGGGAACGACCGGCCGACGGCCTTCGTCGACGCCGGCCGGCTCGAGGCGGCCATCCCCGCCTCCGACTTGGCCCTGGGCGGGCTCGTCAGCGTCGTCGTCCGCGGGCCGGGCGGCGGCATGTCTAACGGCCTCACGTTCGCGGTCGAGAATCCCGCGCCCACGTTGGCCTCGATTTCGCCGACGCGGGCCAACGGGGGCGGCGCCGACTTCACCCTGACCGTCCTGGGGACGGGCTTCGTCTCGAACTCCTCCGTCCGGTGGAACGGCTTGGATCGGCCGACGACCTTCGTCGGCGCGACGGAGCTGCGGGCGGCCATCCCGGCCGCGGACATCGCCGCGGGCGGCGAATTCGAGATCGTGGTCGTCAACCCGGCCCCGGCCGGCGGCCTGACGGCCCCGGCGGCGTTCACCGTGACCGATTTCACGGTCGAGGCGACGCCCGCCTCGACCACCCTCAGCGCGGGCTCGAGCGGGACCTTCACGGTCCAACTGGCGCCTCGCTACGGATCGTTCGACGCCTCGGTCGCCCTGCGCGCCGTCGGCCTGCCGCGGGGCGCTTCGGCCTCTTTCTCGCCGGCGAGCGTGACGCCCGGCAGTGGCGGGGCCACGGCCACGATGACCGTCGCCACGACGGCCCGCAAGAGCTCGGGGGCGGGGACCGCGGCACGACCGGCCGCCTTACCGCCGCCGGGAGGGCTCCTCCCGCCGCTGGCCCTGGCCGCGCTCCTGGCCCTCCTGGCCGTCCGGACCGCGACGAGGCCGGGGTTCCCGCGCCTCGCCGCGCGCCTGGCCGCGGCCGGGCTTCTGGCCGTCCTCATCGTCGCCGCCGCGGGCTGCAGCGCGGGCGGCGGGGGGGGCGGCGGCGATACCGGCACGCCGGCCGGCACTTACGAGATCACCGTCGAGGCCACCTCGGGCAGCCTCGAGGTCAGGGACTCCGTCACGCTCGTCGTCAACTAGGGAATAGAAGGAGCTCGCGATGAGACACGCGACGAAGGCGGCGGCCGCGCTTTTGGCCCTGGCCCTGACAGCGGCCGGGGCCCGAGCGGCCGAGACCGCGCTCACGATCAAGGGCGGTTACTTCACCCCGTCCGACGCCGTCTTCCGCGACGTCTACGGCGGCGGGCCGGCTTTCGGCCTCGACCTCGCGGTGCCGGTGGCCGGGCCGCTGCGGGCCTGGGCCGGCGTCGAGCTGTTCTCCAAGCGGGGCCTGACGACGGAATCCGAGGAGACGACCAAGGTCACGATCACGCCGCTCTTCGCCGGCCTGCGCCTCCAATTCGGCCGCAAGGGCGTCCGTCCCTATCTCGGCGCCGCGGCCGCCTACTTCCTGTTCAAGGAAAGGAACGCGCTCGGCGCGGCCAGCGAAAGCGGCCTCGGCGCGCTGGGCCAGGCGGGGCTCGTCCTCTTGATGGGCCGGTCGTTCGGCCTGGACGTCCACGCCGGCTACCGGGCCTGCACCCTGACCGCCGGCGACGCCGAGGACCCCCTCGAGGCCAAGATCGGCGGCCTCTCGGCCGGCCTCGGCTTCGTCGTCAGATTCTAGAAATGGGGATGTTCCCCTGGAATCGTCCCCTTTATTCCGCTAAACTGGGGAGCATGAAGACGCGCCGCGGTTTCGCCCTGACGGTCCCGATCCTGCTCCTGGCCCTGCTCCTCGTCCTGCCGGCCTTCGCCGTGCTCAAGCCGGGGGCCAAGCTCGTGCCGTTCTCGCTCAAGAACGTCGACGGCAAGGACTATGCCGTCGCCGTGGAAGACGGCCGGCTGACCCTCACCGTGACCGAGACCGTGGCCGGCGAGACCAAGACCGTCAAGACCCACCCGGCGGCCGTGCTGGTCGATTTCTGGGCCACCTGGTGCGTGCCCTGCCGCAAGGCCATGCCCCACATGCAGAAGCTCAGCGAGACCTATGGGCCGGCCGCGGACCGGACCGAGGGCGGCCTGGTCGTCCTGGGCATCGCCCTCGACGAGGCCGGAGGCAAGGTCGTCAAGCCCTTCTACAACAAGCTCAAGATCACCTATCCCATGCTGGCCGACGCGCCCACGGCTCCCGCCGCCGCGGGCGTGGCCGCGACGGCCAAGGATATGAAGAAGGTCTACGGCGTCCAGGAGATCCCGGTCGTCTATGTCTTCAATGCGACGGGCACCGTCACCCATGCCCACGTCGGGGCCACCGACGAGCTGGAGGCCGCGCTCGACAAGGCCGTCGCCGCTCTCGTCGGCGGGGGAGTGAAATGAAGCGCCGGCTGCCCTGGGTCCTCCTGGTCCTGTCCCTGGCCGTCATGACCGCCGGTCTCCTGCTCGGCGAGTACCGGACCGTCCTCGAGAAGGCCGTCACGGTCTGCCTCGACTGCATCGGGATCGGGTGAGGACGACCGTGGGCGCCGTCCGGAAGACCGTCCCGGCCCGTAAGCCCGCGGCCCGCAAGCCCCGGGACCGCCGCCCCTGGTACCAGGCCTTCTTCGCCCTCGGCCTCAACGCCTGGATCCCGTCGTGGTTCCAGGGCCGCATCTTCCAGGGCGCGGTCAAGGGTGTCTGCGTCCCCGGCCTCAACTGCTACTCCTGCCCCTCGGCCATGGGGGCCTGTCCCGTCGGCGCCATGCAGACCTTCTTCGCCGGCCTGCGTTTCAACCTGTCGATCGCCCAGAAGAAGTTCGGCCTCTATGTCGCCGGATTCCTGGCCGCCGTCGGCAGCGCCGTGGGCCGCATGCCCTGCGGCTGGGTCTGCCCGTTCGGCTTCTTCCAGGAGCTCGTCCACAAGATCCCTTCGCCCAAGCTCAAGGTGCCGCGCATCCTGACTTACTTCCGCTACGTCGTCCTGGCCACCACGGTCGTGGCCCTGCCGCTGCTCGTCGTCGATCAGTTCGGCTACGGCCAGACCTGGTTCTGCAAATGGATCTGCCCGGCCGGGACGCTCGAGGCCGGCATCCCGCTCATGCTCATCAAGGCCGACCTGCGCCCCCTCATCGGCTTCATGTATTACTGGAAGCTGGCCCTGCTCGTCCTGTTCCTGGGCTGGTTCGTCCTCAGCCGCCGCCCCTTCTGCCGCACGGTCTGCCCGCTCGGCGCCTTCTGGGGCCTGTTCAACAAGGCCAGCCTTTTCCGCATGGCCGTCGACCCCGACAAGTGCACCCTGTGCGACAAGTGCACCAAGGAGTGCCCCGTCGGGATCAGCATCTACGAATCGGCCAACTCTCCCGATTGCGTCCGCTGCCTGAAGTGCGTCTCGTCGTGCAAGTTCGGCGCGGTCGGCTACGAGTTCCTGGGCAAGAAGGAAGTCTCCGTCGATTTGCGCGTCAAAGCGTCTTGACCAGCGCGCCCCAGCGCTTGTCCAGGCGGAAGCCGTGCCTCAGGAAGAACCCCGGCAGATAGAGGTGGGTCATGACCAGGGGCACGCCCTGGCTGGCCATGCGGGCGCAGAAGTCGTCCAGGGCCGCCCCGCCCAGTCCCGATGACTTGAGGTTCGAGGTCACGGCGATGACGTCGATCCAGGCCACCCGGTTCGACAACATCCGGTAGCACAGCCCCCCGACGATGCGCTCCTGCCCGTCCTTGAGGACGAAGTGTCGGTCCTGTTGGGAGACGATCTTGGGGTAGTTCTCCTTGAAGAACAGCCGGTAGGCCTGGCCGATCTCGGCCGGGTCGAGGGTCTCGTTGAAGGTGTAGGTCCGCCCGGCCCGGTCGAGCAGGAAGGACCGCACGACGACCCGCCGTTCGCCTTCTTCGCCCTTGGTCCTGACGTCCAAACGGCTGTCCGGGTCGAGGCGCGGGAAGACCATACGGCTGAAGACGAGGCGGTCGAGCTCGTCGCGCAGGGCCGACTGCAGGTCCGAAAGCTCCGTCCGCTGCACGGCCGGCTCGTCCAGGGATGTGCCCAGCCGCGCCAAGAGGCGGTCGAAGAGGGCTTCGATGCGCTCGCTCCGCCCGGCGAAATAGGTGTGACGGTAGAGGTAGTAGCGGACGATCTCCGGGAAACGCTCCAGGGAGTAGCGCCGGTAGAGGTCGAGGACCTTGCGCTCCCGGTCCCGCGACGGGGCCAGCGGGTTGCCCTGCCGCCATTCGCGGTAGGCCTCGACCGCGCTCAACGGCGGCATGGGGAAGACGTAGGTCCGGGCGAACTCGGCCCGGTACCGGCGCAGGCGGACGGCCAGGTCCTGCCCCGCCAGCGAGGGCAGCGGCCGGCGGTCGAGTTCGGGCTGGAGGGCGTCGAAGAAGGCCGCGGCCCGCTCCCGGCCCAGGGCGTCGTAGGCGGCGTCGAAGATCCAGTCGAGGTCGAGGTGGTCCTTGAGCCAGGGGTAGTTGGCCGCCGGCCGGCGGTAGAAGCCGTCGACCATGGGGCGGACGAGCGACAGCGGGCCCGAAGAGGGACGCCAGCCGTCGATCGAGGCCAGGAAGGTGTCGTCCCGGAACTCGAGGTCGGGCACGACGACGTTGACCGGCGAGATACGGCCCGGCAGGATGCGCCGGCCGCTCGTCTGCCAGGCCCCGAAGAGGGCCGACATGGCTTCGACGTAGAGCTTGCGCCAGACCGAAGGCGCGGGCAGCGGCCCGTCCACGGCCCGCCGTCCGGCGAACTCGCGGATCTTCTCCCAGACGGTCAGGTCGCCGAGGTGGCGCCAGGTCACGGCGCCCGTCCGCTCGTCGGTCGCCCCGAGCGGCGGCAGGACGCGCGGCCCGCCGGGCTGGTCCGAGAGCACGGCCGACCACAGCCGGGTCTCGCGCTCGGCCCCGTCGCGCGGCCCCTCGGGCAGGACGAGCTTGAGGTCGTAGTGGCGCCCGGCGGCGGTGTTGACGCTGACCCGATAGGTCGAACGGCGCGGCGCGCTGTAGATGCGCGAGACCCACAGGCCGTCGGCGGCGATCTGGCCGGCCTCGAAGTCCTCGACGCCGGAGGCCAGCCGGACCGAGTCGCGCAGGAACGAGGGCAGGGCCAGGACGGCCCGGACCCGGCGGGCCTCGGCGGCCGTCAGGCTGTCGTCGCAGATCGGGCGCGGCGGCCTGCGTTCGGACGCGGCGCGCGTGCCGGCGGCGGCGTTCCGGCCGAACCGGGCCACCATGCGGTCGAGGTGGCGCTCGGCCGTCCGGGCCAGTTCGGGGTCGGCCCGGTGCAGGACCCAGCTGGCCAGCTCGGCCCGCACGGAACTGAAGAAGGAGGGCTCGCGCCCGGCCAGGTCGACGAGCAGGCGGAAGATGCGCTCGAACTGGCGCCGGTAGGGCGCGGTGACCGGCCAGGGCATGGTCTCGCGGTAGGCCCGCAGGCGGACCCGGAAGGCGTCCAGCCGGCCTCGTCCGAGACGGGCCGAGGCGATCTCGTCGATGCTCTCCCGGTCGAGAAAGGGCAGGCCCGAACTGACGAAGGCCGGCATGACCTGGCCGTAGTCGATGTCCGGGTCGTGGATGAGAAGGATGCGGTAGGCCCAGCAGCGCAGCCGCGGGCTCGGGTGCCAGGCCATGGCCCGCAGGCGGGCCCGGACGAGCTCCTCGGTCCGCAGGGGCGATTCGTAGAAGACGCGCTCGACCTCGGCCAGGACGGCGTCCGGGACGTCCTCGGGCGAGAACAGGAGCTTGGCCAGCAGGACGTGGAGGCGGCCGAGGCGGGCGTCGCCGAGCTTGGCCGGAGGCGGCGTCTCGGCCTCCGTGTAGGTCCGGGCCCGGCGCCGCGGCAGGGACACCCAGCCGGTGGCCGGCTCGAGGGGCAGGTCCCAGCCCTCCTTGCAGGGAGCGAAGGCGGCCAGCGAGGGGTTGCCGACCCAGAGGACGGGCTGGCGAGCGAACAGCCCGAGGTCGAGGAGGCCGCCCTCGATCTCGTACTCGAGGTCGCCGACGAGCCAGGTCCGCCCGTCCGAGCCGCGCCGCAGGGGCAGGCGCAGGCCCCTGTTGAGGTCCCGCAGGCCGTCGCGGTCGCGGACGATCTCGTCCTCGAGGATGCCCAGGTCGCGGAAGAACCAGAGCGGCAGACGGACGGTCAGGCCCTGGCCGCGAAGGTCGACGGCGCGGCGTCGGTAGAGGTCGTCGATGGCCCCGGCGAAGGCGGCCTCGATGCGCTTGCGGTTGTAGGAGCCCTTGGCCGTCACCTCGCCGGCCTCGGGATCGAAGTCCCGCCCGAGGACCTCGAAGTTGACGACCCTCTCGTACGGGGCCAGGCCCTCGTTGGCGGCCGTGACGATGCGCCGGAAATACTCGCGGAGGTTCTCCCGGTCGCTCTCCCGGGCCAGCCCGCCGGCCAGGACCCGGTCGGCCGCGTCCGGGACGATGAACAGGACGTTGTAGGGCCGGCCGTCGCCGACGAGGAAGGTCCGCTTGATGCCCGGCACGCCGACGAACTTGTCCTCGACCTTGCGCGGGGCCACGGTCTGGCCGCGGTTGTTCTTGTAGATGTCCTTGATGCGGTCGACGATCTGGTAGTAGCCGTTGGCCTGGCGCTCGAAGACGTCGCCGGTCGCGAACCAGTGGTCGCGCTCAGGGTCGCCCGTCGGGACGGGGACGGTGTCGCCGGGGCCCTTGTCCTCGAGGTAGCGGGCGACGTAATGGCCCGAGACCTGGAGCTCGCCGTTCTCCCCGAGCCGGGCCGTGAGGCCCGGGAGGGGCAGGCCGTGGGAGTTGTCGACGTAGCCGCCGGGCGGGGTCATGGTCATGCCGCCGGTGCCCTCGGTCATGCCGAAGCCGCTCATGAGCTCGACGCCGTGGGCCTGGAAGAAGCGGAAGACCCGGGGATCCAGGTAGCCGGCGGCCGACAACCCCCAGGCCAGGCGCGTCCCGACGACCTCGCGGACGATGGCCCCGGCGTCGGCCCCGGCCGGCGCCGCGTCGAGGCGCTCGAGGCAGCGCTCGTGGAGCTGGGCCCAGCGAACCGGGACGCTGATGAAGCCGGTCGGCCGGACCTTGGGCATGAGCCTGAACAGGGTCTCGGCCGAGGGATTGCCGGCGAAGACGTAGGTTCCTCGCCAATAGATCGTGCCCAGGAGCTCGAGGTACCGGCCGAAGGTGTGGTAGAGCGGCAGGAAGCTCAGGAAGACCTCTTCGGGGCCGACCAGCGGCAGGGCGGCGGCC
>MTKZ01127538.1_pt1 | contig 11824 bp, 9 predicted proteins | sample 1042781 | NCBI WGS metagenome assembly MTKZ01 (sample SAMN06212207, study PRJNA360539) | anaerobic digester metagenome | biome: Wastewater treatment plant; material: sludge; isolation source: anaerobic digester fed with sludge from wastewater treatment plant | place: Denmark: WWTP Viborg ...
AGGTGCGGGTCCATGTTCGGCGTCAGGACGACCATGTCCAAATCCCAGTGGCGGTAGGGGTCGAACCCGTCGCCGATTTTGCCCTCGCGCCTGGCCCGGCGGATGAAGTTGGTCCAGAAGAACTCGCCGACCGGAACGCGATCCGGCTCCCGATGCTCCAACGCGGCAATGATGCGGTCGACCTTGACCTGGACGCTGCTCACTGAAACACCTCCAAAGCCCGAGTCGTTCGGCAACAGATCTGAAGATGCGAAGTCTACAAGCGAAGAAGGGATGCGACAATGACTGCGTGGGGGCAAGAGACTGAGGACGCTCAGTTCGTGCCCCTGTCAGGACAACGCAGGAAGAATCATCCATGTTGAGACCATCAACAAGGGCGGTGTCCAAACGGTGGGGCATGGTCGCAGCCGCCGAAGGCGGCGCGGACTTGCCGGCACAGACTCCACAATAAGACAGGTCTCGGTCGCAGCGGCGGCTTGGACGCTTGAGTCCACCGATTGGGCATTTCCTCAAGGTGTGCGAGCACGTGGAGCGAAATGCCCTGCGGGCCCGCACGGCCGTGGCGATGGTCAAGCTGTTGTACGAGGTGGAGAAGGAGGCCAAGGAACTCGACGCCGAGGCTCGCCTTACGCTGCAACAAGAGAAGTCCGTGCCGCGCCTGGCCCCAGTCAAGGCCTGGTTGGAGGAGGACCAGGGACAGGTGCTACGCAAGAGCCCGATGGGGGAAACGATCCAGGACTGCCTAGGCAACTGGAAGGCCTTCCGCGAATACGTGAACAACGGCGACCTGGCGATCGACAACAATGCCGCGGAAAACGCCCTACGGCCGATCGTGCTGGGCCGGAAAAACTGGCTGTTCGCCGGCAGCGACAACGGCGGGCCCACGGGGGGGTGTTGGCCAGCCTGGTGGCCACCTGTACGCGGCACGACATTGATCCCGTGGTTTACTTGAAGGACGTGCTCACCCGGATCGCCGATACGCCGGTCAGCCGGCTTGATCCGTTCCTGCCCGACCGCTGGAAGACCACCCGCGCCACCGGCCCGCCCCCCAAGACATGAACGGGATTCACCGGATGCTTACGAGGCGCCGCGTGCACACCACACCCGATTCGGCCTCGGTTGCGGCCGCTCCGCCTCGAAGGCGGGTCCCCGCAACGAGCGGGGTCAGTGTACGTTACGTCAAAAGCGGGCGACCGGGTTCGAACCGGCAACATTCAACTTGGAAGGCTGATGCTCTACCAATTGAGCTACGCCCGCAAGTCTTTATCTTTCAGGCACTTAGGTTCGCACGGGCACCCCAAAATGTACTGCGAGGTGACCGTTGTTCAGATTACATAATACCCATCGTAGCCCCACAAACAAGCGTCTCTGGCCTGAAAACGCGGCAAGACAATCAACCTGGAAAGCCGACGGTTCTCCATGACAAGCAAACTGCTCGTGAGTGCCCCGACCATATGAAGGTGTGATGACGTTCAGCAGGACCGGCCCTCACCCCAAGCCGTGCCCGCCATGATTGCCAGCCGTCGGGCGTGGGTGGCGATGATGAAGTCGAGGGTGAGATCCTGCGGCAGGAACACGCCGTTGTCATCGTCCCATGAGGCCGTGGCATCGTCGAGGATCATCCACAAGGCCGTACCCGCCAAGGGTCCTCCGTTGCTCGCCGATTGCTCACAAAAGGCGTAGTAGAGGTCGCGGAAGAAGCGCTCACGAACGGTCGTCGGCCCTCCGCCAATGCCTCGCCCGTGGTTGTCGCTTGGAATACCGAACTCCTCGAGCATGAGCGGCTTGCCGAGCACATTATGAGCATCGTCGATCCGCTGCTGGAGGAATTGCCGGACCCGGTCCATTGCCCTCGTCGTCTGCCCGATCGGGTCCCAGCCCCAGTTCTGCGGCCAGATGTGACAGGTAGCGTAATCGATTGACCAGTGCAGATGATTGTCGATGAAGTCCTGTCCGCAGACGCACATCCAGATGTCCGTGTTGCGGCCGACATGCCCCATGTTGTAGTACCCCTCGATGCCGGTGCTGACCATATGGTTCGGGTCGATGCTTTTGATGTGGGCGCTCATCTCGCCGATCCAGGTGTTGAGAGCTTTGGACGAGGCCCAGCCTGAGCGGGCCTCGTTGGCCAATTGCCAGGAGAAGATCGTCGGGTCGTCGCGGTACGTCCGGCCGTTGACCGTGTTCACGCGGTTGACCAGGAGAGTGATGTAGTCCTTGAACCAGCCGCGGATGATCGGGTCGGTGTAGAACCCGTCATGATGGCGCGAGCCGAACCTCCAGACGCTGTAGCGGTTCATGCCGCCATAGTCATCCCAGTTGTTGACCAGGGTGAGCACCACGCGGATGCCGCGGGCGTCGGCGGCAGCCAGAGTCTGATCGAGTGCGATCAGCGTGGCCGTGTCGATGAAGTCGATGGGCCGCTCGCTCGGGCCAAGCTGCCGATTGGGGGCACACTGGAGACACCCGCTCTGCTCGACCAGGTCCTGAAATGCCCAGATCCGCAGCACCGTCATCGAGCGGGCCTGCATCTCATCCAGAATCTCGTCCGCTCCAGCGTGACCGGTCCGGCGATGGATCATCTGATAGTAACTGTTGGTCCCCGCCACATAGATCCGCCGCCCATTGAGCACAAAATGCTCGCCTTCGCGATGGACGAAGCTGCGATTCTCGGCCGGGGCTGCCTCAGGACGCAATTCTGCCATGATGAGCGTCGTCCACACGAGGCACGGAACGATCCGGTGATCACCCCATCCGAGGTGTCTCCAAGCGCGCCCTTTCCGCGCAGCCAGGGTCGCCGGATGCGTCGGCGGATCCTGCAGGAAGGCCGAAGCCTGCGTGTCTTCTCCGGCGACCAGCCTATCGAAAATCAGGCCCCGGTGCACCCTGGGACAGCGAGTTCCATGCGTTCATCCTCCGTTGGCTCTGCGGCACGGAGGCCGAAGACAAAGTCGCCGCTGAGCCCTTGCAGGATGCGACCGGTGAGCCGAGAGGCAGTCCTCAGGGCCGTTCCGAACTGGCCAAGGCCCTGCCGCGAGCGGTCGAATGCTGATCCGGTTGCCGTCCGGGACGCGCTTGGCAGACTGGTGGCACCCGTCTCCGACGCTGTCAGACGTGGCTCCTTTGGGTGGACGAGGTCGGACTGATTGAGCTGGATTCTGAACGTTTTCGAGCACGATCCGCGCCGGGTTCTCTGATGGTTTTTCGGCCGGCTGGGAGGCCGCTTGGCTTCTGCCGGCTCTGGCCTCTCCTTCTCGTTTATCAGCGTTACCCCCGCTGTTTATGGAACCGTGCAGCATCGCGCTTGTGGAAACGCCGAAATCGCTTATGATTCCTGCCGCAGATCATGGCATCCGCGATCAGACGCTGAACGACTCCATGCGTCAGCGTGGGCGAATCTGGAAGACGCGGGGCAACAACCAGGCACGCCCTGGCCACGTAGCCGGGTGGAGCCGTCTGGTGACTGTGGGTCCAGGCACCGATGGACCCCAAAACGGAGAAACCATCATGAACATCGTGGGCTTGATTATTCAGTTGATCAGCGGCGCGGTCGGCGGCAATGCTGCCGGAGCACTTCTCAAGAAGTTCAGCCTTGGGACGGCCGGCAATTCCATCGTCGGCATTCTCGGTGGCGGAGTGGGCGGCCAGATTCTCGCAGCTCTCGGCGTCGGCGCCGCCGGTGCCGCTGCCGGTNNCCAGCATCATATCCAGCATCGCCGGCGGCGGCGTCGGCGGGGGCGTGCTGATGGCCATCATCGGTCTTATTCGCGGGCAAATGAAGAAGCCATCGTGACCGCTCGCTGTGCATCGCATGGCCGTTATCGTTCGCCAGCCAGTCTGCATCGATGACCCTATTCCTGCGGCTCGCGGCGATTCGTCGAGCGCGTTCCGGGTTTGACCTTGGGGTCGGGTGCAGACACTTTCGGCTGAGCCGGCGTGGTCTTGAAGATGCCGAGCAAGTTCCGTGGGCGGCTGGCCAAAGGCGATTTTTTCAGGTGCAGCTGTGTCGGCTGACCGGGGCTCTGCTGGATCTTCTCAGACACCGCCGGTTGCCCCGGCTTCACGACGCGCGGCGTTGTCTGGGCCGGCGGGGTCGACGCTTTCCCCGCCTGAGGTGGCGTCGGTCGCACCTGGGCGGGCTTTGGCGCACTCCGATCCTCTGATGGCCCTTTCTTGGGTTCGGAGGATCGGATCGTCGGGACAGGAACGGGCTGCTTCGACGTGGTCGCCGGTTTTGGGGTCTCCACGTCCCTGCGATGGTCCTTGTATTGCCGTGTTTCGGCAATGGTCTGGCGGTACTGCTTGATTCGGTCCTGANNACTCCTGCGAGACCGATTCAAACCGGACGGGCAGGTCCGGGCGTTTCACGGTCTTGCTCAGCGGCTCGACTACTTCGGGCTGAACGGTCACACGGAAGTCAATGTCGTGCCGAGCCTCCAGTTTCGGAGGCGTCGGATACGTGCGAGGTGGCCGGGCCTCCGGATGGTCGCGCCGGTGGTTGTATTCGTCACGCAGACGCCGGGTGAACTCGTCCGGGGCCATGTGCTGCGTGGCAACATACCGGGCAAAGACCGGATCATAGCCATAGCGGCTGTTATGGAAGGAAACCACCGGATAAATGCCCGATCGGAAGAACGCGCGATCGTAATAGTCGCCGAAGTAGAAATGGTCATATCGAGGCCGGGCGAACAGATCTCCGATGAGCATAGACACGTTGACCACCGCATTGGGTGAATACACAAAGGCACGGCGGGCCAGGACTTGCGGAGCCACGCGGATGGGCGCGAACAGCACCCCCCGGCGAGGCACAATATGGTCCCAGTAGCCGCTCACGAAGACATAGCCGCTCGGTGTCCACACGTAGTGAGCTGGAACCCAGACCCAATCATCCTTCGGCGGAATCCAGCATCCCGGCCGCCAGAGATACGTCGTTTGGCGCCACACCCAGACGCCCGGGACCCAGATGTGATTTGGCCTGGGTGGTTGACCAACCGGTCCGCTCTCGAGTGATTCGGGCGGCGGTGGCAGGTATTGCACCGTTTCAACGCTGTCGGTCTGCCAGAACCCGGAGACCCACTGGAAACCGCCCTGGACCCCGCGCCAGTAGCCCGGGACGAACTGTCTCTCCGGCGGCATGTTTCGCCAGATGCCGCTGACCCAGATGAAGTCGGAGCGCTCGTCGTCCCAGCCCCAGTAACCAGGAATCCAGGCCACATCATCACCTTGAGGACGCTGGTCTGGCGGGACCTCATCGATCAGGGCCGGCGGGGGTTTGGAGACAATAAACCCCGGCGTTGGATCGAAAATGACGGGCACGGCAAACGCCTCGTGCACCAAACCGCGATTCTCGACTACGTACGGACTCTCCACCGGGATGATCGGAGCGGCCGGCGCTGGCGGCACTACCGGTGCTCGCGGAACTGCTGTGACTACTGGCGCTGGCGGCGCTACCGGGACTACTGGCGCCGGCGGGGCAGGAGGGGGCGGCTGGATGCGAACTTCTGGCGGCCGCTGTTGGATGCGGTCGCTGCTGTTTCGCCTCTCCTTGCTGTCGCGATCGCGCCGGTTCTCATCCTTCTCCCTGTCGGGTTGTCTCTCGCGCCCGCGATCATCGGGCTGTTCATACCGTTGCGGGTAGCGGTGCCGGTCTTTGCGGAAGCGATCTCCATGATCGTCTCCACATCCGGTCAGGGACATCGAAACGGCCAGAACCAACCAGACTCCGGGTAGCAGGTATTTTACTGGATTGTTCATAGCAGGTTCCTTCAGGCATCAGGGGCTTTGCTCAAAGCGCGGTCACCGGAAACCATGAAGCCTTGATTCTAGCCAACCTTCACCTTCCATGCCATCATCATACCCTCTCGGCCATGCCGAGAGAGGCCCGGCCTGCTCCCGCGCGAACCCTGGGACACAATGCGCGTTCGCATGATCGGCCGCAGGCTGAGCAGTGGATTCGTCAACATGGCTCGACTGGCGCACATGGTTGTTGCAGGGTGTCCGCTTGACCGCAGCGCCCAAGCATATGATCCTGTCGTCCATGGACGATCTTGTGTTCACATGGCGTCTCGCCGCTGGGCCTCTGTGAGTTGCCCTGGGCGGCGGGCTGATCCGAAGGGGGCTTCAGATGACTCGGCTACCGTCGATTGGGTGCCTGGTAGTGGTCCCGCAGGCTTTCAACCTGGTGCTCAGCGCCTCAGGCGCGCCGCAGGCGACGACCGCGCCGGCCTTGGCTCTGCCGACGCCCCAGCAGGTCGCTTGGCAGGACATGGAAGTGGGCATGTTCGTCCACTTCGCGCCCAATACCTGGCAGGACCAGGAGTACGACGATCTCTCCACGCCTTTGAGCAAGATCAACCCGGAGAAGCTGGATACGGATCAGTGGGTTCGTGCGGCCGAGGCGATGGGGGCCCGATACATCGTCTTCGTGGCCAAGCACGTCGGCGGTTTCTGCATGTGGCAGACTGAGACGACCGACTACGGCATCAAGAATACGCCGTGGCGGGGGGGCAAGGGCGACGTCCTTCGCGACCTGTCCGAATCATGTCGCAGGAAGGGCATCCAGCTCGGCGTCTATCTCAGTCCGCAGGACCGCAAGCACCGCGCGGGGATCGGCGGCAAGTGCGACGACCCGAAAGATCAGGACGCATACAACAAGCTCTACCGTCAGCAGCTCACCGAGGTGCTCACCCGCTACGGCACGATGGTCGAGGTCTGGTTCGACGGCAGCAACGTGATCGACGTGGCCGACATCCTCAAGCAGCATGCCCCGAAGGCGATGGTCTTTCAGGGGCCGTGCGCGACCATCCGCTGGGTGGTAAACGAGGATGGCTTTGCCCCGTATCCGGCGTGGAACTGCGTCCCGCTGGCGGCGGCGAAATCGGGCGTGGCGACGGCCGAGCACGGCGATCCGAACGGCGCCGCCTGGCTGCCGAACGAGTGCGACGCCCGCATTCGCCGCGAGTGGTTCTGGAACACGAAAAATGCCCCGACGCTCAAGACGGTCGATCAGCTCATGGAGATGTACTATCGTTCCGTGGGCCACGGGGCGGTGCTGCTGCTGAACCACACGCCGGATACGACCGGCCTGATCCCCGAAAGCGACGTTCGGCGGGGGGCCGAATTCGCGGCCGAGGTCAAACGCCGCTTTGGAACCAGCTTCGCCGAGACCCGCGGGCAGGGCGACGTGATCGAGCTGACACTTGACCGGNNCGTGATCGAGGGCTGGGACGGTCATCAATGGAAAGAGCTCTGCCAGGGCACGGCCATTGGCCACAAGAAAATCGACCGCATTGAATCCACCGAAGCCAGCCGGGTCCGCCTGCGTGTCACGGCCAGCGCCGCTACGCCGGTCATCCGCAAACTCGCGGTCTACAGGACTGCCGATCAAACACGATGAGTGGTGCTCACCCGCCCCCGTGGGACCCTCTGGGCCCCCCATCCTGAGAGGCCGTCCGCCTTGGCGTCATCTCGACAAAACGGACGTGCGAATGGACACTTTTGGGTATAATGCGGGTGTGCACGGCCGGCAGGTCTTTTCAGGCCGGCACCACAAACGACGCGCGGAATCGAGCAAGTCGGCCGTCCGATCCCGGGGATCTCGTTTCCGCGCCGCTCGAAGAGCATTTCGGTACAAACGAGCGTCGAGGGTGGCCTCATGCGTACTGTACGGGCAGAGACGGCGGACTGGCTTCAGGTGCTTGCCCAGCTTGAAGATAACCCCTGGGCGATGACTCTCGTGCCGACGCTCCGGCTCCACTGGTTCATTCGTCTGCGGTGGATCTTCCTGGCGGGGGCAGTGGCCGTGCTGGCCCTTGAGCGCTTCATCCTGCCCGCCAGCCAGCGCCCGTTCTCACTGGCCGTGCTGCTTATGGTGCTGGCCTGGGTCAATCTCATCTGGCTCGTCGTCTCGCGTTTTCTCTTCCGGCAGCTCGCCCGGAATCCGAAGGCCCTTCGCAGCCAGGTCGAGCGGTTTGCCTGGTTCGCCAACGCCCAGGTGGCGGTTGACCTGCTGCTCCTGACGGCCATCCTGCGCTACACCGGCGGCGTCGAGAATCCCCTGGCGATCTTCTACCTGTTTCACATGGCCATCGTCTCCCTGCTGCTCAAGCGATGGCAGGCGGTCCTGCAGGGCGTATGGGCCCTGTTGTTGTACGGCGTGCTGGTGTTCGGCGAGTGGCGGCAGTGGCTCACGCCGCACTACACCTTCCTGCCGACATTCGCCGCCGGCCCGTACAGCCAGCCGGAATACGTCGTAGCCGCGTTCGTAGTTGTCGCATGCGGCATCTTCGGCACGCTCTATTTCACCCTGCACATCGCCGGCCGCTTCCAGGAGCAGGAACGCCAGCTTCAGAGAGCAAACAGCGCGTTGCAGCAGTCGCAACGGGCGATTCAGGACCTCCAGCGACGACGATCGCGCTTCATGCAGACGGCGGCCCATCAGCTCAAGAGCCCTTTGGCGGCGATCCAGTCGATCACGGAACTGATCCGCGCCGGCCTGGTGCCGCCCGAGGCGATACCCGGGACCTGCGGAAAAATCGTCCATCGCTGCCAGGATGGCATCGTACAGGTCACTGAGCTGCTGACCCTGGCGCGCGTCCAGGAGGCCGATCCCGCTCGGCACCGGCAGGCGGGGTCCGATGTTCGGGAGGCCGTTTACGAGTTGTTCAGCCGGTTTCGCCCGGTGGCGGAGGGCAAGCAGATTGAGCTGGTATCCTCCGTGCCGCCCGATGAAGAATTGACCGTTTGCGTCGACGCCCGCGACCTGCGCGACTGCGTCGGCAATCTGATCGAGAACGCGATCAAGTACACCCCCGGGCCCGGCACCGTGACAGTGACGGTCAAGCCGGAGCGGTCCAACGGCGAGCTCACGGCGGTACTCATCAACGTGACGGACACTGGCGTGGGAATCGATCCGAACCTGGCGGTGTCGCCCGACGGCGAGCCGGGCCACGAAGCCGTGTTCGACGCTTTCCGCCGGGGGGCAAACGTGATCGCGGCCGGCATCCCAGGCACGGGGCTCGGCTTGTCGATCGTTCGTGAGGTGGTTGAGCAGGCCGGTGGCCAGATTGTGGTCAGCTCCTGTCCGGGGCAGGGATCTAGCTTCAGCCTCACGTTCCCGTCGCCTTCCACCAGCAGAAGCCGGCCGCAGATCCGAAACACGCGGGCGAGCCAGGTGGTACTCGAGGAATCGGCTGATGACGCCTCGTCCCCAGGTTAGCGTCGTCGCGCCTGTGACGCGGCGTTACGGCGCGGCCGTCTTGTTTTCCAGAACCCACTTCACCGCCTCGCGAACGGTGACCGGATCGAACGGCTTTTCGAGAAACAGGTCGCCCGACGCCGTCCCCGGGCACACCTCGCTGTAGTAGTCCTGCCCGATTTTCTCGCCGATCGCCGAGATCATGATGATCGGAATGGCCTTGAGTTGCTCGTCGTGCCGCATCTCGCACGCGACCCGCAGCCCCTCCGAGGGGTCCGTGAGCATGATGTCCAGCATGACAAGGTCGGGGGGCTGCCGCCGCATTGACTCCATCCCGCCCGAGCCCGTCAGCGAACAGGAGACCTCATAGCCTTCCGGCTCTAAGATCATTTTCACGACCAGGTGCATGTCCGGGTCGTCGTCGATCAGCAGGATCCGGCAGTTCTTGTCGTTCATCGCCACCGCCCCCTGTTTGCCTGCGCCTGTCAGCCGGTCGCCGCCAGTTGAAGCCTCGCACCCTGCAGGCGGCTGCTCAGCGTCCGCGAGACCTGGATCAACAGGCGGTAGCCCAGGACGGCGTCTTTTTCACAGAGCTCGCGTAACCCCGCGGCCTCGACAAGCAGAGCCCGGCCGGCTGCTCGCGCAACGCAGGTTGCGGTATGTTTGTAGGGCTCGACAAGGGCAGACCAGCCCGTAATCTCGCCTCCGACTACAGTATCCACGACACACTGCCTGCCGCCCTGCAAGTGATACGTTACGTCGATCTCCCCTTGTCGCACGATGTACATCGATCGAACCGGCTCACCCTCTCGCCACAGCACCTCGCCGGTCTTGAACTCGCGTTCCTCGGTGATGGCCGCGACGGCTTTCAGGTGGTCGGCGGGCACGCCGGCTAGGCAGGCCAGTGACCGCAGTGTCTCGACGGGGACCATGAGTCTATCTCCATGAGGCAAGAAGCTTCAAGACCATATCCGAAGCCCGCCCGATGCACGATCGCACAGGCAGAGTACACTCCTGGCCGAAGGTCAGTACCTCGGCGGCTTCAACTGCAACGAGGCGGATGTTCTCGTCATCCGGGAGGCGGGCACCCGCCTGCCGCCCGAGAGCCAGCGCGGTGCGCAGATCGGCGTCGTGTGACGAGCCGCTGTGTCGCGTGGGTACGTCCCGGAGCGTCAGCACGCGAATGCTTCCCGGTTCGCCGCCGTTGCAGATGGCATCCACGAGGATCACGCGGTCATAGCCGATCATCCGCTCCATCAGTCGCAGGCCGCCGTGGTAGTCCTCATCCAGCTCGACGGCCGGCAGGTCGGCAATCCGGGTCCGCAGGTGCTGGACAACGCGCAGCCCCACGCTGTCATCGGTGAGCAGGGGGTTCCCCAGGCCCAGAATGAGCGTCGTCATCACGCCTGGTGTCTGGGCCGGGTCTGCAGGCGCTGCAAGCATCGGGCGGACTCCCTATTTCGCCGGCCTCTGGCCTCGTGAAAGCTGCTGGATGACTTCGCCATCGGCGGAACGAATCGTGACCGTCATGGGCATCGTACCCGGCAGGCAGTGCGTTGCACAACCGAAGCACGGGTCATATGCCCGGAAGGCCATTTCGATCTTGTTGAGCAGGGCCTCGCTGACGCTCGCTCCCTTGTGGATGAGGCTCCGCGCCGCCGTCTTGACCGAGAGCTGGATCGGAGCGTAGTTGTTGGTCGTCCCCACAATCAGGTTGACCCGCGTCAGGATGCCGCGGTCGTCGGTCCAATAGTGGTGCGTCAACGTGCCGCGCGGTGCCTCGACGCAGCCGACCCCTTCGTCCGGCTTCTCCGTGGGCAGCACGCGGTACTCCTTGCCGGTGATCTGAGGATCGGTAGCCAGTTCGACCCACCGCTCGGCCGCGTAGAGCAGTTCCACCAGGCGTGCCCAGTGTGTCGCCAGCGTGTGGTTGACCGGTTTGCCGCCCAGGACGTCGTACATCCGCTCGTACTCCGCCTGGGCCAGCGGCGTGGCCATGCCGTCGGCGGCGTTCAGTCGCGAAAGCGGGGTGGCTTTGTACAGGCCGGAATCCTCGCCGTCCACGAAGCCTTTCCAGCCGATTTTCTTGAGGAACGGGAACTTCAGGTACGACCAGGGCTCGACGTGCTCGGCGATGTACTCGCGGTAGTCACGGGCACGGTATTTGGCGTGCTCGGCGCCGTCGGGACCGACGACCCGGATCATGCCATCGTAGAAGTTTACCCGATTCTCCGTGTCCACCGTGCCCATGTTGTAGGTGCGGTGCGTGTACGCCTCGCTCGTGACGAGCTTCACATACTCCTCGTTGCCGAGGACGATCTGATTGAAAAGCTGGAGAGAGAATTTCGCGAATTCGACCGCATCCCGCCCCAGCCGTTCGATCTCGCGCCGCTGCTCCTCGGTGATGCCCCGGCTGACGCCGCCGGGAACGCCCCAGTTCGGGTGTACCGCCCGCCCGCCGATCATCTTGATCAGGCTGTGCCCGTCGGCTCGCATCTTGATCACCTTGCCGGCGATCTCCATGCCCACTTTCTTGATGACGCCGAGGATATTTCGCTCTTCCTTGGGGGCGTCCGGCCCCATGACGAAATCGGGTCCCCCCAGAGCATAGAAGTGCGTCGTGTGATT
>MTKZ01015306.1_pt2 | contig 11817 bp, 7 predicted proteins | sample 1042781 | NCBI WGS metagenome assembly MTKZ01 (sample SAMN06212207, study PRJNA360539) | anaerobic digester metagenome | biome: Wastewater treatment plant; material: sludge; isolation source: anaerobic digester fed with sludge from wastewater treatment plant | place: Denmark: WWTP Viborg ...
ACTTCGGCGGTGATGATACCGACTGGAGTGGTGGAATTGCGGAGACACCCGGCACCGACCGGGTGATATCGGGCGGGCGTCGGGGGGGGCAGATCGCTGTCTGGAATCTGCAGGGCCACCAAACGCAGTTGTTGAAGGCCGGCGACAGAGAGATTAACGACGTCCAGGTCTCTCGCGACGGGCGCTACCTTGCCACGGCAGGATGGGACGGAGTGGTCCGGGTGCTTGACCTGCAGAGCAACGGGCGACAGGTGGGTTCATATGATATGGGCGGACGGGTCTACGGAGTGGCGTTTTCGGCCGACGGCACGCTCCTGGCCATCGCGTCAGCCAGTCACGCTGTCCAGACCCTCAGCGTTCCCGACTGCCGTCCGCTCGGGAGCTACACGGGACACACGGGTGAGGTCACTTCGGTGCTCTTTGTGGACGGTGACAGGCGGCTTGTTACCGGGGGGACAGACTGCAGTGTCCGGGTGTGGGATGTCCTCACCCGCAGGACGCTCCTCGCGCTGAAACCTGCGTCTGCGTCAGTTCATTGCGTGGCGGTGTCCCGTGATCTGAGGCGCCTGGCCGTGGCCACTCAGACCGGGGCATTCGTCTATTCGTTCTAGCCCCGATGGTTGCCGAATCACAGCAAACGTTTCACCCGGCCGCAGAGTTTGGCGCCGGATGAGCAGAACGGGTAGCAGCCTCCGTACAACCGGGCTGGGACGGGCACAAGGCCACAACCCACGAGCGCTGGCCAACAGGGCGAGAGGAGCTTCGTTGCCGCTCCTGTAGAAACACCCCGCCCCGTTCGAGCACACTGAGGCTTCACGCACTTGAGCGCAGAGGCCCCCCAACGCAATGACTGCCGCCCCCATATGGTTGTGCTCACGAAATTGGACGTCTGCAGAGAAACATTCACAGCGTGAGAGGGTGTTGAGTCTGCGGCAAGCAGGCCGAGCCAAGGCGCAAGAAGGTCGAACGCTTAGGCGAGCCGGGAGTTCGTCTGCCCCGCCCCCGAGTGCGGCAAACCGCTGAAGCTGACCCCGTTCGTGTGCGACAACAGGGAGCGGATGGGCTGAACGAGGAGGATAGACATGCTTGAAGTCACGGTCGTGAGGCATGGCCAGTCCGTGGCCGATGTCGAGGACCGGTTTGAAGGCCGGGCCGATTTTGATCTCACGCCGCTGGGTGTTTCCCAAGCGGAAAAGGTTGCGGAATGGATCAAGGCCAACGAGGACTACCATCCGCAGGTGATCCTGAGCAGCCCTCTCAAGCGCGCGGAGCGGACAGCGCGGATCATCGGGGCGGCGGTGGGCATCGAGCCTCTGTTCGACTGTGCTCTGCTGGAATGGGACAATGGTGAACTGGCCGGCAAGCCGAAATCAGAGGGCGTCAAATATCCTCTGACCGTTTGCGGGCCGGTGCCGCACTGGGGGCCGTATGGCACGGAATCGGGAATAGACCTGCGCGCCCGGGCGCAGAAGTTCTGGACCAGACTGCTGCTGGACTACAACGCGGAAGACGCAAAGCGGCGCGTGTGTCTCGTAAGCCACGGCAGATTCATCGGAACGCTGTTCCGGAGCTTCCTCGATCTGCCAATGAACACGGACATTGGTCTGCGGACCAGCGATACCGGAGTCCACCTGTGGAGGGTTGGCCGCGGCAAAAGGACGATTGTGTTCAGCAACTCCCAGGCGCACCTGGGGCCGCCGGCCGCCCGTTAGCAGCGCTGAAGGCCGAGCTTGCGGGCACGACACGGCCTGGCGCCCGTCGCCCCAACGAGATGGCGCAACGGCGCAGGAGAACGGCACGAATGGTTCCGCCACGAGATCGCCTGCCCCGCGCCCGAATGCGGCCAGCCGCTGAAGCTGAACCCGTTCGTCTGCGACAGCAGGGGGCGGATGGGCTGAGTGCGGCACAGAGGATGTTCGCATCAAGCTGAGGAATCTGAAAACGTTGCGAGCGGCCTGGATGGAACACGATGCCCGACGCTGGGGTGCATCGAGCTTCTCCGGGCCCGCCAGCATACGGACGGGTGGGCTCCATGCCTCGTGCAGGCGACCCATTGGAACACTTCCAGCAAGGAGTGGCCGTGACATTAGTCGACAAACACGTCTTCATCAGCCATAGCAGCTCCGACCGGCGTGTGGCGCGGAGGCTGTGTTCACGCCTCGAGAAAGCCGAAATCCCTTGCTGGATCGCTCCTCGTAATATTGTGCCGCCCGAACCATACCCTGAGGCGATTATTCGCGCTATCAAGCAGTCGTTTGCTTTTGTGCTTGTCCTGTCAGCCAGCTCGAATGTGTCGCCGCAGGTGGCCTACGAAGTGGAACGTGCAGGTGCCCGCAGAACCCGAATGTTCACCCTGCGGATCGAGGACGTAAGACCCTCAGAATCTCTGGAACTCTTCGTAAGCACGGGCCAGTGGATTGATGCCCCCGCAAGGTCCCGAAGACAGGGCTATGGCGAACTCGTTCGAGCCGTGGGCGCCTGTTGGAAAGAGGTCGGGCAAGCACCGGAAGAACCGCCGCCAACAGGGATCCAGACGGTCATGTCCGCACTCGGCCGCGCCTGGGATCGGATAGCAGACTTTCTGCAGGCGTACTCCTTGCCTGTTGGGCTGATCACCCTGTTTCTCGTGGTGGGTCTTGCCGTTGACCGCACGTGGTTCCGTCCGCTCCGTCCCATCGCGCCTGGTCTTGGCCTGTACCTTGTGAAGGCGCAGAGCGATGCTTCTGTTGACTCGTATCTGGGTACGCGCTCCGCTTTGGGTCGAACATTTCGGCTGCATCGTTACGACCCGCTGTCCGGCGCCACAACCATTGAGGGCGATGCCAAAGCTCTGGTCCCCGTGCAGAGGACGCAGTCTCTGCGCTACGTCGCGGTTCTGCCCAGAGGCGAGGGGTCCTGGACATCGCTGTATATGTGGAGCAAGAGCCAACTGCTCCACTTCAAGGGCCTCTCGGCGTCTTCAGGCAATGCAACACATCTCGTGCTCGTTCTCAATTCGCGCCGAAAGGACCGGCTCAGGGTTGGTCTGAAGGACTACACGGGNNCGGACTACACGGGGCGCGAGGCCAAGGTTACACTCGAAATATCCCCGGGCTGGAATGTCTACGCAATACCGCTTGCTGCCTTCGCAAGGGTCGATCCCCATGCCATTCTGCTGATACAACTCGGGTACGAGGACAGCTTTGCCCTTCAAGACCATCTTGAGATGGAGGTGCTCGATGTGTCATTTCGCAGGCTGAGCCTTGCGGCGTCCAGATAGGATTGCCCGATATGCAGACGAAGCCGGCCTTGCGTGTCTTTACCAGCTCGACATTGGCGGGCCTGAGGGCAGTGTGACAGGCCTGTCGCGCGGCAATCGCTTCATCGTCCGGGACGAGTGGCTGGGCCGGGAGATCGTCTGCCCTGCTCCCGAATGCGGCAAACCCCTGAAGCTGAACCCGTTCGTGTGCGACAACAGGGAACTGATGGGTTGACGCGGACCGCGTTCGGCCCGCACATCGCAGACCCCCGGCTTCGCCTCAAACGCCGTCAGGCGCCGCGCAATCTCCGGGCAATGGCAGCGGCCTCCGAGCAGGCAGGATGGGCGGCCCGGGTGAGGTTGGAGGGGCTGATTGCGGTTTCTGGCTTTTCTTACTCTTCCTGCTTATTCTATATAGGAAAAAACGAAAAGCAGGAAACGCAGGCATCGGGGCACGGGGAGAATGGGCAATCGCGCTGCCGGGCAATCAGCGGGCAGGACACCGCACGGCGGGCGGTGAAGACATCCCCGTACGCGGCTAAGCAGGCCGCGGGCGCAGGAAAGGCCGAGACTCTATGTCTGAAACCGAAACCCCAACCTCGGGGTCGAGCATCATTGATAACCGCGGCGACAACACGCTCCTGGCCTCCATCAAGGCTATGAGCGGCGGAGGCCGCGAACTCTGGGTGGCTACCGCCTTCTTCTCGCTGGACGCGCTGGTTCTCCTTGCCGACGCCGTGGACGAGTTCGAGCGGATACGCCTGCTCTTCGGCGACGACGCCAGCCCAAAAGAGCGCGCCGAGCTGCTGACGAAACTGCAGATGGTGAGCGACCCCGACCTCCTGAAGCAGCGTGAGCAGGAAGCCCTCCTAACACCGCTCAAGCGCGTGGAGAAGGCGTTCGTGGAAGGCCGGGTGGAAGCGCGCTGCTACACGAAACAGAAGTTCCACGCCAAGGCCTACGTCTTCCAGCGGCCCGAAGTGTACCCCACGCGCCTCGGCATTATCGGCAGCGGCAACTTCACCCGCCCGGGGCTGACGAAGAACATCGAGCTGAATGTTCAGCTCAACCCCGAGCAGACGGCTCACCTGGAAGGGTGGTTCAACGAGCGGTGGGAGGAAGCGGCCGCCGACGTGGTGACGAAGGACCTGCTCGACGAAGTGCGCAGGCATATCACCATCTACGACCCCTACATCATTTACCTGAAGGCTCTGTCGGTCTGGGGCCAGTACGCGGCGGGGCCGAAGCCGCCGGGTGAGCTGACGATGTTTGACAAGCTCGACCCGCATCAGCAGCACGCCTGCAACCAGGCGCTGGCGATTCTGGACCGGGGTGACGGCGTGATGCTCTGCGACGGAGTCGGCCTCGGCAAGAGCTACATAGCCCTCGCGCTGATGGAGCGGCTGTGCCGCAGTGGCAGCAACGTGCTGCTGATCGCGCCCAAGAACATCCTGCAGAGCACCTGGGAGCCACTGCTCAGGGAGCACCTCGCCGTCTATCAGAAGGAGTTTGGCGACATCCACGCGATTGCGATGACCTCGCTCGGATTCCCCCCCTCGGGCGAAGAGGCGGAGGAAGGGCCGGTTTCTGCCCGCGTGCGCGAGAACCGCGCAATGGTCGAACGTCTTCAGGCGCGCGCCTCCGCCGTCGTCATTGACGAATCCCACAACTTCCGCAGCACCTCGGCCTCGCGATATCAGAACCTGCAGGCCATAGTGCAGCCCTCGTCAGGACAGCGCAAGAAGGTCATTCTGCTCACCGCTACCCCGGTCAACAACGCCTATCGCGATATCGGCGCGCAGTTGACGCTGATGACGCAGGGCGGAGGCAGGATAGCAGGCTACCCGGGCGGTCAGATCATGAACTTCGTGAACAGCCTCGACCGTGCAAGCCGCGAGGGTGCCGCCGCTGCCCCGGTGCAGGGAGTGCTTACTCTGCTGGACGAACCCGGCATGCCTCCGGCGGCAGCCCTGAGGTCGGTGCTCGAGCAGGTGGTCATCCAGCGCAGCCGCAGGACGTGCAAGGAGCAGTCTGAGGCCGCGGGAAGGCCCATCCACTTCCCCGGCCGCCTCGGCCCGGAAGTCGTCGAATACGAAATCGGGACGAGCGCGCCCGAAGTCCGGCAAGCGATACGCGCAGCCGAGAAGAGGTTCAGCCCGCTGAGCTATCTGCTTCAGACGATGAACAAAGCGCTCGCCGAGATCACCGACCAGGAGAAGCCCGGCCTGTCGCTGGAGACGCTGCTCAGCCAGACCAGAGCGGACTACAAGGGCATCAAGCTCGCAGCCTTCCTGCCCGAGCAGTACCGGATTCACGCCGGAACCGACGAGAAGACCTACCAGACCGAGGTGCGGCTGGCGGGACTGGTTTACAGCAACACGCTCAAGCAGCTCGAAAGCAGCCTGCCGGCCTTCCAGAGCATCCTGCAGTCCATAGCCGAAGGGCTCATCGCGCGGCTCGAATACCTGATGCCCGACGACGCCCGCGCACTGACCGATGAGCACAAGAGCTGGATCTGCACGCCCATTTTCGGCCGGGACGAGGAAGAGACGGGCGATGACGAAGAGACAGACTCGGACGAGGTCGTGGACGGCGAGAACCTCGCTGTTTCGGGCGACGAGACGGACGAGTGGATCGAGAACGCCATCCGCAAGCGCGGCCTGCGGCGCAAGCTCGAGCGCTATGCCGACGGCAACTTCGACCTGCATCGCTGGCGCCGGGACATAGAGCAGGACCTGGCCTATCTGAGGGAGATTCACCAGGCCGTGCTCGAAGCGCGCAGGCACCCGGACCCCAAGCTCCAGAGGTTCCTGCCGCTCATACGGCAGCGTCTTGAGCGCGGCGAAAAGGTGCTCGTGTTCACGCAGAGCCAGCGGTCGGCCGAGTACCTGGAGCAGGAGCTGCGCAGCAGCCTCGGAGAGTGGAAGATAGCCCGCATAGACTCGCGCGTGTCCGAAACGCGCCAGGCGATTCTGCACGCGTTCTGCCCCGGCTACAACCCGAAGCCGGACAGCCCGCACCGCTCCGTGCCCGCAAGCCTCGACGTGCTGATCTCGACCGACATCCTGAGCGAAGGGGTCAACCTGCAGCAGGCGGGCGCTATCTTCAACTGGGACATCCACTGGAACCCCGTGCGGCTCATCCAGCGCATCGGCCGCGTCGACAGGCGGCTTGACCCCGCAATCAGCCCGCTCGACCATTCCTTTGCCATCTACAATGTGCTGCCCCCGCCGGAGATCAACGACGTCATCCGCCTGATAGACCGCGTCGAGGGCAAGACGCTGAGCATCAGCAAGGTTGTTGGCGTGGACATGGCCTTCTTCCAGCCCGACGACCCGGCGGGGACTCTGCAGGAGTTCAACGCCGCGTACGAAGGCGGCGCGAGCGACCGCGACGACGCCATGACCGCATTCATCAGGATGACCGCCGAAGCGCCCGAGCGCTGGATGCCGACGGTGGATGCCCTTCCGCCGGGCGCGTTCGGCGTGTGGGACGCGGCCCCGTTCGACGGGCTCTTCGCGCTGTTCACCATGGAAGCGACAGAGCAGCTCAGTGAGGAAGACCGCAAGACATTCGCGGGCGTTCTCGGCCTGCCCGTGCTTGCGGTCGCGAAGGAGCCCGCCCCCGAGTTCGATGCCGGAGGCGTCTTGAGAGTGCTGGGCGGCACGGTGGAGGGCGAGCCCTCCGGCACGCCCGGCGATGAAGCAGAGCTTGGGGCGCGGCTCAAACGCCTGCGCACCCTTGCGCTCCAGCAGTTCGCTCCGATGGGCCTGCCCGGCAGCATCAGGCCGCAGCTTGTCTGCTGGATGGAAATGAAGAAAGGAGCCTGACCAGTGCCAGAGATCGCCGTCACGGACCTGTCGCGGGTGAGCGACCTTCCCACGCTGTTCGGATTCCTGAACTCGCAGCTCGGCTGGAAGGTGGACCCGGACTACTGCGACCTGTACGACCTTCGGGTGGGGCCGGACAGCGCACGCGTGCGCGCCGGGCAGATTCCGCCGTTCAGCGGCGCCGACCCGTTCGTCTTCGTCGTCACCGAGTTCGAGGACCGTTTCCGGCGAACTGCGCTGCGGGAGACGCTGCGCGACATCCGCCGCCGCATGAGACAGGAGGGCATCCTTCACGGCAGGTCCACCGAGGACGTCATCTTCCTTTGCCCGTGCGATGGGTACGAGGAGGTGCGCTTCGCTCACTTCGAGGAGCGCGATGGGCGGCAGCCGAGTCTGAGCGCGTTCGGGTGGGAGCGCCGCTCGGCGCAGGCCACGCGCACCGTGCGCGAACTGAATCTCGACACCCTCAGATACCAGCCCGGCTACGGCAGCGACGTGGACGCCTGGCGCGCGAGGTGGCTGCAGGCGTGGGATGTGGAAGCGGTTACGCGGGGCTTCTTCGAGACCTACAAAAGGGTCTTCGAGGAGGTCGAGCCGATGATGACGGGCGTGCAGGGCGACCGGCGGCTGTTTGCCCAGCGCCTGTTCAACCGGCTGCTGTTCATCCGCTTTCTGGAGAAGAAGGGCTGGCTGCAATTCGACCCCACACACCCGCAGGACCGCGACCCGGGCTACCTTGCGCGGCTGTTCAACGCCGCCACGCGCGGCAACGAGAACTTCTATCGCGACCGGCTGTTCTGGCTGTTCTTCCGCGGGCTGGGCAACATCGCCGGGCTTGATGACGGCGGCCGTGATCTGGGCTTTCTGCGCGAGCGGCGGGGCGATGTGCCGTATCTGAACGGCGGCCTCTTCGAGCAGGAAGACGCCGACGACTTCGAAGGACATGTCGAGATTCCGAACGAGGCCTTCGAGCGCATCATCAACGGCCTGTTCTACCGCTACAACTTCACCGTCACCGAAAGCGCCCCGGACGACGTGGAGGTGGCGGTGGACCCGGAGATGCTCGGCAAGGTATTCGAGGAGCTGGTTACGGGCAGGCACGACACCGGCTCGTATTACACGCCGCGGCCCATCGTCTCGTTTATGTGCCGCGAGGCGCTGAAGGGCTACCTCGGGGGGCAGGAGGCTCTGGTTGACAGGCACGACGCGGGCGCCATCAGCGTGCCCGAGGCGAAGGAGCTTCTGGGGCGTCTGGCGGGCATCCGGGTGGTGGACCCGGCCTGCGGCAGCGGCGCGTATCTGCTGGGCATGCTCTACGAGCTTTTCACGCTCACGAAGCTGCTGGACACACGGGCCGAGCAGGCCACGGCGCGGGACGACTACAACCGCAAGCTCGACATCATCCAGAACAACCTGTACGGGGTGGACCTCGACCCGTTCGCGGTGAATGTGGCGCGGCTGCGGCTGTGGCTGTCGCTGGTGGTGGAGTATCAGGGCGGCGACCCGCCGCCGCTGCCGAACCTGGACTTCAAGATAGAGGTGGGCGACAGCCTGACGGGGCCGAACCCGGCCACGGCCGCCGCCAGCGATGCGTTCCGGCATCAGCAGATCAAGGAGTTCGACGCCCTCAAATCGCAGTATGGCCGCGCGGTGGAGCCGGAGACGAAGGCCGCGCTGAAGGCGAAGATCGCCGAGAGCCGCCGGGAGCTTGCCGCGTGGGTGCATCCGGGCGAGGCCAGCGACGGCTTCGACTGGCGGGTCGAGTTCGCGGAGGTGTTCGAAAGCCGGGCGGCCAACGGCAAGGGGGCGGCCGGGTTTGATGTTGTCCTTGCCAACCCGCCCTATGTGCGCCACGAGCTGATCCGGGACCAGAAGCCCGCCCTGCGCCGCGCCTTTCCGGACTTCTTTACGGGCACCGCCGACCTCTACTGCTATTTCTACAAGCGCGCCACCGAGCTGCTTCGCACGGGTGGCACGCTGGTGTTCATCTCGTCCAGCAAGTGGCTGCGGGCGGACTACGGCGGCAAGCTGCGCGGGCACCTGGCGGAGACCTGCCGGGTCCGCAGCATCACGGACTTTGGCGAGCTGCCCGTATTCTCCGCGGCGGCATTCCCGATGATCCTCATCGCCGAGCGGGAGGCTGTGGAGAAGCAGGCGCCGCTGTACACGCGGGTGCGGTCACTCGAACCGCCGTACCCCGACGTGCTGGCACTGCAGGGGCGGGACGGGCAGAAGCTGCCGGCGGACGCCATCGCCGGCGAGCGGTGGACCCTTGCGGCGATCGAGACCATCCAGATGCTGCGCAAGATGCAGGCGGGCACGACGCCGCTGGGCGAGTACGTCAAGGGGCAGATCTACTACGGTATCAAGACGGGCTTCAACACGGCCTTTGTCATTGACGGGGCGAAGCGGGCGGAGCTGATCGCGGAGGACGCGGCGAGCGAGGAGATTATCAAGCCGCTGGCGGTGGGAGACGACATCCGGAAGTGGCACATCCGGGAGCGTGACCGGTGGCTGATCGTGACCCGCATCGGCGTTGATATGCGCCGGTACTCCGCCGTTATGAAGCACCTGAAGCGCTGGGAGAAGCAGCTTAAGGCGAGGCAGGACCAGGGCAATCACTGGTGGGAACTCCGCGCGTGCGCGTACTACGACGCGTTCGAGAAGCCGAAGATTGTCTTCCCGGACATTGGTATAGAATCACGATTCACCTTGGACACCCACCATCGTTATACCAACGACACCACGTTCATGGTCGTCACCGGCGAGCTGCCGCTCTTGGCTGTTTTGAACTCGCGGTCGCTCTGGGCCTATCTCAAGAATAGGTGCGCGGTCGTTGGCGATGAAGACGCACGCGGGCGTCTCCGGCTCAAACGCTTCTACATGCTCGAAATACCGGTACCAGTGGTGCCGTGGGCGGAGCGCAACCGCCTAAAGGAACTAGTTGAGAAGTGCCTGGACGCGAAGGGCGAGGGGTGCGCGGAGTGGGAGGCGGAGATAGACGAGCGTGTCGCGGCGCTGTACGGGGTGTGAGGCAGGAGTAGGAGAGAGTGGATTACTCGGGGCTTCAGTTTTTGATGTTTCGGGATTTCGTGTTGCACGAGACTGAAGGATTCCGCGTGGCCAAAATCCCGAAACAACGGACGAACGGAAGGGGTTGAATCGGTATGATGTCGTTTCGCGCAGATCTGCTCACCTCGCCTGTCCCAACAGCAATAGCGCGGCTGGTCAGCCAGGTTGACGAGCTCAAGGGGCGCCAGGAGGTGTACCGCAATCAGACGCCGCAGGTGTTGCAGGCCCTTCTGAAGGTGGCCATGGTGCAGAGCACGGAATCCTCAAACCGCATCGAGGGGATACAGGTGCCCGGACCGAGGCTGCGGTCGCTCATGGCGCAGAAGTCTGCCCCGGCGAACCGCTCCGAAGGCGAAGTGGCCGGCTACAGGGATGTGCTGGCAACCATTCACGCATCCCACGACCATATAGATCTTGAGCCGAACGTCATCCTGCAGTTGCACCGCGACCTGTTCAGGTACGTCGCATCCGAAGGCGGACGCTGGAAGATGGCTGACAACACCATAGACGACGTTCTTCCGGATGGAACGCACGTGGTGCGCTTCCGCACTGTTCCCGCAGTCGCCACTCCACACGCCATGGAGGATCTGTGCAAGGGCCTCCGCCAGATGTCTGAAAGGGCCGATGTGCTGCCGCTGCTGGTGTACTCCGCGTTCGTCCTGGATTTTCTGTGCGTGCATCCATTCCGCGACGGCAACGGCCGCATGGCCAGGCTGCTGACCCTGTTGCTGCTCTACGAGGGAGGCTACGAGGTTGGCCGCTACATCAGCCTTGAGCGCATTGTTGAGGAAAGCCGGGAGTCGTACTACGAGAGTCTCGCGGCCAGTTCACGGGGCTGGCACGAAGGGAGCCACTCCCTGCAGCCGTGGTGGGAGTACTTTCTGGGCGTGGTGGCTGCCGCGTACCGGGAATTTGAGAGCCGGGTTGGGACGCTGGCGACCGGCCGCGGTGCGAAGTCCGAGCAAGTGCGCAGGACTGTCCAGAACCACATAGGCGTCTTCACAATCTCTGAACTAGAGCGACATTGCCCCGGCGTAAGCCGGGACCTGATACGAACTGTGCTGGAACAGATGCGCACAGATGGTCTGGTAATGTGCATGGAACGCGGGCGCGGCGCGCGCTGGCGGAAATGTGGTAACGGGAACGAATAATGTGGTAATCTGAGCTTCGTATTACCACATTACCGGGCAGGGAGTGAGACGATGGCAGGCGTAGGCGAGGGCAACAAGGGCGAGATTGTCATCTACCGGGCCGAGGACGGGGCCGCGGCAGTGGAAGTGCGGCTGGAGGGCGAGACCGTCTGGCTTGACGCACACCAGATGGCGCAGTTGTTCGGGAAGAACACAGATACCATCGGACTGCATATTCGCAACGCCTTTCGGGAGGGCGAACTGGACGAGACGTCAACTACCGAGGAATCCTCGGTAGTTCAGGCCGAGGGGGGCCGTCAGGTGCGCCGCACCGTGCGCTTCTACAACCTGGACGTTATCAAGCCTAAGATCGGCGCTCTGGTTCAGGCGCCGGCCTTGTCCCGTAGCCGCTCCAGCCATTTCTCGTCGTCCGGTGAGATGTGCATCCCGCGGTCCTTCATGGACTGCAGAACGTCATACGCACGGCGCCACCAGCCGGCCGCGTCCGCCTGCCCTAGCTTCTCGCTGGCATCGGCCATCTTCCAGA
>MTKZ01023818.1_pt1 | contig 11817 bp, 10 predicted proteins | sample 1042781 | NCBI WGS metagenome assembly MTKZ01 (sample SAMN06212207, study PRJNA360539) | anaerobic digester metagenome | biome: Wastewater treatment plant; material: sludge; isolation source: anaerobic digester fed with sludge from wastewater treatment plant | place: Denmark: WWTP Viborg ...
GGGGCCCGATGGTGGCGGCAAGGGGGCGGCCGCAGGGGCGGCGTCGGCGGCTGCGGCGGGGGAGCCCTTCTGGCCGGCCATCAGCACTGCGATCTGGTCGCGCGTGAGCGGGCCGCGCAGGTAGCTCATCGCCCAGCGGGTGGTGAACACCTCCGGTTGGTCCTTGCCCGCTCGACGGAGCACGAACTCGCGCTTGGCGAGCCCGCTGATGGTGTCGCCGATCGCCCCCACATCGACTCCGCCGGCAGCGGCACTCATGCCATCGAGCAGGCGCTGCTTGTCGCGGTCGGTCTGCAAGCGACCGATCATCCACGTGCCGGCGTTCGACAGCGCCTTGTAGTCCACGTCGACCGGGTTCTGCGTGCTGAGCACCACACCGACGCCGAAGGCCCGCGCCTGCTTCATCAGCGTCATGATCGGCTTCTTCGTGGGGGGCATGGCAGTGGGTGGCAGGTAACCGGCCACCTCGTCCATGTACAGCAGCGCGCGCAGATCGGTGGTGCCGCTCTGCTTGCGCATCCACGTGACCAGCTTCGACAGGATGAGCGTGGTGACGAACTGCCGCTCCTGGTCGCTGAGGTGTGCCGTGGTGACGATGGCGCATCGCGGCTTGCCGTCGGGCGAGTGCAGCATCGTGTCGAGGTCGAGCGGCGGCCCGTTCATCCACGCGCTGAACGATGGCGACGCGAGCAGGCCGTTGAGCCGCATCGCGAACGCCGTGCGGTCCTTGGGCGGGAAGAACTGGTCCAGCTCGAACACACCCAGCTTGCGGATGGGCGGGTTCAGCACCATGCCCACCAGCGTGGGCAGGTCGAGGTCGCGCTGCGCGTTCCACTCGTGGTGGATCAGGTTGCTGAGCAGGATGTGCTCGCGGCTGCTCAGGGGGTCGGCCTCGATGTCGACCAGGCTGAGCAAGCCCGACACGAAGCCTTCGATCTCGTCGCCCACGATCTCGGGGTCGGCGCCGGCAGTGGGTGCCCGCAGCGAGCCGATGATGTCGAGCCCCACGCCGGCGTTCGAGCCCGGTGTGTAGATCGTGAACTCGGCTCGTGCGCGCAACGCTGCGATGCGATCCGGGCCGAGGCCCCAGCCGGCCAGGCCGTCGGCCCACGCCTTCGCCTGCGCGGCTGCGAACTCGGGCACGGTGGCGCCCGCCTTGCCGGCATCGCCTTCGTTGACCCACGGCTCGAAGTCGGTCGCGGCGAGCGCGGGAAACGTGAGGCACAGGTTGGTGAGATCGCCCTTCGGGTCGATCAGCAGCGTCGGCACGCCCGCCGACAACGCCTCCTCGATGAGCACGATGCCCAGGCCGGTCTTTCCCGACCCGGTCATGCCCACGATCACGCCGTGCGTGGTGAAGTCGCCGCTGGGCAGCAGCACGTTCTTGTCCGTGCGCGAGTGCTGAGCAGGATCGATCAACCCGCCGAGAAACAGTTCAGCCATAGCTCGCCACGGTAGCGGCCCCTCCCCCCGAGCTTTACGTACAGGCTGTCGGCCGCTCACCTGGGGCTGTGAGTCCGGGTTCTTGACACAAACCGGAGTTGAACTGCTATCGCAGGGTGACGCGGTACGAGCAACGCTGGCCACCGTCGAGCAGGTGCTGCTCGCGGGCCACCGTGACATCGGGCCCGAGCGCCTTCTGGAACAGGTCGAGCTCGGCACTGCACAGGCCGGCGCACGAGTCGGCCGCACCTTGGATGGGGCAGTGGTGCTCGACCAGCGTGATGTGGCCATCGCCCTCGACGGCCTCGGCGAGGTAGCCCTCGGCGCTGCGCAGCTCGGCGATGCGGTGCACTCGCTCGGACATGTTGGTGGCGCCGTCGAGCACGCCGCGATAGTTGGCCAACTGGCGCTCGGCGCGAGTGCGCACGACTGCCTCGAGCGCCTCCTCGCCGAGGGCGCTGCGGATGGAGGCGATGAGCTCGACAGTGAGATCGCTGTGCCGGTCGGCGAACAACGAACTGGCCGATGCCGCGAGGCGCCAGTGCACCGGAGGCCTGCCGCGCCCGCTGCTGGGGGCAACTACCCGCTCGACGAGCTCGGCGCCCTCGAGCGCTTCGAGGTGCTGACGGATTGCAGTGTCGGTGAGGCCGAACTCGGCCGCCAGCTCAGGGGCGGTGGAGGTGTCGGCCCGCTTCAGACGCTCGATGATCCGCCGCTTGGCGCCGGAAAGATCGTTGGCGGCCTCGGACATCGCGCCATCCTACCGATGGCTGTTCCGCGACCTCATCGCAACCGGTCTGCGCGAAACCCCTCCGGGTTTGACAAAATGTTAACCATGACCGTTTCCGCCGGCACCGACGCCATCGCTCACGCACTCGAGAACCAGTTCGGCCTGGCCGATCGCGTGGTCGACGCGGCTGCATTGGCGAACAGCGCGGCGCGCTTCAAGGAACGTCGCATCACACTGCCCACGTTCGCGCAACTGGCCGACCCGTCGTCGTTCGATGCAGCAGTCGTCGGCGATGCCGACAAGAACGGCCCCGACGCACGCAACCTGTGGCGAGTGCACTGGTACAACGACATGGCCGGCAACCGCGTCGGCGTGCCCGACCACGTCGTGCTGCCCAGTTCGCTCACCGGCGTGGAGAGCCCGATCATCGTGGTGTTCGGCGACCGGTTCCCGATGATCACGGCTCACAAGGTGCTGGCCGCGTACGCATGCCTCGCTCCGCGCATCGTCACCGGCCAGTTCGACCCCACTCGCCACCGCGCGATCTGGCCGAGCACCGGCAACTACGCCCGCGGCGGCATCGCCATCAGCCGCATCATGGCGTCGCGCGGTGTCGCCATCCTGCCGGCCGGCATGAGCCAAGAGCGGTTCGACTGGCTCGACAAGTGGTGCGAGAACCCGAAGGACGACGTCATCCGCACGGTCGGCACGGAGAGCAACGTGAAGGAGATCTACGACGCGTGCAACGAACTGGCCAAGGACCCCGGCAACTTCGTGCTCAACCAGTTCTGCGAGTTCGGCAACCACCTGGGTCACTACGAGGTCACCGGTCGCGCCCTGGGCCACGCGTTCGAAGCCGCCCGCGCGGCGTCGGGCCGCGATCTGCGGCTGGCGGCGTTCACCAGCGCCACCGGCTCGGCGGGCACCATCGCCGCCGGCGACCGGCTGAAGCAGGAGTACGGCACTCGCATCGTGGCCGTCGAGGCGCTCGAGTGCCCCACCATGCTGGAGAACGGGTTCGGTGAGCACAACATCCAAGGCATCGGCGACAAGCACATCCCGCTCATCCACAACGTGATGAACACCGATGTGGTGGTCGCCGTCAGCGACCAGGCAACGGACCAGCTGTATGCGATGTTCAACAGCGACGACGGGCTCGGCTACCTGGCCGACCGGCGCCATGTGCCGCGCCAGATCCTCGACACGCTGCAGCACTTCGGCCTCTCCTCGATCTGCAACGTGCTCGCGGCCATCAGCACCGCCAAGGTGCTCGGCCTCGGCGCCGATGATGCGATCGTCACCGTCGCCACCGACGGCGCGGCCCTGTACCCGAGCGAGTACACGAAGATCACGGCTCGCGACTTCGGCAACGGGTTCACCAACCTCGATGCCGCGCAGGTGTGGGGCGAGCACCTGGCCAACGTGCCCACGGCCCACACGCTCGAGCTCACCGAGCGAGAGCGGAACCGCATCTTCAACCTCGGCTACTACACATGGGTCGAACAGCAGGGCACTCCCTTCGAGCTGTTCGAGGCCCGCCGGCACCAGTCGTTCTGGCATGGCCTGCGCCGCCTGCTGCCCGTGTGGGACGACATGATCACCGAGTTCAACGACCGCGTCGCTGCGGGCTGACGGTGGTGATGGATCGGCCGCTCGTGGCGGGTTGGCAGTGCGTCGTGTGTGGTGCATCCGTCGACATCGCGCAACCGTTCACATGGCGTTGCCCCAACGCCACCGAGACCGACCGGCGCCACGCCATGCAGTTGGTGCAGGGCGTCGCGCCGCTGCTGTCCACCGGCGAGCCCAACCCCTTCCTCGCCTTTCGCCGCTACCTCGCATGGGACGGCTTCGTTGCGGCGCACGGCCTCACCCCCGCCGCCCGCCACGCGATGGTGGCCGAGCTCGACACGCTGGTCGCGTCGGTCGCCGGCACCGGATTCGTGACCACGCCGTTCGAGCGTGCCGACAGCCTCAGCGAGGCGCTCGGCTTCGGCGCCGATGGTGGCGTCTGGGTGAAGGACGAGACGCACAACGTCGCCGGCAGCCACAAGGCTCGCCACCTGTTCACCATTCTGTTGCACCTGCGGGCTGCCGAGCAGCTCGGCCTTGCTCGCTGGGCGACGCGCCCACCGCTCGCGATCGCGTCCTGCGGCAATGCGGCCCTGGCGGCGGCCACTCTCGCGGCAGCGGTGTCGTGGCCCATCCGTGTCTTCGTGCCGGTTGGCGCCAACCCGGCCGTGGTTNNCCGTGTCTTCGTGCCGGTTGGCGCCAACCCGGTCGTCGTTGCACGGCTCCACTCCTTGGACGCACACGTGGTGGAGTGCCCGCGGTTGCCGGCCGACCCACCTGGCGATCCTTGTGTGCATCGGTTCCGAGAGGCTGTGGCGCAGGGCGCTGTTCCGTTCAGCGTGCAGGGCCCGGAGAACGCGTGGTGCCTCGATGGCGGGCGCACCATCGGTTGGGAGATTGCGTTGCAGGCCGGCGAGCAGATCTCCGACGAGGTGTCACGCCGCCCCCTCGACCGCTTGTTCGTGCAGGTGGGCGGCGGAGCCTTCGCCGCCTCCGTCGCCGCCGGCTATCGGATGAGCGGCGCCACTCCTTCGCTGCACGCGGTGCAGACCGAGGCGTGCGCGCCGCTGCTGCGAGCGTGGGACAGATCGTCGTCGCTCGGTGGCGCGGGGCAGGCAGCCGCGCACTGGAGCGAGTGCATGTGGCCATGGGAGCACGTCGGCAACTCGGCAGCGGATGGGATCCTCGACGACGAGACGTACGACTGGCTCCCGGTGCTGGGCGCCATGGCCGAGAGTCACGGCTCGCCAGTGGTGGTGAGCGAAGCCCACGTGCTGCAGGCCAATGATCTCGGCTGCCGGACCACCGGCATCGACGCCAGTCACACCGGCACCGCCGGCCTGGCGGGCCTGCTGGCCGTTCGCGACGAGGTGCGCGCCGATGAACGGGTGGCGGTGATCTTCAGCGGCATCCGTCGCTGAACCGGCCGGCGACGCCATCGGGCGTTGCGCCTGTGCACTCGAGCTCGACTTGGCGAGCGGGAGCGCGCACACGCGTCAGGCTTCGTGGAGGCGGCCGTCGGCGACGTCGTAGACGAAGCCGCGGATGTGGTCCTTGTACTGCACGAACGGGCTGTGGCGCAGGCGGTTGATGCTCTGCCGCGTGTCGGTGTACGGGTCGGTGAAGCACTCCAGCGCCCACCACGGCTTGATGCCCACCTCGGCCTCGAGCTCGGCCTTGAACGCATCCTCGGTGATCGTCTGCAGGCCGCAGTTGGTGTGGTGCACGAGGATGATCTCGCGTGTGCCCAGCAAACGCTGCGAGAGCACGAGGGATCGGATCACGTCGTCGGTGACCACGCCGCCCGCGTTGCGGATGACGTGTGCGTCGCCCTGGGCGAGGCCCAGCATCTGGAAGATGTCCATCCGGCTGTCCATGCACGCCACGATCGCGAGGTGCCGTGCCGGTTGCAGTGAGAGATCGCCGTCGGCGAAGGCTTCCACGTACTGCGCGTTGTGGGCCAGCAGCTCATCCACGTTGGGTTGGAACGGTTCGTCGGTCATCGGTGAACCCTTTCGGTGGGCCGGGCTTGCAGGAGGGTCGGGCGACTCGGACGGTAGCGTTGCGGCCATGACCGACACCACTCGTCCCATGGGTCTCGACGGCGGCATGGATCCGCGCCTCGACGTGTTCAACCGTCTGCTGAAGAACCGAGTGGTCATGCTGGGCACCGATGTCAACGACGACATCGCCAACCAGATCTGCGCGCAGCTGCTGTACCTCGAGGGTGAAGACCCCAGTGCCGACATCTGGCTGTACATCAACAGCCCCGGTGGTTCGGTCACGGCCGGCATGGCCATCTACGACACCATGCAGTTCGTCAGCTGCCAGGTCGCCACCGTCTGCATGGGCATGGCTGCCAGCATGGGTCAGTTCCTGCTCACCGCCGGCGCCGCCGGCAAGCGGTTCACGCTGCCCAATGCTCGCATCATGATGCACCAGCCGCTGGCCGGCCTTCGCGGCCAGGCAACCGACATCGCCATCCAGGCCGAGCAGCTGAAGTACACCAAGCGGCGCATGGCCGAGCTCATCTCGCACCACTCCGGTCAGCCGCTCGACAAGATCCAGGCCGACAGCGAGCGCGATCGTTGGTTCACCGCCGACGAGGCTAAGGCCTACGGCTTGGTCGACAAGGTCATCGTGCGTCGCGGCGAGATCGTCTGACGCACCGTTCCTCACGGGCGGTCAGCCGCCCGATGTGGTCGGGGCAGGTGCTGCAGCGGTCGCTGTCGGTGCCATGTTGCCGATCAACGCGCCGCACTTCTGTTGGGTGTAGGTGATCACTCTGTTGGCTGCGGGCTCGCTGGCCCTGGCCGTGTCGGCGACAAGCTGCATCGATGCGGGGTCGGCGGGGTCGACGGTGACCGCGGTCTCGAGACTGCTCATCATGGTGTTCCACTCGGCCTCGATGGCCAGTGGCGCCGAGCGAGCGACTGCCCGCCACGAGGCGAGCACCCTGTCGATGTCGGTGTCGGTGCCGATGGTTGGCGAGTTCAGGTCGCCCAATCGGTTGCCCACCTCGGTGCAGTAGTTCGCCTCACTGCGTTGATCGGCGTCGTTGTCGCAGGCGGTGAGAGCGAGCGACAGCGCTGCCACCGCGAGTGCGATGATGCGTGCTGCCGAGCTGCTCATGCTGCGAGTCTCTCAGGTCATCCCCGCTGGTGCGCGGTCACCTTGGACGCAGCAGGTTGTCATCGACCGGCCGCCCGATATGTTGCGACGTGTAGCCGTCGGGGAACCGGTCGCCGTTCCCTCCCTCGTTCGTTGGTGCGTCAGCACCACCAGTCCGTCGGAGGAGGCGCGCATGCTCGCTGCTGTTCGCTCTGCCACGGTGTTCGGCGTCGAGGGGCGCCCGGTCACCGTTGAAGTGCACGTGTCCACAGGGTTGCCCGCGTTCCAGATCGTCGGCCTGCCCGATGAAGCGTGCCGAGAGTCGCGCGATCGGGTCCGTGCTGCCGTGCTCTCCAGCGAGCTGCAGTGGCCGTCGTGCCGGGTCACGGTCAACCTGGCGCCGTCCAGCCAGCGCAAGGGCGGCTCCGGGCTCGATCTCGCCATCGCCGTCGGGTTCCTCGCCGCCAACGGTCAGGTGCCCGTTGGCCAGCTGGAGGGGCTGGGCTTCGTCGGTGAGCTCGGGCTCGATGGCAGCATGCGCCAGGTCTCCGGCGTTGCTCCCATGGTGGCGGCGATGGGTGAGGTGCGCCCGGTGGTGCCGCTGGGCAACTTCCGTGAGGCGCAGGGTGTCGCCGGCGATGGTGTGCGTGTGGCGCGCACGCTGCGGGAAGTGGTCGATGCGCTCAATGCCGAGGCCCCGTGGCCGCAACCGCCCGACGAGGAGTACGTCGACGACGAGCCGCCACCCCCGGATCTTGCCGACGTCCGCGGCCAGGCGCTGGCTCGGTTGGGGCTGGAGGTCGCGGCGGCCGGGTGCCACCACATGCTGCTCGTCGGGCCGCCGGGTTCGGGGAAGACGATGCTGGCGCAGCGCATCCCAGGGCTGTTGCCGGCGCTCGAGCCCGATGTGTCGTTGCAGGCAACCATGGTGCACTCGGCGGCGGGGGTGCGGCTGCCCGCCGGTGGCCTGGTGCGGCGCGCCCCCTTCAGAGCGCCACATCACAGCAGCTCGATGGTGTCGCTCGTGGGCGGTGGCAGCACCAGCCTGCGCCCCGGCGAGATCAGTCTCAGTCACGGCGGAGTGCTGTTCTTGGACGAGCTGGGCGAGTTCGCGCCCACCGTGCTCGACGGCTTGCGCCAGCCGCTGGAGGAAGGGGTCATCCGCCTCGCCCGGGCTCGCGCGTCGGCGTCACTTCCCGCCAAGTTCCTGTTGGTGGCGGCGACCAATCCGTGCCCGTGTGGTGGCGGTGCGCCCGGCGTGTGCGAGTGCGACGAGGCCGCTCGTCTCCGGTACGTGCGCCGGTTGTCGGGCCCGTTGCTCGATCGCTTCGACCTGCGGGTGGGGGTCACCCGGCCCGATGTCGACGACCTGCTCGCCAGCGGTGGNNCATTGGCTGCGCTGCACCCAGAGGCTCGGCTGCGCTTGCGCGACCAACTCGAGCGCGACCAGCTCACCGGCCGCGGCTACCACCGCATTCGCCGAGTTGCACGCACCATCGCGGATCTCCGTGGCGGTGGCGACCTCGTGCTCGACGAGCACGTGCTGCTGGCGCTCAGCATGCGAGTGCGGCTCAGCGTGTCGTCGCGCGAGCGTGCGGCATGAGCCCGGCCGGGAATGCGGGCACAGCCGTCGCCGCCGAGCCGGCGCTGCCGTCAGCGGCCTACGTTGCTGCGCTGGCCGGCTTCCGCAACATGAACGTGCACCGCCTGGCGGCGTTGCTCCGGCACCACACGCCCGAGGAGGCGTGGTTGGTTGCGCTGGGCGAGCTGCCGTGCAGCGGGCTCATCTCGCGCGTGCTCGCCCACGACGACGTACGCGCGACGTGGCGACGCTGTGCGCTCGAGCGCCCACCCGCGCAGGTGTGGCAGCGCTGCATCGACTTGGGGGTGCAGGTGTTGCCCTACGGCCATGCCGGGTACCCGGCCGGCCTGCTCGACGATCCGCTGCCACCGCCGGTGCTGTTCGCTCGCGGCGATCTCGGCCTGCTCTCGGGTCGACGGGTGGCCATCGTCGGCACTCGCAACGCCACGGCCGCCGGCCGCGAGGCTGCTCGAGCAGTCGGGCACGGGCTGGCTGCGGCAGGCGTTCACGTGGTCTCCGGGTTGGCTCGCGGCATCGATGGTCATGCGCACCGAGGGGCGATTGGCGCAGAGGGGCGGGGTCGGCCGATCGGCATCGTCGCGTCGGGCCTCGACGTCGTGTACCCGCGTGAGCACGCCGACCTGTGGCACGCGGTGGGCAACTGCGGGCTGCTGCTCACCGAGGCGCCGCCGGGCGTGCCGCCCGAGGCGCACCGGTTCCCGTTGCGCAATCGCATCGTGGCCGCGTTGTCGGAGGTGGTGGTGGTGGTCGAGTCACGCGAGCGGGGTGGCTCGCTCATCACCGCTGCGCAGGCCATCGAGCGCGATGTGCAGGTGATGGCGGTGCCCGGGCCCGTCGGCAAACGGGCGTCGGCCGGCACCAACGCGCTGCTGTGCGATGGTGCCACCCCTGTCACCTGTGCCGACGACGTGCTCACCGCGTTGTCGTTCCAGCACAGCCGCTCGGCAGTGGTCGCCAGCGACCTGCGGGCCCGCCCTGCCGGGGCCGACGTGGCGGTCTACCGAGTGGTGCACGCCGATCCGCGCACCATCGACGGGGTCTCGCTGGCGTTGGGTCTCAGCCTCGTCGAGGCGGCCATGAGCCTGGCCCGACTGCAGTCGGCCGGGTGGGTCGCGCAAGCCGATGGATGGTTCGAGTGCGTGGGCTCCCCGTTGCGATGACCATTTCCGAATACTCTGTGCACCGATGTCCGCCCGCGCCTCACTTTCTGCGATCCGTTCGGCCGCGAACCCTCAGGTGGAGGCAGCGTGGCAGCTCGACGAGTTCGCCGCTTCGCTCACCAGCAGCGCCGCCAACACGGTGGCCGCGTACTGCGGCGATGTCGAGTCGTTCATCCAGTGGGCAGCGCGCAGTGAGGTGGTGGGCCCGAGCATGGTCGATCGTCTGCTGCTGCGTCGCTACGTTGCGTCGCTCACCACCCGCAACTTCGCCAAGCGCAGCGTGGCGCGCAAGGTCTCGTCGCTGCGTCGCTACTTCGCGTTCCTGCGTCGCACGGGGGTGTTGGTGGCCGATCCCAGCGTTGCTCTGCGGGCGCCCAGCGGCGATGGTCGGTTGCCGAGAGTGCTCGATCATGCCGACGTCTCGGTGTTGCTCGATGGCCCGAGCCCCGACGGCGAGCCGCATTGGCGCCGCCTGCGCGACGACGCGGTGTTGGAGGTGTTGTACGGCAGCGGCGTGCGGGTTGGCGAGCTGTGCAGCCTCGATCTCGACTCGCTCGACCTCGCCGGCGAGGCGGTATCGGTGTGGGGCAAGGGCTCCAAGCAGCGCCGCGTGCCGCTCAGCCGGCCGGCTGCGCAGGCACTTCGAGCCTGGCTCGGTGTGCGTCACGAGGTGGTGGCCAGTGCGGCCGGCGCAGCGTTGTTCGGCAACGAGCGGGGTGTGCGCCTGTCGCCGCGCGACGTGCGGCGCATCGTCGATCGGCGCTCGCCGCGCCCTACTCACCCTCATGCGCTGCGGCACAGCTTCGCCACACACCTGCTCGACGGCGGCGCCGACCTGCGGGCCGTGCAGGAGCTGCTGGGTCATGCCGACGTGGCCACCACGCAGCGCTACACGCACGTCAGCAACCACCGCCTGCGCGAGGCCTACACGGAAGCGCACCCACGAGCATGAGACGCGAACTCGACCTGGAGGATTGCTGGCAGCGCTGGTTCGATCGGCGCGACCCCATCGCTCGCGACCGCATCATCGTGCACTACTCGCCGCTCGTGAAGTTCGTGGCCGGTCGTGTCGGCGCCGGCCTGCCCAACAGCGTCGACTCCGGCGACCTGGTGAGCGCCGGTGTGTTCGGGCTCATCGACGCGGTCGAGCGCTTCGACCCCGCTCGCGGCGTCAAGTTCGAGACGTTCGCCGTGCCGCGCATTCGTGGTGCGGTGTTCGACGGGTTGCGCTCGCTCGATTGGGTGCCGCGCTCGGTGCGCAGCCGCGCTCGCGAAGTGGAGAACGCCTTCCAGGACCTGGAGGGCAAGATGGGTCGCGGCCCCACCGACGAGGAGCTCGCCGTGCACTTGAAGATCTCGGCGACCGAGTTCCAGAAGTGGCTGGCGTCGATCGCCTCCACCACGGTCGGCCCGCTCGACAGAGCGCTGGTGGCAGGTGTCGAGCCGCGGGCGCTCACCGGCGACGTCCCCGATTCGCCGGCCGCGCTGGTGGAGGAAGGCGAGGTGAAGCGGCTGGTGAAGGTCGAACTGCGCCGCCTTCCCGAGCGCGAGAAGCTGGTGCTCACGCTGTACTACGACGAGGGCCTCACGTTGTCGGAGATCGGGTCCATCCTGGGCGTCACGGAGAGCCGTGTCTCGCAGATCCACACCAAGGCGGTGCTGCACCTGCGCGCCCGGCTCTCGGCCACCGGGGTGGCCTGAGCCCAGCGGCCGGCCGCCGTCCTCGCCCTGCGAGGCGGCGATGATGGCTCCACTGGCCATGGTGCTGGGGCTGTTCGCCCCGGTCTGCTACGCGCCCCCCGTTTCGGCGGTCATCACCGTGCCCTACGTGCAGCCGGCGTGTGCCTACTGCTCCGGCCACCGGGGCATCCAGTACGCAGTGGCCACCGGCACCCCGGTGACAGCCGTGTCCGACGGTGTGGTCGTGTTCGCCGGCGCGGTGGCGGGCACTCGCTACGTCGTGGTGCTGCACCCCGACGGCATGCGCGCCACCTACGGAATGCTCGCCTCGGCGTCGGTGCGCAGCGGCGAGGTGGTGCATGTGGGGCAGGTGGTGGGCCTCTCCGCCGTGCACCTGTACTTCGGGCTGCGCGACGCGGCAAACGCCCCCGTCGATCCCGCACCACTGCTCGGCCGCCTGGTGGGCCGAGCTCGCCTGTTGCCCACCGACGGCAGCGGCGGCCGCCCCGCCGCCGCACCCC
>MTKZ01004048.1_pt1 | contig 11816 bp, 9 predicted proteins | sample 1042781 | NCBI WGS metagenome assembly MTKZ01 (sample SAMN06212207, study PRJNA360539) | anaerobic digester metagenome | biome: Wastewater treatment plant; material: sludge; isolation source: anaerobic digester fed with sludge from wastewater treatment plant | place: Denmark: WWTP Viborg ...
GGATTGGCCTCGATCTCCTCCGGCCTGCCCTCAGCCACCACATAGCCGCCGTGGATTCCTGCCCCTGGTCCTATGTCCAGCACATGGTCCGCCGCCCGGATGGTCTCCTCATCATGCTCCACAACGATGAGGGTGTTTCCGAGGTCACGCAGCTTCTTGAGGGTCTCTATAAGCCGGGCATTGTCCCTCTGGTGCAGTCCGATGGAGGGCTCGTCCAGAACATAGAGCACCCCGGTGAGGTTGGAGCCTATCTGGGTGGCCAGGCGGATCCTCTGGGCTTCGCCTCCGGAGAGGGTTCCGGCATTGCGGGATAGATTGAGGTAGCCCAGGCCCACATGCTCCAAAAAACCAAGCCGGGAGGAGATCTCCTTTAAAACCTGGCGAGCTATATCCCGCTCCTTTTCCGTGAGCCTTTCCGCCAGGCTGGCAAAGAAGGCAGTGCTCTCGGATACAGAGAGGTCGGTAACATCCAAAATGGACTTTCCGGCCACCTTTACCGCCAGCACCTTCTCCTTAAGCCTCCTGCCCCTGCAGGCGGGGCAGGGTAGGACCCTCATGAACCTCTCCAGCTCCTCCCGGCGGTAATCGGAAGCGGTCTGGCCATAGAGGCGGATGCTCTGGGGCACCAGCCCCTCCCACTGGCCGTTATGCTGCCAGTAGGCGTCCCCATTTTTCATGCTCATGGAGAACTGTATGCTCTGGTCTGATCCATACATCAAGACATTGTACTGCTCCCGGGAGAGATCCTTTATGGGGGTGAAGATATCAAATCCAAAGTGCTTGGCCACGGCAGCCAGGTGCTGGCCCCGCCAGCCGTCGATCACATTTCTGTAAAGCGCCACCGCCCCGTCGGCTATGCACAGCTCCTGGTCCGGTATGATCAGATCGGGATCGAACTCCATTTTTATGCCCAGGCCATCGCAGACCTCACAGGCTCCGAAGGGGGTGTTGAAGGAGAACATCCGCGGCTGCAGCTCCTCAAAGACCATGCCGCAGACGGGGCAGGCCATCTTGGCGGAGTAGAGCTGCTCATGATCGCCCCAGAGGGCTATGACCAGCCCCTCTGCCCTGGCCAGGGCGTTCTCCACCGCCTCCACCAGCCTGGCCCGGTCTTGGGCCGGATCCAGCCGATCCATGACCACATCGATGTCATGCTTTTTGTAGCGATCCAGATCGATGGCCCCATCGGTGCGGCGAACCTCCTTGTTCACCCGCACCCGGGAGAAGCCCTCGGCGTTGAGGTCGGCAAATAGCTGCCCGTAGGTCCCCTTCTTCTGGCGGATCAGGGGAGCGAGAACAGTGAACTGTTGGCCTGCCCCTCCTTCCTCTCGGCTCCCTCTTCCCGCTCTTCCCTTTGTTGTGGCTTGCCTCTCCTCTTCTCCTACGGCCTGCTCTTCCCGCCTGCCGGCGGCCTTTTTTGCTTCCTCCAATATGCTTTCTGCTATTCTTTCCGGCGACTGGGACTCGATTTTGATGCCATGCACCGGGCAGTGGGGTACCCCTATACGGGAGAAGAGAAGCCTGAGGTAGTCGTAGATCTCGGTAACCGTTCCCACGGTGCTGCGGGGGTTCTTGGAAGTGGTCTTCTGCTCTATGGATATGGCCGGAGAGAGGCCCTCGATGCTGTCCACATCGGGCTTGTCCATCTGGCCCAGGAACTGACGGGCATAGGCAGAAAGAGATTCCACATAGCGGCGCTGGCCCTCGGCATAGATGGTGTCGAAGGCCAGGGTGGACTTGCCCGATCCGGAGACGCCGGTGATTACAATGAACCTGTCCCGGGGCAGCTTTACAGTGATGTCCTTTAAATTGTGCTCACGGGCACCTTTTACGATAATCGATTTCATGGGATGTACGGCCTATGGCTCAGGGAGGACTTAATCCTTTTCCGGCCAGGAGAGGATATTTGAGAAGAGGTGGAAAAAGATAGCTGAAAATCAACTGAATCAGATTTAGGATTCAATAGCATCTGCTTTCTTTATAGGACACTTCACGGATTTCCAGCCAGCCATGCCCCCCAGGATAACCACCAGGTCCTTCCATCCATGGCGTTCCAAGTAGCTGGCAGCGATCATAGAGCGCAGGCCGCTGCCGCAGAAAACATAAACCTTTCTGCCTTTTGGCACCTCATCCCTTCGTTCTGCAATCTGGGTGACATGAATATGCTCTGCCCCGGGTATCCGACCATCTCTATTGAGCTCTGCCTCAGTTCTGACATCCAAGATCGAGATCTGATAGCCCTGATCCAGGAGATGGCAGAGGTCCTGCACTAATATGGTCTGCTGCGAATGTGAGGGCATCCCTGCCATATGCCATTTGAGCATCCCGCCAGCCAGGAAGCCCGAGATCTTATCAAAGCCGAGGCGAATCAGAATCCGGACAGCCTCTTCGGTGTCATTGTCATCAGTGACCAACAAAATGGGCTTCTGATAGCTGAGGAACCATCCTGCAAAGCTGGCCAGTCCGTCCCGCCAGATGAATTGGGCATCTGGCACATGTGCCGCGGCAAAGCCCAGCTCTGTGCGAGTGTCGACGATCTGGGCCTCATGGACCAGGTCGGAGAAGCCCTGCGGGCTATGCGGGCGGGGTGCAGGGATGGCTCCAAGAATTGGCTCGCCCTGCAAATTGACCTTTTCCATCATTCGAAAGTAGGGCGGCCTTTCAGGGCGAATCTGCAATAGGGCATCGACAAACTCTTTTTTGCTCTTGGCCTTTAGTCTGGGATTGCTGATGCGTTCAAGGCCGATGCTGGTCCAGGGCCTTTCCGCTATGGATTCCCCACAGACAGAGCCCGCTCCATGAGCCGGACAGACCATAACACCATCTCCCAGGGGTAATAGCCTGTCAAAGATGCTCTGGTAAAGCAAGCCAGCCATCTCCGGCTCTCTTTCCTCGCCCAACAGATCTATGCGACCCACGTCACCGGCAAAAAGGGCATCACCTGTGAATACCGCCCAGGCCAATCCCTTTGAATCCAGCAGCAGATAGCTCATGCTCCCCGGAGTATGACCTGGCGTGGGGATGGCTTCAATCGCCAGACGACCTATTTTCCATTTCTGGCCGGGGAGAGCAGCCTTTCCGTATTTGTAATCCCATTGCCCATCTGCATGCCATACCTTGGCCCCTGTGAATTTTGCCAGCTCCATAGAGCCCACGAAATAGTCCTCATTGCGATGGGTCTCCAGAATATGAGAGATTCTCATGCCCTCCGAGGATGCCTTTTCAATATAAACTTCACAGTCTCTTCTGGGATCGATCACAATCGCTTCATTTCTGTCCCCGACGAGATATGAATAGTGGGCCAGACCTCTCGATATTATCCTCTCAAAGAGCATTTCTCCTCCTTTATGAATATATTAAATTGAGTATGAGTATCAGGTAGTCGAAGAATTTAGTTATCCACCTTTCATTATTTACAATCTTTAAATATGCAGTTTAGCGATATTTATTTAAATAGCTTATCAGAGAGGGGCATCTCCCTTTGAGCCAGCTGCGCTCCCCAATGATTATAACGTAACAGTTCTTTCCAGCCGCATTAGCACACCGTCACCCTCTTGACCCCCTCGATCTCCATGAGCAGGCGCACCAGGTCTCCGGGAATCCTGCCTTCGGTGATCAATGTCAGCTTGGGGCTCTCCACAAAATAGGGATCGTCGGAGATGGCCTGGCGGATGGACAGGCCGCTCTTGGCCACGGCGCTGGCCACATCGCCCAGGAGGCCGGTCTTGGCTGCGTTCACCGGTGTGATCTCGATCACGCCCAGCCCCAGGATGGGAGCCACATCCCCCAGGAAGGTCATGGAGTGGACATTGCGGAATATCCGCCATAGGCCCTCATCCTCGCGAATGGCCTGGGCGGTGGTGTCCACCACCCGCCGGTCCACATCCAGCTCCTTGGCGATCTGGGCATGGGGGATCTCAATCCCTCCCGATACCACCCGGGCCTGCTCATTGATCTGGAAGCCTCTCTGCAGGATGAGACGGATGACCTTCTCCTGAGCCGGATACCTCCGGAATTTATCTAAAATCTTCTGCCACATGCTGGATCATACATTAGATGCCTTAAAAGTACAAAAGGGCTTGCTTTGCCACTTTGCCGTACGATGTCGAGCCTTGAAAAATGCGATTAAAAAGAAGAATTCAGCCTGACTCTGCCTCAGGAGAACATCTCTTTAGGAGCCTGTGGGTAATGCTTTCTCGCTCCGGATACCGCATCCTCCAGATGCTTCTGGCTGATGGCAGCATCATCCATTATGGCATGATGCAGGGCAGCCTTGAGCACCTTCTCCACCAGATCTCTTCCCGAGAAGCCCTCCGTGCCGCGGGCAATCTCCTTGAGGTTTACGCCCTGCATGGGCACCGGAATGCTGGCGGCATTCTTCTCCAGCAATATCAGGCGCTCGGCAGCATCGGGCAGCTTGAACTCAATCTCCTCCTCGAAGCGCGAGCGCACCGAGGCATCCAGGACCTCGATCTGATTGGTGGCGGCGATGGTGCAGACCCCTTTGCGGTTGGATATGCCGTCCATCTCCGTGAGCAGGGAGTTGACTATCTCCGAGACATCCCCCCGCAGGTCCTGATAGCGCCGGTCCAGGGCAATTGCATCCAGCTCGTCTATGAATATGATGCAGGGGGCCATCTGCTCTGCCTTTTCATAGAGGCTGTGAATCTGTCGGGAGCCCTCACCCACGAACTCTCCGATGAGGCTGGTGGACTTGACCGCCAGCATGGGAACGCCCGTCTCCACAGAGAGGGCTTTGGCCACCATGGTCTTTCCTGTGCCCGATAGGCCGTAGAAGAGTATGTTCCTCGGCGCCCACCGCCCGAAGCTCTCTGGATCGGCCAGGAACCTCTGCACTATCTTGACCTTGCGTTTGGCCGTCTCCTGGCCCACAATATCCTCAAATCGAACATCGTAAGAGACGATATTCCTCTGCTTTTCCTTCTGCTCCACCCTGACTGTGGTACGAGCGCCCATCACCGAGGAGCGGGGATGGACCCTCACCACCTGGAAGGCATAATCAGGATAAAGCCGGCTGTCGAATAAGTAGCAGCCTGAGAAGAGCTTCTCACCATACCACTGCTCCTGAGCATAACGCTGGAACAGCCTGGGATCGGCGACCACAGGGTGCTCCTGAAATGCGCTTTTTAAAGGATAGCCCGCTGGGCGCAGAAGCACAAACCTGGCCCCAATGGCCTCTCTCTTCTCCAGCTTGGCCCCCTGGGCCTTGATCTGGCTCTTCTGGATGGATCGCACAAAACAGATCTCGGCAATTGATAGTTAAATCTATTGCCTCCATCGCCTCTGCCTGGAGCTGCCACAGAGTATCCGATAGTAATTAATATCACCTCTTCCAAGCAGTAAGCAAAGAACATGGAGTAGGAGGATCTTAATGGCAGGTGGAAATGGGCTGGCTATTGGTTTGATGATTATTGGATTCGTGGTCTTATTCTTGGTGCCTCTGGCTTTCTTGACTAGCTTGTTCAATGTCTAGACAGGCAGAGTAGGCATTCACTCTTCTTTTTCCCGGTGCTTAACATTGATTTGATCCCGCTTGGCGAGGAATATAATTCGGTTTTGGCTCCATCCCTTCACTATTGCTCCTGCCAAGGAGGGCCTTGGTTTTCATTTCCGATTTTCCAAGGAAAGCTTTATGCCCTGCCTGAGGCTCCATATTCCCGGAGGTATCAGGAGAATGGGAATTAATTGTTCAATGTTGGCTCTCTCCCTGGCGGCATGCTTGTGCATGACTGCAATGGTCCAGGCAGTGGAGCCGCAGGTTTCAGAAGACTATCTTTCTGGCAGCCAGATAAGAGATGAGGTAGGATGGGGAGAATATACTGATGTGAATGACTCCAGCCTCTCGTTTAGAAATGAGAGCCTGTTTATCATCAGAAAAGACACCGGCATGAGCATCAATGTTCCAGACCGGGGTGTAAGATCTCCCGCCCTGGTGGGAAGAATGGGTGTGGCTATGGCAGCAGGAAGCTGGGCTCTGACCCTCAACGATCTGGATGAGAAGAATCTCAAGCTCGACCTTTATCAGAGCGGCGATGCCGTCTTCGGCTCCGGAGAGCTGGCAAAAGGGGCCGCCGTCACTCCTGTAACTGCCGGTGGCAGCGTTCTGGGTAATCAATTGGCGCTCTTCGTCATTCCCGCCGGCAGCCAGAATATGTATCGCCTCAGCCTGACCATCCAGGCCGGATCCATGAACGGCGATTATATCTTCACCGCCCCGGGAGTAAATCAGCCCGGTGTGGCTTTCGGCAGCATGATTGCGCCCCAGAGCGCTCCGGCGGCGCAGCAGACCGCCCCGGCGGCTAGGGCTTCACAGGCAGCGCCAACTCAGCCTGCGGCCTTGCCGGGCGCTTTTCCCTCTGCTTAATTGGCAATAAGACGAAAAAAGAAAGATCCGCATGTCTGATCCCGAAGAGATCTTCGGGATAGCATTTTTTTCAGCATAGCATTATTAACCATCCTGCACATGGCTGAGGATGAGAGAAGGTGGAAAATTGTCAAGCAAAGCGATTCTCACAGCAGTATTATTGCTCTTTCTGTCTGGCGGTGCCTCTTCGCAGGGATATATGGGCACTATCAGCACCGGCACGGGAATTCTGGAGCCCTTAACCGTGGGCAAGAGCACCATATCTCCGGCCAGCGTGGGTGCGATCACCATGCAGGAAAACTTAAGTGGAAGCTGGGCCCTGGATCTCAGGGGAAGAGAGAGCAGGCACTTGGACCTACAGATAGTCCAGAAGGGCGATATGATCGCCGGCTCCGGCCAGATGTCATCAGGGCAGGGAAGCCAGGCGGTAGTGGTGGCTGGGTATATGTCCGGGGACAGTCCTACTATATTCATAAGCGGGATTGATAGGGTTCAGACTTTCAGGGTCAGGCTCTCTCATTCAGGCAGCTCTCTTTCAGGAAAATTTGATTCCATCTCCCAGGATGCGGCAACGGAGTCGGGAACTGCGACCGGCCAGATAACATTGACTGCCCAGGCAGGCCAGGCCAAGCTCCTGGGAAATGGCACCAGTCCCAGCGGCTCGGCAGGAGCCTATGTGGGAAGCGCCACCAAGAGCATTCTTTAGAGTTGAGAGCGGAGAGGCAAACAGGAAAAGCAATTGGTATAGCAGAAGGCTAATAGGAAAGCAGATAGTTAATGGGACCCGCAGAAGGATGAGGGAGCGGTCCGGCCCGCCCTGGATCATCTTCCAGAGCGTCCTTCTCACTATCCCTATTCCTCACCGATCCGGCTCAGATCTTGGTGCCGGGAGAGAATCTCTTCATCAGCCGCTTCATATTGGACTTGCCCCCGCTGCCTCTCATGCCCTTGAGAGCCTTCTGCATGGCCTGATGGGACTTGAGCAGCTCGCGGACCAGCTCCGGGGTCGCGCCGCTGCCCCGGGAGATGCGCTTAATGCGCGAGGCGGTGATGATCTTGGGTTCATCCAGCTCGGCAGGAGTCATGGAGTCCATGACCACCCGGTACTTGTCCAGGCGGTCTTTAGTCATCTGGTACTCTTTGTCCGACAGCTCCACTCCCAGGCCGCCCAGGGGCAGCATCTGCATGATCTGCTTGAGAGGGCCGAGCTTGTTCATGGCCTCCATCTGCTGGTACATGTCCTTGAGGGTGAACTTGCCCCGCATCATGGACTCCACGTCCACCTGCTCCTCGGCCTGCACCTCCTGGGCCCGCTCGATTAAAGTTTTGATGTCTCCCATGCCCAGCATGCGGGAGATGAAGCGGTCCGCCTCAAACCGCTCCAGATCAGCGGGCGTCTCGCCCACGCCGATGAAGGCCACCGAGGTTTTCGTCTCGGCCACTGCAGAAAGAGCTCCGCCGCCCTTGGCTGTGCCGTCCAGCTTGGTGATGATCACTCCGGTGATCTGAACCGCCTCATTGAAGGCCCGGGCCTGCTCCGAGGCCTGCTGGCCTAAAGCGGCATCCATGACCAGGAGCTTCTGGTCGGCATTGACCACGGCATGGATGTCCTTCATCTCCTGGATCAGGTCGCCCTCCAGAGCGTGCCTACCGGCGGTGTCCACAATGCGGACATCGTACTTCTTGGCCGCCTCCAGGCCGGCTCTGGCTACAGCCGGGGCATCGGGATTGCCCTTCTCGCCATAGAAGAATATGCCCTGCCTCTCGCAGAGGGCTTTGAGCTGGTCGAAGGCCCCGGCCCGGAAGGTGTCGGCGCAGATGACCGCCGTTCGGAGGCCCTTCCTCTGAAAGAAGGTGGCCAGCTTGGCAGCAGTGGTGGTCTTGCCCGAGCCTTGCAGGCCGACGAGCATGATGTTCTGCTTTTTGAGGGGAATGTCCGAGCCGCGGCCCACCAGGTTGATCAGTTCCTGATAGACGATGTTGATGACGTGCTCCCGGGGGTTCATCCCCGGGGCGGGCTTTTCATTCAGCGCCCGCTCCTTGATGGTGTTGGAGAGCTGCATCACCAGCTTGACATTGACATCCGCCTGCAGGAGAGCCCGCTGGATCTCCCGCACAGCGTCGTCCACCAGGGCTTTGTCGATCTTATTCGCTGAGGCAATCTTCTTGAGGGCATTGCGCAGCGATCCGCCTAAGTTTTCCAGGACCATAATGATTCGGGGAATTAAGGGGCGGGCAAGCCATATAAGAATGTTCCTTGGCTGAGAAAAAGAATTTTAAGAAACTGATAACCATTCTTCTCGGTTGATCTTGGCCTTAACAACTGCCACCGACTCCCTGGAGACGCTTATGGTCTTGCTGCCAATGAGCGGAAGGGCCAGGTTCCACAATAGATGGGCGGCAATCCAATCTTCGAGGGCCTTGATGAAATTGCGTCGGGCATCCTCGACTGTGCGCCCGGTGGCCCAGACGCCGTCCAGCTCAGGAACTTCGACAAAGTAGGGTTCTTGGCCATTGTCGATGATCTTATACTCCGCTCTTTCCAGGGCAGCCTGAATGTATTCAGCAAACATGGCTGAAATTTATTGAGGCTTCAAAGGATATGAAATAAGCGATCGGAGGTTCATCATTAGTCAGACAATCCAATCCGCTAAAATCTTCCACTTCTAGAAAGATTATAAATTGCAGCAGGCGGTAATTTGAGTATCATGAAAGATCTGGTCAAATTCCCGCTGGAATCGGGTGGATTTGTATTCGTGGAGACAGAGATAACCGATGCCGAGAGGGGTGGGCTGGTAAAGGCGGGTCGGGGCCTTCCCGAGGAAGCTGCCCAGTCTTTTGAGGCGGCCATAAACAGCCTCAGCCCCATTGCCAGTAGCATCGTCTCCAAGCTCATCAACATCAGCCTTCCTCCCGACGAGGCGGCAGTGGAGTTCGGATTGACTCTGAAGGCGGAAAGCGGATTTATCATCACCAAAGTGGCTGGAGATGCCAACTTCAAGATCAATTTAAAGTGGACGAGAGACGATGGAAAGTGAGCAATCCGCTGAGATCAATTAACTTAAGACATTAATAGTAAAGGATGATGGAAAGATGCCCCTGGACCTGAAGAGAGGGATAGTCAGAATTCTAGCAGCTGATGGCGCTACCACCTCCGGGACCGGCTTTATCCTCTCTGAGAAGGGCATCATTGTCACCTGCTCCCATGTGGTTCAGGCGGAGAAGCTGCAGATGCGGGGCTACCCCAGGCCGGAGAGGGTGGAGATCGTCTTCCGGGCCAATGGGGAAAAAGCGGCGGCCAGGCTGCTGCTCCAGGCCTGGCGGGCGGCTGACGCCGAGGATGTGGCCTTTCTTCAGCTGGAGGGCACGATGCCCCAAGATGTGGAGCCCCTGCCTCTGGGCAGCTCGGATGGAGCAGCGGGCCACCAATTCCAGAGCTTCGGCTTTCCCGACCAGAGCCCGGAGGAGGGGCTCTACGGAGAAGGGCAGCTGATAGAGCAGACCAGCATCCTGGGAATGAAGGTCTGGCAGGTTAAGAGCTCTGAAGTCACCCCGGGCTTCTCCGGCGGCCCCGTCTTCGACGAGCAGGCTCGCCATGTGGTTGGCATGGTCACATCCATAGCCGCTCCGGACAAGTTCGGCAGGCTTTCCGAGACCGCCTTTGTCACCCCCGCCGAGACCCTATTTTCCATCTATCCCGCCATCGCCGCCTCAGATGTGCGGCCCTACATGGGCCTGGCTGCCTTTACCGAGAAGGATGCGGAGTTCTTCTTCGGCAGGAAAAAGCTGGTGGAGGGGCTGGAGGAGGCGCTGCGGGCCAGGCCGCGCTTCCTCTTAGTCATGGGGCCATCGGGAAGCGGCAAGTCCTCAGTAGTTCAAGCGGGCCTGATACCGCGCCTGAGGAAGGGCGCCGTGCCGGGAAGCGACCGCTGGGGCATCGTCGTAGCCAGGCCTGCGGACCGGCCCTTCGAGAATCTGGAGCGTGCGGGCCTGCGAGGAGCCTATGCAGATCTGGCTCAGGCGGTGCGGGGCTGGATGGAGAGGAATCCCAGCCAGGAGAAGCTGCTTCTGATTTTGGATCAGTTCGAGGAGTTTCTGGTCACCTGCCCGCCCGATCTGCGCAGCAGACTCTGGGAGGGGCTGAAAGGCCTCCTCGATTCGGATATCGAGATCACCGTCATGGCGGTGATGAGGGACGACTTTTACAGCCGCTTTGCCGCTGATGCGCCGCCTGAAGTGCTGGCCTGGACCCAGCACGGCTTCTTCCAGGTGGGCTCAGAACTCGGGAAGGAGGAGCTGCAGGAGATCATCAGCGAGCCCGCCCGCCGGGTAGGCCTGCGGCTGGAGGAGGGTCTGGCTGATGTGATCATCAATGATGTCCTGGATAGCTCCGGCGAGGGCGGCGGCAAAGCGGGCCGGAGCACAGTTCTGCCTTTGCTGGAGTTTGCGCTGACGCAGCTATGGGAGAGGCGGGAGCAGGGAGTCCTCACCCATCAGGCTTACCAGGCGGCAGGCAGGGTCACCGGCTCCTTGACTTTATGGGCAGATCAGGTCTGCCATTCTCTGGAGCGGGAGGGGCTGGGGCCGGTGGCACGACGGGCCTTTACCGATCTGGTCAATCTGGGAGACGGAACCCATCCCGACAGCCGCAGGCAGAGAAGGCTGGCGGAACTGGTGCATGATGGGAAGGACGAGAAAGAGATAGAGGCCGTGCAAAAGGTGGTGCAGCGGCTGGCCGATGCCCGGCTGGTGACCACCTCGCGGGATAAGGACGAGGAGAGCGTCCAGATAATCCACGACTCCCTTATTCGGGAGTGGTCTCGCTTGCAGCAGTGGCTTAGGAAGGACCGGGCCTTCCTCTCCTGGCAGAGGGAGCTGGAGCGGGATGCCCGGGAGTGGCGGGATAGCTCGCCGGAGCCTTCCAGTAGAGACGAGGGCCGGCTGCTGCGGGGGCGCAGGCTGGAGGAGGCGGAGCGCTGGCAGAAAGAGAGGGGCAGGGATCTGGGAGAAGGGGAGCGCGAGTTCATCGAGGCCAGCCTGGATTTGAGAGCAAGGGAGAAGGAAAAGGAGGAGAAAGCGAGGGTGGAGAAGGAGAGGACAAGAAAGCGGATCATTCAAGGGGTAGCGATCTTCTCCATCTTTTCCCTGGCTTTGGCCGGATTGGCCTACGACAAGATGCTAGAGGCGAACGACCGAAAGGAGGAGGCACTGGCCAGGAGCCTGGCATCTCAATCCGAGCAGATGAGGGGCGTAACGGGATCATCGACTGAGAGCGCTCTCCTGGCAGTGGAATCGCTCAGGCATAAAGAGACCCTTGAGGGAAACATTGCCCTTCGACGCAGCATTGATTTGCTGCCTCGATACACGGCAAAATTGCAGCATGACAGCTTTTTGATAGCGTTGGCTTTCAGCCCGGACGGCCAGAAGCTGG
>MTKZ01004323.1_pt1 | contig 11816 bp, 11 predicted proteins | sample 1042781 | NCBI WGS metagenome assembly MTKZ01 (sample SAMN06212207, study PRJNA360539) | anaerobic digester metagenome | biome: Wastewater treatment plant; material: sludge; isolation source: anaerobic digester fed with sludge from wastewater treatment plant | place: Denmark: WWTP Viborg ...
GACTGTTCTGGTGAATAATAGCCGAAAGCAATGCAAGGTCATGACCTGTTGGCAATTCATCTTTATAATAATTGCCAGGCACAAATGCAATGCGATCAATTAAATCAGTATCAGTGAGAAGTGTTTGCGCAATTTCAATCACCGAGGGAAGGTCAAATAGCGTGGCTCTCATATCAGGATATGCTTCGAGAAATGACTGCGCGTATGAACCTGATCCACCGCCGATATCGAGCAATTTCTTTGCTTTAATGGGTTTGATAGCAGCGACAATTGCAGGTGCCAAACGGCAGGCAACAGTACGCATGGCCAGAATGAAGGTTTCTTGTTCATTGCTGCCCTCAAATGCCGATGGCCCGGCTCCCTGAAAACCGCAGCGAATAATTTCGGTTAAGTTCGACCATCTTCTCCATCCCCCAACTGAAAGCATAGCTATGGGCATGATTGATGTCAGTGAGTCTCTCGACAATAATGCGGCTACTTCTGCCGGACAATGATATTTCTCATCTTTCTTTTCGAGCAGACCCATAGGCACCAGAGCATCCAGCAGTATTGTGATGCCTCGCAATGTAACTTGTATCTTATCTGCGATTTCTTGGGCCGACATTGGATGTACCGATAGAAGGCTGAATATATCAAGTTCAGCTGCGGTCAGGAAAATTCTTGATTCCATGAATTTCCTGCTAAGGCCGAGAATGGCTTCTGATTTCATATAGAAGTCCCCCTATGGTCAAAGGATCGCTAGCATATGGGCACATAAATTATGGTGAGGATATCTTCAGGTGGGACTTCTCTAGGATCATTGACATAAGCCTCTCTTATGGGGCCGCTGATCTTGTGGTTATTCTCTTCCAGCCAGGAGAAGAGTCTTTTGTAGGTAGCTTCACATTCCTGGTATGGTCCTTTATGAACTGTCTTGGCCATCTTTCCGCCGCAAATCTCGTAGCATTTGATTTTGTCGTTTTCCGGAATCCTCTTGGCAATGGGAACGCAGATCTCTATGTCGGCATTGCCGGCCTCATCTGCTATTTTAACCTCCTCAGCGCTTTTCTCGCGACATAAAAATAGAGGCGGCCCGGCAATTATGGCCTTTTGGCCCATGACATATTCAAAGAGAGACGGCAGCATTTCAGTGATGTCCCTGTAGTGCCCCCTCCGTCTCATTCCTGCTACCAGCTGAGGTTTCTCATCTACTAATTTGATCTCGGTCATGCTATCGCATCCCCTTGTAAAGCATATGCCAGACTTCCTCTACTTAAATCCACGACAATGTGAAAAATTCCTGTCTGGCGGCCAATCATGGAAAGCAGTAGTCTTTAATGCTTGAAGCAGCATTAAATCCAGATGTCCAGCATGAGTGCAGGGGACTATGCCATATTTAAATTAAGCACTGGCACAGCATTGGCCCTATATCTGAGAGAATTGCTGGCTTTGGAAGCTAATGTAAAGGATACAGGAGGGTTTGGCGGAATCACTCTCGCTTAAAATGTGGCAACACCCGAAGAGGTAGATTTGGTTCCATCTCAGGCTGTCTGATCCGGGGCAGCATTCTTTAGCCGATTAGAAAGGCAAAATGGGGTAGCTATTCAGGATATTTTGCGGACCCGGATGGGCATCCATGGTAGATTGCCTGGGCTCCTCAGTTACAGCTAAATGAGGGCAATTTAGTCTTGCCGGATTAAGCCGCCTTGCCCGGGAAGCTTGTTTCTTTCTGAGTCCCTCAGCCTTCCTTGTGCTTGTTCTCCTTTTTCTGGTGCGGGCGAAAGATATCAAACGCCCTTCTGGCGGATTCCGGCCCCTGGAACATAGACAAATTTATTTATTATTATATCTCTCGGCTCCTCTTTTCTCTTCCTCTTGCATCCATACAGCCACAAATTGATATGAGTTTGCAGGTCCGGGCAGCCATCCTCATCGACATCCTCTTTCGGGATGCATTTGCAGCCGGTCCATCCAGCAGGATTTATTGCATCATGATACGAACTTCTGAACCTGACAGCGCCTTTCTGCCAGCTGAAACTGCTTGCGGTCTCATCCATGCCATCTGCAATGCTGTTCAATGGGAACTCATGCCTCTCACAGATCCCAGCCGGCTGGGTGGCAAACTGGCTGAAGAAGTCTCCGGCCTCCGACCAGGCCCCATTGCCGTATTCGATATCAATCTCATGACCGGCATCCAGATAATTAAAGAGGCCCAGGACCTCATTTTTGATCAGAGCATCCCTGAGATGTCCCTGGACGAGAAAGGTATAGTCTCCGTAGCCCAAGGGATTGACGGCGACAACCTCAGGGCAATGCCATTTACCGGCTCTCTTATCTCTGGTGATCTTCAGATGAAGCCTTCCCAATTCATCCACCCAGACATTTCTGATGCTCTTGCTCCAATAATTGTCATCAGGCCCCTCTGCTCTGCCTAAAGAATCCCTCACATGCCATTCAAAGCCTGAGAATCTGATCCTGCGGCCTTCACTATAGGGCATCAGGGAAATTCTTCCATGCCAGTTTCCATATTCATCCGCAGCAACTCGCGCAATGCTTCTGCCATCGCCATAGCCATCCAGAGCAGAGGCATAGCCATCTGCGGAGCATTTCAATGTATAATGTGCCAGAGGGCGAGCGCCATCTAAAGAGAATGCCCCATAAAATGAACTGCCTTTAAATCCCAGCTCAGGACTTCCAATTTGATATATACGTTTTTTATGATCTTTTGTTTAATTCCATCAATTATTTCCAGAGAGATCTTTCCTTTATTCTCTTTTCCTGTGCTCTCTTTTCCCTTGTCCTGTTTTTCAATGCTCTGAGAGGAGCAATGGATATTCGAGCCATAAGGCTGATTGTTTCTTGAACAGGTCTTGCTCTCCTTTGTACTATCCAAGCAATGCATATGCTCTCAAAAGGACTCAATGCTCGCGGGGCACAAAAAACCTTTTGGCCGCTGGCCGCTGCCGGAAATAGGGACACATCCTATCAGCGAGATACGCTGCGCTTATTCTGCATCAAAAAGACAGCCCTCCCCCAAGAAGGAAAGATAGATCAGGAATAACCAGGAGATATCCTCTTGGTGATTTTGAATGAAAAAGCTGAACCGGAAGGATATCAAGATCCTGAAAAAGCTAGCCCCATGCCAGGAGCCGGATGAATCCGGCAGCCTTCTCGCATCCATTTCCAGCTATTACATCAGCGATCGAGAGGACTTCCAGTCCCGGCTGGAGAGGTTGTCGGACAAGGACCTCAGGTACCTGGCAGAAAGGGCCATGGACGGCTCGGAGTGTCTGCTTTGCATAGCTCCTCATTGTGCGGAAACCTTTCTTTCCGCTGTGGAGAGAAGGCTTTCCCGAGAGACAGCGGGGAGGCTGAGGGAGATCTTTGATAGCTCAACCACAGGCGGACAGGGGTGAAGCTGATTTAATTGCCTGGACCACTTCCATCGGGAGATAAAGGTTAATATCTAAGGGCAGGAGTGGCAGCCACGCCGATCGAGCCGAGAGCAGGAGAAGCAAGAGTCCTTTATCCATAATGCATCCTGGCATCAATAGCAGAATTACCATAACATTAGTTGAATGCAGAAAAAGATATATACTATTACGATTAACTTGTTTTTATCAGGCAGCTTTCTGCCTTATGGCGGCTCAGGAGCTATCCCCTCAGCTATCCCTTCTATACTGAGCCGTCTGCTCCTTTTAGCTATGTGTTGGAATCAGGATTACTGTCTCCTCCGGCACGGATGCATGGGGGTGATCTATGACGGGAGGAGACAATACTTTGCTGCTGTCTGATTCGGCATCTTATCCTTGGCGGGCAACTGCCCTCTATATATCAGTTCAATGCCCGACAAGCTTGACGCCGGAGAATATTTAATTGCTTTGAATGTATATAAATTTTGTGCTTCGAAGAACAGGTCCTATAAATCGATATATAATTGTTGAAAGAAATATTAAACCAGACCTTGAAATATTATTATAAATTAGAATAGTGGGCGATGGGCCAGGGACTAGACCCCGCCCAGGTATTCCGCCCCACCCTGTTGCCAGGGATTGACCGCCTTTAGAGCTGCCGGATCCACTCCCTTCGGAAGCATATTGACATCATTGGTTGTATATCTGGTCCCATTCATCTCGCTCATGCCGTCGATCTTATGCACTATCCCCCCCTTAGCGCTGTTGTTTACCATGATGTAGGGTTTTGTGAGATCAACCGGCCCGGTCATCTTCTGCATCAGCAAGTTGGGATCCTCCCCGAAGTACTGCCGGACCCAGGCATTCCATTGCTCCGCCAGGGCATTAAAGGTGGGGATATCCTGAGCGGCATAGGCCGTGGCCATCCTCCAGGACAGGTTTGTTCCATTGATCATAGCCTGCTGGGTGGCATCATATCCCTGCACCGTGGGAAAGGCAATAAGAACCACGGCCATCAGTGCCAACAATATCGATTTCATTATTTCCACTCTCCTTCCCTCCTTTCCCCTTCCTTCACAAAACATTTTCGGTTGCATCGACCATCCTTCTTTTTCATTGAATAATCTTCCTGACATTGCGCCTTATGGAAAGGCCGCTCTTTCAATGAGCCCAGAACATGGAAAGCCTTCTACAGCTTATGCTTGCCTCTTCCAAAGCTTGATATTCCCCGGCGGCAATGGCAGGCTTGTCCATGACCGCTCCTCTGCCCTGCTGCCCGGGCAAAAAAAACTGGCTGATGGCCATAACTTTAGTCCTTATCCTCCTGCTCTGCTATTATATCTGGCCGCTCCTTGACGGCCTGGTCCTGGGCTTCGTTTTCGCCTATGTGGGACGCCCGGTGCGGGATCGATTCCGTCGCAGCCGGCGCATAGGATCTCTCTCTGCCGTGATCTGCATTGTGCTGCCCCTATCCGCTATCTTTGCCGCAGGATTGATTGAGACCTCCAGTCAGATACAGTGGCTGCAAGGCCATCAGGAGGATATAATTTCGCTGCTTTTTGGATTTGTACAATGGATTTCCATTCCGGAACTGCTTTTAGATGAGATCTCCCGGAGCATGGCTGATCTGATGGCTGTGGGCCTCAATCTCCTGGCCGGCCTGCCGTTCTTTCAGCTGGGATCCACCATCGCCCTGGGGATGATTAATATCCTGATTGCCTTCGTCGTCTGCTACTTTTTGTTGCTGGACGGTGGCCGGCTGGCTCAGGCGGCTCAGGAGATATTTGATCTCGATGAAAAAAGCTTAGAGCTGCGCTGCCTCTACCGAATAGATGGCATTTTATGCGGCGTCTACATCGGCAGCATCTATACCGCTATAGTGGGAGGGATCACATCGGTGGCCATTTTCTATCTGTTCTCCGTTCCCCGTCCCCTGGCCATGGCCAGCATAGTCTTCCTGGCGGGACTGGTTCCATTTCTGACCTGGCTGGTCTTCATCCCCACGGCCGTTGGCAAGTACATCAGTTCCGGCCCATTGGATGCCGCCCTATTCTTCCTGGTCGCCTCCATCCTGGTCCATGTAGCAGAGATCTTCATCCGGCCTTACATCGTATATTCCAAGTCCTCTCTGCATCCTCTGCTGGTTCTGCTATCCTTCCTGGGCGGCGGCCTGGTGGCGGGTGTGGCGGGATTCTTCCTGGCTCCGGCAGTGGTAGGCGTGGTGACAGGCATATACAGGGAGATCTCTGAGGACCGCATAGGCCGCTGATATCCCATCTACAATTTTGGCTCAGGTTATCGCCTTAATGCTGGGCAATAATGAAATTCAGAATAATGAAATTCGGAGCAGTTCTTTTATCTATCGCCAGGCAGAGCCTCCCCGCAGGCTTTGCAGTATCTGGCATCGGCATCATGCCGATCCAGGCCGCAACCGGGGCAGATCAAAGCTCTCTTTTCCCTATCGGAGGCCATCCAGGCTCGAAAGATCCTGGCTGCCTGGAAGGGTATGAGTATGATTCCGGAGATGATCATGACCACAGTGACCAGCTTTCCCACTCCCGTAACCGGCACAATATCTCCGAAGCCTACTGTCGATACTGCTACCACTATGAAATAAAAGGCATCTCCGAAGTTGTTCACCTTGGGATTGAGAGGGCTTTCCACGAAATAGAATATGCCGGAATAGACAAAGAAGAAGATGATGATGCTGAAAACCAGCCGGGCGATATTGATCTTCTCCCGGCTTATGGTTCCAAAGAGCATATGGCCCCGGGATACAAAGCGAAGAAACCGGAATATCCTGAATACGGTCAAGACCCGGAGGATCTGGACGAACCTGATATCATAAACAAAGACAGAGGCTGGCAGCGCCAGGATAATTAAAGTGGGCAGTATGGCTGCCAGATCGATGATGCTGTAGGTATCTTTTAGGTGCTTGCCCCGGTCCGGAGCCCCATACAGCCGCAGGGCATACTCTATTATGAATATCCCCACCACAGCTATCTCCAGCCTCCAGAGCATCTCCTGCTGGGCAGAGGAGAGATCATAGGTATGGAGCACAAAGATAAAGACGGCAATCAGGTTCAGAGCAATGATGATGATATCGATGGCCTTTCCCAGAGGGGTTTTAAAATCGATCATATAGAACTGAACCGTCTCTCGAAAAGACCTCCCCTCTTTGCTTTTGTTGGGCTCTCTGGACGCTTTTCGGCCGGGCATCTCAGAACTATTGCACTTCCTGGAAAATAAAGTGATGCGTCTATTTCTCCTTGATATGCCTCAGATCCACAGCCACTCCCCGGCTGGATGCTGCCATCTCCCAGCCGGACATCCTGGCTCGTCCCACACCGAAGGCCTTCTCCCCTACAACAATGACCTCATCTCCTGGCCGGATCTGCTCGTCCGCCTCCACCACTCCCGGCGCCAGAAGAGAGCCTTTAGGCAGGAAGTCGCCGATCCGGACGATGTAGCGGCCCAGCCGCTCCAGCCTCTTCGCCCCCTGCATGGACAGGACCATGCTGCCATTGATGGTCCAGCTGGCCAGGGGCTTTTTGGCCTCGTCCTGGATCTCCCTGCCCCGGACCACAATTTTTCCCTGCAGGAGGGCGTCTCCCGCTCCCGGCCCGAAGTAGAAGTCGGCATGAGCCCGGTAGCGCAGCAGGCGCAGGTCTGGCAGCCGCACGGCCTCCCAGCAGGCCTCGGCTACAGCCTGGCCCAGCCGCTCCAGGGCAGCGCTGCCGGTGCCGCCCCCGGTGTAAACTGCATCCAGGCCGCTCTCCCGAACCGTCTCCTCCAGCTCCCCCTCCAGGTGGGCCACCACTCTGGCATAGCGGTTCTTCTTGAGATACCCCTCCAGGCATTGCGTCAGCCAGGCCCTCTCCTCTCTGTCCCAGCGGCCGGTGACCGGAACATCATAGCTGGCGGCGGGGTAGGCCTCTTCAAGCTCTCGGGGCACCAGAGCCAGGGGCGAGGTCAGTATCAGCTCATGGAGATAGCGGCGGCGTGAACCCACGGCCTCGGCAAAGAGCCGGTGGGAGCGGGAGAGAGAGTAGGGCTTCTTGGCCGAGCAGGGCAAAAGCAGCAGCACATCGCTTTGGGGAGCAGTATAGCGGCTTATTACCCTCTCCGCAAAGCGGGTCACCTCCACCCGCACCAGGGACTCGGAGCAGTTGGCGTAGAGGGTGCTGCGGCGGCTGACAGGCGCTCTCCTCTCCAGGTAGCTGTGCTCTTGGTCCAAAAGACGCAGGGCGGCAGTCTGATTTGGCGCCACCCGCACCTGCCTCTCCACATACTCCCTCAGGCTCTCGCTTCGAACCGCCTCCCTGACAGCCAGCAGCTCCTCCTCCAGCTTTTCCAGATTATGGGAGACCAGCCGTGCGGCGCTCACACCATCTGCGACCATCTCCCGGCAGTGCGGGCAGCGGCAGGGCAGCTCAGCCAAATCCGAGGCCTTCCAGACTCCGTCGCGGGTGTGGTAGCGGCCCAGGAGGCCGTCGGCGGTCATGCGTATTCCGTCCAGTAGATCTATGCCCAGGTAGACCAGCAGGGCCAGGTTGGCAGGCGTGGCCAGGGCCGGGGCATAAAGAGCAGTATCTGGAGCTATCCTCTCTCGCAGGCCGGTCACTGCCGCCACCAGGTCTCGGGGATAGTTCAGGGCAGCAGCACCGCCCAGAGCATAGACATCAGCCTTCTCCGGCTTTTGCATGGAGAAGGGATGGGCCAGCAGGCCTTTGGGGCCATCCGTATCCAACGGGGGAAGCTCCAGTGACGGCTCGGACCTCAAGGCAGCCGGAACATAGGCAGGAAACGCCAGCTTCTTTTTGCCTTTAAGAGCCTCTCCGGAGGATACGGCCTCCTCGATTGATGAGTAGCTATAGACGCTGCCGGCTGCTACATAATCATCTTTGCTGATCAGGGCCGGTGTGCTTATCTGCCGCTCAAGGAGCAGCTTTCCCATTCGTGCCGGGCCGTCGCGTCGGAGAACCTCGAAATACTTGGTCATGGCTTAGCGCCTCGCTTGGTCTGAACCAGGCGGTATTGGATTAAATACTCGATTGTGGGGATGAGAGAATGGAAAAGCTAAAAGCCCATGCCGTATTGGCTTCAAGCAGAGATGATTTAGGATGAGGTTGATTGCGGCGGCAGCAGTGTTGATAGCACTGGCTCTGGCTATGCCTGCCCTGGGGCAGATGACTGAGTATCAAAGGGGCGTGGCCAACGGACTGAAGATAGGGCTTTTCATGGGAGAATACTACGGCAGGGGCCAGTATGTGACAGACTATGCCGGCCAGTACAACAGCTATCTGGAGCAGTACCATCAGTTCCTCTATTCCTCCTTCGCCAATAATCAGACCCTGATTAATGATTTTATGCGCTCGCCCATATCCGCATGGCCGAAGTCATCCAGCAGCGGTGTGCTCAAGCCCGATGCCACTGGCAGGATTCTGGGCTATCCTGCGGATGCTTATTACACCGCAATAGGCGCTGTTCCCGGAACCAGTCCAAGAGATCCCAAAGCAGCTCTGCCCGGCGTATAGATATAGAGAGAATCCATAGCTGGGAGCAGCAGCAACCGGACTTCTTTTTTTTTAGGCGGCTTGAGGGCGCGATGGGACAGATTTTCGACGTGATTGTGGCCGGAGGAGGGCCGGCCGGATCGACAGCAGCCCGGACGGCTGCGCTGCGGGGATTGGACGTCCTGATACTGGAAAAGAGCATATTTCCCCGCTACAAGCCCTGCGGAGGGGCTCTGTCCCTGAAAGCTCTCTCCATGCTGGACGGCCCCCTTCCACCCCGGATCCAGGAGAGGAAGATAACCGGAGCCAGAGTCCATTGCCGAGATCTTGTGCTGGAGAGGCATAAGAGCTACGAGATAACTCAGCTCATCGATCGCAGCGCATTTGACCAGTATCTGCTGGAGAGGGCCATCCTCGCCGGAGCGAGGGCTATGCCGGAAAAGGCTCTGGGCTTTCTGGACAGCGGGGAATGGGTCAGCGTCCAGACCAAGGATGGGGTCTATAAAAGCAGATTCCTGATTGTGGCCAGCGGCTGCCAGGATGCTCTCAAGAAAGAGATCGCTGGACCGGAAAGCAAAAAGAGCATGGGCTTATGCCTGGTAACTGAGATTGAGGCGGAGGAGGATAGAATAGTCGAGCATCTGGGAAGCGCCCTTGATATTCACTTCAGCGTGGCGGGAGGCTACGGCTGGATCTTTCCTCACCGGGGATACTACTCCGTGGGAATAGGAGGCCTCTCCTCCTCTTTGCGCCATCCCCGACAGACCATGCGCCGCTTTTTGAGGGATAACGGCTTTTCCCAAGATGCGAGGCTCTCCGGCCATCTCATACCTCAGGGAGGAAACAGGAGAAGAGTGGCCCAGGGCAGGGTGCTCCTGGCCGGTGATGCGGCAGGACTTGTGGACCCATTCACCGGAGAGGGCATATATTATGCTCTGGCCTCGGGCAAGATAGCCGGAGAGATGGTTGGGGATGTGCAGGCGAAAATTGTAGCCAGTTCCTATGAGAGCCGGATAGAAAAGGAATTGGGCCGAGAGCTGGGCCACGCCCTCTTCTTCTCCAAAATTATGCACCGCCATCCCCGGTTATTTCTGAGGATTCTAGCCCGGGAGGAGCAGGTCCTGGAAAGGTATCTTGAGGTTGGAGCGGGTCGAATGTCCTACAGTGATTTCATGCTCTGGCTGCTGCCCAGGCTTCCCCTAAGCCTGATGAGGGCAGGATTGGTCTGAGAGGGCTGACGGCCATGAGATACCCGGTTTTATCTACTAAGCCGATAGATCACAAAAGCGGAGGGATGAAGAGATGTTCGCGCCTGTGGGCACAGAGGAGATCATACCGCGCCGCACTTTTCCGGTGGTTACAGCGGCAATAGTGGCCATAAACATACTGGTCTTTCTCTATCAGGCGTTTATTCTTATCACCCAGGGCGAGGAGAGCTTAAATGCCATGATCCAGGCCGTGGCTCTGGTTCCCGGCTTGGTTACCGAGGGCCAGAGCGTGGTACTGCCGTTTTATCTCACCATCTTCACCGCCATGTTCGTGCACGGCGGCCTCTTGCATATAGCATCCAATATGGTCTATCTGGCAGTATTCGGCGACAACGTGGAGGATCTGATGGGCCCCGGCCTCTATCTCGTCTTTTACCTGCTCTGCGGTCTGGGGGCATCGCTGCTGCAAATTGCCGCCGATCCCACCTCCATGATACCAAATGTGGGAGCCAGCGGAGCCATAGCCGGGGTTCTGGCTGGATACCTCCTGCTTTTGCCCACGGGCACAGTTCGAATTCTCTTCTTTTTGCCGCCTTTCAGCCGCATCGCCAGGATACCGGCACTGTTCTTCATCTCCCTCTGGTTCATCCTTCAGATCTTCAGCGGGGTGATGCAGCTTGGCTCCACCTCAGAGGCGGGAGGCGTGGCCTACTGGGCCCATGTGGGAGGCTTTCTCACGGGACTGGCTCTGGCATTCGTCTATAAGCAGATAATGAGAAGGCGACTGGCATGATCTGAGGTGAGAGGAAAGACGATGCTATGGGCCAGAGAAGCAAAAATGAAAATCAGTTCGAGATGGTTCTGAAGAGAGAGCTATAGCATCTTCACTCTTGGCCGGATGTTTTACTCTGATCCTGGAAATGCCTTTTCGCATCCTCCTCTGGCCTGTCGCTGCGGACAATGACCACCGTCCGATATACCGCCAGCAAAAAGCCATAGAGTGCGGGGCCTATGATCACCCCCATCACTCCCACCACGAACACTGGCGCGGTATAGGCCAGCAGCGTGAGCGTGGGGTGGATGAGGGAGGTCTTCATGGCCAGGTGAGGCCGGATGATGTTCTCCGGCACCACCATGAGCACCACTACCCCGAAGACCAGCAGTATCAAGAAACGGATTAAATCCCCCTGCAACATATAATACAGCGCTATGGGAACGAATACAAAGGGCGGCCCCAGCATGGGCATGAGGGTGAAGACGGCCACAATCCCTCCCATTAAAAAGGGATAGGGCAGCCCCAGCAAAGAAAAGCCTATGGCGGCCATGGCCCCGCTGAGCATGGATGTGGTGAAATAGACGGAGAAAAGGGTATCATAGATCATATTCAGCTCATGCAGAAATATCCGGGCCAGCTCCTTTTTCTTTTCCGGCACCAGATCCATGGCTTTGCCCACAAAATCCCTGCCGTCCATGAGGATGTAGTAGGTGAAAAATACCGCCACCACCAGCTGGGCGAAGAGTACCGGCAGATTGGAGGCAAAGGCGGCAAGGCCCTTTTCCAGGACGGGCAAAAGCCATTTGGCTATGGCTATGGGAATGTCACTAATCTCCTCCACATATCTCAATATTATCTCAATTATGGAATTATAAATCCAGGAGGGAATGGCGCTCTTGGCCCATAATTCCATCTCCTGAGTGAG
>MTKZ01034503.1_pt1 | contig 11811 bp, 12 predicted proteins | sample 1042781 | NCBI WGS metagenome assembly MTKZ01 (sample SAMN06212207, study PRJNA360539) | anaerobic digester metagenome | biome: Wastewater treatment plant; material: sludge; isolation source: anaerobic digester fed with sludge from wastewater treatment plant | place: Denmark: WWTP Viborg ...
CCATCTTTTCTCTTTGTTCCATTCGGTGGTGCCGTGTCTTACGAAAAGGATCTGCATCAATTTCCTCCCGGTTCACTTCAAAAGTATTTCGTCGGGTTCCAGCGTTCTGAGCCGTGCGCCCTGGATGAGGCGGGTCTTTCCTTTCACCTTGATAATTACGCTCTCCCCGGGCGACGCCTCTACTATGAAGTCTCTGTCGACACTCCCGTGCACGATCCTCGAGACTTCCCTGACGCTTTCCTTCCACACCGAAGGTTTGCCGTCCTTGAAAACTACGTATCCATGAATCGGGAGCGAATCGTTGACCTCTATGAAGGTCCTCCCATCGGTTATATAGCTCCTACCCATATAATCTACCCTTCTGAAAGTCGCCAGCCCCGTTTGCAGTCTCGCCAGGGCTGCCGTCACGCTTGTGTCGGCAATCTCATCTGAAATTTCAGGCCCTTTGATGAAGGTCAAGTTGAACCCCAGCGCTTCTATCTCCATCAGCGCCCTCTCCATATCGGTGTCGTACTCCTTCTTTTCCTGCACTTCTTCTTTGAAGCCGAAGACCGATCTGATAGACTTCAACTCCGGGGCCATACCCGTCAGCGCGTTGTTTATCTGTCGGAGGAGCTCTTTGCGGTTTCCGTAAAGATCGAAATACCCGCTCTTTATCAGCCGCTCGAGATCCTTGGCCTGCAGCTTTCTTCTGTGTGTCCTGACGAAAGAGAAGAAGCTCTCCTCTTCGGGCCTCGCCGGCAACTCGCCGTATCCCAGCGAAGATGGTATGGAAAGGGATAACTCCACGTTCTCTCGAGCGGGCTCTCCCCGTGTCGAGATCTCTATCCCGCTGTCGCGCAACTCGGCCACGAGCCTGGAAAGGTTGTGGCCGGAGACCTCTCTGATGACCTCTCCGTAGAAGCGGCCGGGACGGTTGGCCTTGAAGTAGGCCAGCCAGTAAGAGATCAGGGCGTAGCAGAGACTGTGCGACTTGTTGAAGGCGTAACCGGCGAAGTTCATCAGGAAGGAGTAAACCCTTCTTCTTTTCTCGTCCGGGAGGCTGTTGAACCCGGCGGCCCGGTTCAATATCTGATCGACCTTTTCGGCGTCCTTTTTCGAGAGAGCCCTTCTCAGAAGTTCGCCGTCGTCGAGGCTCAGGGCCAGTTCCTTGCCGGCTATGCTCAGCAACTGCTCCTGATAGACGAGAAAGCCGTTCGTTTCCGAGAGTATCGAGTCCCTGCTCCTCACTCTCTCCAGCTCGCCGGGAACCCTGTTCAATTTCATGTATCTATCGGCCACGCCGGATTTTATCGGACCGGGGCGGTTGAGGGCGATGGCTATGGAAACATCGTTTATCGAGGAGAGGTCCATGGATTTGACTATCCTGGTGGCGAAGGGGCTTTCAAGTTGAAAAATGCCCGTCGTGTAGCCTTTCTTCAACACCTCGTATGTCTTTCTGTTCGACGTGCCGTACTCCCAGGGCTCCTTGCCCTGTGTGAGTCTCTTCAGGAGCGTCAGGTTGCGCAGTCCCAGTATATCTATCTTCTGCAACCCCATCGCCTGAAGCGACTCCATATCCCAGAGCGAGACCTGGAACTCCCCCTCCCTCTCGAGGGGAATCATCGTATTCAGCGGAACGTCGCTCAGGAGCACGCCGGCGGCATGGATCGAAAAACCCGAATAAAAGCCCACCAGCTCGCGCGATAAATCGAAGAGCCTTCTCATCTCCCCGTCTCTCTCGAAAGAGCGGGGGAACCTCTTCCCGTCGTTGCTCCAGTCTATGAGGCGCGAAACCCTGGTTTCATCTATCCCCAGCTCTCTGCCGATCTCGCGGGCCGCGCCTTTGAAGCCGAAAGTCGAGGTGGTCCTTATCAAACAGAAGCGATCGTCGCCGAAGAAGTCCCTCAGTTTCAGGAGAAGCTCCTGTCTCATGCGGTCTTCGACGTCTATGTCTATGTCGGGCGGATCGTCTCTTTTTACGCTCAAAAACCTTTCGAAATAGAGTCCTTCCTCCACGGGATCGACTTTAGTTACGCCCAGAAGATAACTCGCCAGGGAACCGGCGGCCGAGCCCCTCCCCGGGCCTATCCAGCAACCGATCTCCCGTGCCAGCGACACTATTCTCGACACGGTCATGAAGTAATCCTGGATCCCCTTGAGACAGATGACCGATACTTCTCTCTCCAGCCGAGATAGATACTTCTCCTCGCCGCTCCTGTCGGAAAGTTTGCCGGAGAGAAGCGCTCTGAAGTCCTCCGGCGAAATCTTCTCGGGGAAAGTCTGCGTGTAAGGCTGGAGCGGGAAGCTCTCCGGCAGGTTCGACTCTCTTTCGATACCGTTCCGGAGGGTCGCGTATCTCTCTTCGTCCGGCAGCGAGTAGTCGCCGTCAAGATCGACTCCCTTGAGGGACGAGTAGATCTCGAACTTCTTTCGATCCCGGCTCAGGTAGCGCGTCTCCCAGATCGGATTGGGCGAGGCGGGATCGAGATTCTTCGGCCGGCCTTCGAATCTGATGAGGTTAGGGGATTCGCTTTTAGAGCCTGCGATAAGCTCGCGAAACCCTTCCCCGTTTCTGGCGACCAGGTAAGACTCGCCCTCTCTGATTCCCGGGAGGGCCGTTATCGAATGCCGGGCCAGCACCTTCGACCACTTCACGAAAGAGGCCAGGGTCCGGTCGATTACGACGCATCTTTCGTAGCCGTTTCTCTCCAGCTCGCGTGCCGTCTCTTCCGGGAGCAGAACGGACTGGTAGAGATCGTAAGGGGTAACTATGAAGGCCGTCTTCATCTCGCCATCACCGACAGGTTCACCAGAACCTTTTTCATGTCCTCGGGCAAGGGCGCTATGAAAGTCATCTTTTTCGAAGATCTGGGATGGAACAGGGTCAACCTCGCGGCGTGAAGCATCTGGCGCTCCACTCCGTATATCGTATCCTCCCTCGCCCTGCCGTACATGGCGTCACCCAGGAGAGGGTGGCCTATCTCCTTCATATGCAGCCTTATCTGGTGGGTTCTCCCCGTTCTCGGGCTGGTCATAACCAGCGAAGCCTCCCCGCCGAAGGTCGCCAGCGTTTTGAAGTAAGTCAGCGATTCCTTCCCGTCCTCGCTCACTCTCATTTTCAACCTGTTGACTGGGTGTCGGGAGATCGAGAAAGCCACCTTCCCCGTCGGCGGAGTCTTTCCCCTCACTATCGCGAGATAGTCTTTCGATGTTTCGCGGTTTTTGAACTGCGCCGAGAGGGCGATGTGAGAAAGATCGTTCTTGGCGACGACTATCACACCGCTGGTATCCTTGTCGAGCCTGTGAACTATTCCCGGTCTCATCACGCCTCCGATCCCCTGAAGATCCACACAGTGGTTCAAAAGAGCGTTCACCAGCGTCCCCGATTGCCTGCGCGGCAGCGGGTGTACGATAACCCCCGGATCTTTGTTCACCACTACGATATCTCTATCTTCGTAGATTATTTTCAGCGGCAAATCTTCCGCCTCTATCGACATCGCCTCGGGCCTGTCGGGAAGCTCAAAGGTTATCGATTCTCCGGATTTGACCCTGTAGCCGGGTTTCTTCGAGACCCTGTCGACAAAGACCTTGCAATCTTTTATCTGGCGTTGAATGGCCGTACGAGATATCCATGGAGGAGCTTTCTCAGAAACCAGTTTATCGAGGCGCCAACCGTTCTCCCGGTTAGTCACCAGTATTTCGTGAATCACGTCTTTCCCTTCGATACATCGATACGAGCAGCAGGATCGCTCCAACGACTATGCAGCTATCGGCAGCGTTGAAGATCGCCGGAAAGCCTCTGAGCTCGAGAAAATCCACGACATGCCCGAGCCTCAACCTGTCTATCAGGTTGTTGCCGATCGCCCCGCCGACGATTACACCGACCAGGAAAGTCTCGAACCGGGACAGTTTCGAAGCGAAGACCACAGATAACACGACTATCGCTATGACCAGCGAGACCGCGACGGAAACGAGAACCAGCGGCTCCTGGCTGCTGAAAAGTCCGAAAGCGACTCCCGTGTTCTTGACATACCTGAGACCGAAAATCTCACCGATCAGATCTATCCTCTGAAAATACGTCATGTTCTTCTCTACTAAGTACTTGGTTACCTGATCGATTATCAGTGCCAGAGACATACCAAATATTGAAAGCAATAAAACCACTCCAGATAGTTCCGCCCTCACCCGGGGCCATCGATCTCAGCCGATCTCTTCAGCCAGCGCTTCCATTTCCGATTCGTCTATATCGGAGTTGTCGTAGACTTCCTGAACGTCGTCGTTATCCTCGAGAATATCCAGAAGCTTCAAAAGCCTGCCGGCCTCCGAGCCCGATACCTTGAGACTGTTGCTGGGGATATAGTTCAACTCGTAAGAGAGAGTGTAGCCGTTCTCTTCGAGGGCGGTCTTGACGTTCGAGGCGGCATCCGGAGAGGTGACGATCTCGATGGGGTCGATATCGTCCTTTATATCCTCCGCGCCGGCCTCTATCGCGAGAAGCTGGAACTCTTCAAGGTCCGAGATCTGCTCTTTGGAGACCGTGATGAGGCCCTTTCTTTCGAACATCCAGGCAACCGCACCGCTCTCGGCCATAGTGCCGCCGTATTTGGAAAGCGTGTGTCTTATCTCCTGGGCCGTCCTGTTCTTGTTGTCGGTCAGACACCTTATCAGGAGCGCCACTCCGCCGGGGGCGTAACCTTCGTAGAGCGCTTCCGAGAACGACTGTCCCTCCATCTCTCCGGCGCCCTTCTTGATGGCCTTTTCCATCGTGTCTTTCGGCATGTTGGCCGCCCTGGCCTTTTCAATGGCCGTCCTGAGGGCCGTGTTCGTGTTGGGGTCAGAGCCCCCTTCCCTGGCAGAAACCATCAATTCTCTGATTATCTTGGTGAAAACTTTGGATCTCTTGGCATCCTGAGCACCTTTTCTGTGCTTGATATTCGCCCATTTGTTGTGACCGGACATTTCAAATCCCTCCTATTTCATCCAGAATATTAGTCGTAGCTCTATTCTTGAAGTAACCTTCTTTTACATAAACAAATACCCCTTCGTTAGAAGCGGTTCCCTCTCGCGATACGATCTTCAGCAATTCTTCCGATGGTACCGGCCTTTCCGTTGGCTGGAAATATTCTACCATATGACAGGTTTTTAGAGTTGTTACCGTCAGGTTTTGAAAAACTTCTCCGGCCCTGAAAGAGCGCTGCCCGTTCTTGGTCTTTTTCACCACAGTCAGCTGCGGGTCGAAGCGGGACGGCTCGAAGCGTTCTGCGGGAAGACTCAGCGAAAACCTGTAGGAATCCAGAAAATCGTCGATCTTTATATCCACCGGCAGGTACCACGCTCCCAGGGCTCTCAAGGTGAAAACCGAATGTGCTTTCAGAAGTTCCAGAACGCCATCCACCCTATCGTCGCAGTCCAGCAACACGTAATTGGCCAGACTGCCCACGCCAGTGGGAACGGCTGGCGAGTAGCTGATCTTCATTCTCGGATGAAAGCCCTGGGTGAAGGAAACGGGGATCGACGATCTGCGGATCAACCTCTCGATAGCCGTCGCCGTCTCCTGATGAGACAGAAACCTCAGAAGACCGCCCGTAGAGAAACGAATCGCAAGTTTTACAGCGCTCAAAAGACCCTCCAGGTGACTGAACAGAAACCCTTTATTGTTCGACAGTTGTGCAGTTATAATTGTATGCGATACTGCGGGACTTTGCAATGATATATTGATTTTTTGAATAGAGGTGTACAAATGTGGATGATAATGTCCGACTCTCACGACAACGTACCGAAGGTTTCCAGAGCGATCGATCTCGCCATTGAAAGGGGAGTCTCCGTCGTTTTTCACTGTGGCGATCTGGTCTCTCCCTTCACCGCGAGGGAACTGCTGAGATACAAAGGTACGCTCCACGTCGTCTTTGGAAACAACGACGGCGAAAGGATAGGCCTGAAGAACCTTCTGGGATCTTCGATCGGAACCGGCCCTCTTTCTCTGCAGGTCGAAGGCAGAAAAGTGGTGATGATGCACGAACCTTTCGGCCTGAACGACACCATCATGGCCGATTACATCTTCTACGGCCACACTCACAGAATCGATACGAACCTGCAAGGCGATAGACTGGTTTTGAATCCGGGGGAGAGCTGTGGATACCTCACGGGAAGATCCACCGTGGTCCTGCTCGATCCTGCCAATCGATCGTACGAGGTGGTGGAGATCTGAACCGGTCAATAATAACATCAGTTTAACCGTGCCATCGGTATGGATAAGTATAATTGGACAGCAAATAACAGTCTGAATGGAGGGAAAGATAAGTGGAAAAGAATTTTTTGAATAAGGAGAAGAACATTGAGAAATTCATCTTCTACTTCACGCCCGAGGAAGTCGAAAAGGCCGAGGGTGAAGTTGTAAAGTACGTGAACCAGCACTATTCGATACCGGGATTCAGGAAGGGCAAGGTCCCCGTAAGCATCGTGAGAAGCTTCCTCGATGAGAGTTTCGATGAAATGGTTCTCGAGAACCTTTCCGAAACCGTAGAAAAAGAGATCAAGGAGGAGAAGCTCTATATTCCCGCGTCCATAGTCAGCCAGAAGCGCGAAGGAGATGTGGCTTCGATAGAAGTGGAACTCCACAGAGAGCCGGAATTGAAGATAAAGGACCTCGGCGAGCTCGAACTGATGATACCAAAAAGAGACGACGTGGTCGTCAACTACGTCAGCAACAGGCTCGAAGAGCTGCGGGACGAACACGCGATAATCGAACCGAAAGACGGTCCTGTCGAGATCGGAGACATGGCGAAGATCGAGTACTCCATAGTGAAGGACGGGAAGAAGATCTCCGACAAGAAGGCCCAGGAGGTTCAGATCACCGCCGAGGACGACAGGCCGATGGTGAAAAACCTGATCGGTCATTCCAGGGGCGATACCATCCAGTTCAACAGGACTTTCGAAGGATCGGACAACGAGTATTTTTACAGCATAGAGCTAAGGGAAGTCTTCAAGAAGAGTCTGCCCGAGATCGACGACGAGTTTGCCAGAACGGTCGATCCCGATCTATCTAATCTCGACGAACTGAAGAAGAAGATCGAGGAGGAGGGCGTGAAATCCTTCGCCGGCTGGAAAAAGGACTTCCTCCGCCAGCAGGCGATGGACAAAATAGATGATCTGGTGGAAATCGAGATAGCCGAGTCCACGATCGGCTTTTTCGTCCATAGGGCGATCGAGAACTCGAAAAAGGACAAGAGCTACGACGGGTACCTGAAGCAGGCCGAAAGCGTGGAAAAACTCGTGGAAGNNGAAAAACTCGTGGAAGAATTCAGGGCGGGCATACTCGATGAAGTGAAGAAGAACAGATTCATCGAAGAGATGGCCAGAATAGAGGGACTCAAAGTGGAAGAGGATGAACTGGTATCCTACTCCGAAGAGATGTCCTCTCACTGGGGAATATCGGCCGATAGAGCCCGCGAGATGGTCAAATCCAGAGAGGATGTCAGAGAGGACCTGATATCGACGATACTGAGAAACAAGGTTCTGGACATCGTGGTCGAGAAGGCGAAAGTCGTAGAGATAGAACCCAGGGAAGAGAGCCCGGAACAGCCCGGGGGAAAAGAAGAATAAAACGTATAAACCGATTCCGTTCGCGGGGGAGGCCTCCGGCCCTCTCCCTGGATGGAAACCATCTTTTGGGGGTGGAGTTATGAAAAAGAAGATCGTGATATCGTCAGTCCTGATAGCGGTTGCAGTAGCCATGTTCTTTTTCCTCAGGGCGGTTTTCAGCGGCGAGCTGATACTGAACCCGATTATTGTTGAGAATCTCGGCCCATTCACGATAAGATGGTACGGGGTGTTGATAGCCGCCGCGATAATCACCGCCTATCTTCTCGCCAGGAGCAAGGCCTTCAAAGAAGGGATAAAAGAGGAACACATAATTGAAGGGATCTTTCTCGGGATAATCTTCGGGGTCATCGGAGCGCGTCTCTATTACGTGGCCTTCAACTTCGAGTATTACAGGGGCGATTTCTGGAGTATATTCAGAACCTGGGACGGAGGCCTGGCGATCCACGGGGCCTTCTTCGCCGCGCTGCTGGTAGCCTTTTTATACGTGAGGTTTAGAAAGAAGGCGCAGCTCAACTTCTTTCAGGTGACGGACCTTTTCACGGCCGTCCTGCCCCTGGCCCAGGCCATCGGCAGGTGGGGGAACTTCATGAACTACGAGGCCTACGGCGGTCCGACCGATCTGCCCTGGAAGATGTTCGTACCGGAACAGTACAGAATGCCCGGTTATTCGAAGTTCGAGTACTTCCACCCGACCTTTCTGTACGAGAGTCTGGCAAACGTCGCCATTTTCGCTTTTCTTTACTGGTATCTCGAAAAGAGAAGGAATTACGGCGAGGTCACCGCGCTGTACATGATACTTTACTCGGTGGTCAGGTTCTTCGTCGAGGGACTGAGACTGGACAGCCTTTACATAGGCCAGACGGAGCTGAGAACGGCAAAAGTCGTGTCCGTGGTCCTGCTGGTCGCCGGTGTCGTGCTTTTCATACTTGCCCGTTATAAAGGCAAACCAGTGAAAAGAGTTTCTTGAAGGCTATGGCCCTGTGTGAAAGTCTGTTTTTCACTTCGTATCCCAGTTGGCCGAAGGTCCTGTCGTACCCGTCGGGAATGAAGATGGGATCATAGCCGAAACCCTCCGTTCCAGAAATGCCGGGGGCGATCCTCCCCTCCACGCTGCCTTCGACTCCCAGAAGGCCGCCGGAGTAATCGTAGAAGAGAGCCGCGCAGACGAATCTCGCGGTTCTCTTTTTTTCTCCTTTCATGCGGGCGAGTATCTCCAGCATTTTATCGCGGTAGGAGGCCCCTTCCATGAATCTCGCGGAATTGACGCCCGGGAAACCGCCCAGGGCGTCTATCACGAGGCCGGAATCATCCGAAAGGAGATAGACACCGCTATTTCTGTACGCTTCGATCTTCTTCAGGGCGTTCCCATAGAAAGTGCCGGCGTCTTCCACCACGGACTTTCCCGGAATAATCGAAGTTATAAGATCCAGATCGAAGCCCTCCGGCAGCAGCCGCTCGATCTCCTGGAATTTATGGCGATTTCCGCTCACAAGGTACAGCCTCATCTCTTCAACTCCCTGATCTTCTCGACCACCTTCGAAGGCGAAGCGGCCCTGAAGACGGCGGCCCCCATGATGAGTATGTCGGCGCCCCGCTCTACGGGTTCTCCGGCATTCGAGAGGCTCACGCCGCCATCGACGGCTATTTCGTAGGAGTAACCCAGCTCGTCTCTCAAACGATGCAGCCGGTCTATCTTCAAGGAGGCCCCGGCTATGAACTTCTGGCCGGTGAATCTCGGGTTGACGGTCATGACCAGCACCCCGTCGACGAAGGGTAGTATCTCCTCGAGCGCCTGAACGGGGGTCGCCGGATTGATAACGACGAAGGGCGAAGCCCCCAGATCCTTTATAGAAGTTATGAGTCTGTGAAGATGGGGGTTACCTTCGACATGCACGTGCAGGTTTCTCGCGCCGAGCTGTACGTACTCGGCGATGAACTTCCCCGGGTCTTCGATCATAAGGTGGACGTCCAGCGGCGGGTGGTCGATCCTGCCGAGCGCCTCCATGATCGGAGTGCCGAAGGTGATGTTCGGAACGAAGACCCCGTCCATAACGTCCACATGGAGCAGATCGGCGCCGATAACCTTTCTCACCTCTCTGGAAAGGTTCGAAAGGTCCGCGGCCAGAATCGAAGGCGATATTTTGGCCATTATTTTCTTCCTCCTTCGATTTCTTTCAGCTCTCTGGTCATTCTAAAGTAACTGTCGTACCTGCTTTCGGATATATCCCCGGCTTTAAGCAGCTCCTTGACATAACAGCCCGGCTCGTCTATATGTACGCAATCGGAAAAGGCGCACATTCCCCTCTCCTGCGCCAGCTCGGGAAAGTGATTCTGCAAATCCTCCACTTCCAGTGGCGGCAGTTCCAGGTTGGCAAAGCCCGGCGTATCGGCTATCAGTCCGCCGAAATCGAACTGGAGGAGCTCGGCGTAGGAGGTGGTGTGCCGTCCCTTCTCGAGAGTCCGGGACAGTTCCGAGACTCTCAGCTGCAGGCCGGGATTGAGAGTGTTCAAAAGGCTGCTCTTGCCCACGCCCGACATGCCGGCCATCGCGCTTATCTTGCCCTTCAACACCTCGCGCATCTGCTCTATGTTGATCCTCTTCTTCGAGGAGACGGGAATTATCTCGTGGTATTCGCCATAAATGCCGGTGAACTTCGAAAGCTCCTCCCCCTCAAGGAGGTCTATCTTGTTGACGACCACCACGACCGGAATCTTCGCAATGCTCGACATGACCAGGAAACGATCGGTTATGAAGTTTTGAACTTCCGGCTCTCTTAGAGAGAGCACGAGGATTATCTGCTCTATGTTGGAAATTCTCGGTCTCAACAACTCGCTCTTTCTGGGAAGTATCGCCTCTATTCTGCCCTGCCCCGCGCTCGAGAGCGAATATTCGACCATGTCTCCCACGATCGGCCTGATTCCCTGCGCCCTGAACTTGCCAGGCATCGAGCAGAGAACCCTGCCGCCCGACGTTTGATCGACCACTTCCATATTGCTGCTTCCGAACCTGACTACTATTCCCCTTCTTCTTTCCAAGCCCTTCCCCCTTTCTGCCGTCTCAACTGACCGCAGGCGGCGGCGATGTCGGTCCCGCGTTCGTATCTCAAGGCCGCCTCGATTCCCTTCGATTTTATGGCTTTCACGAACTCGTCTATCGTTTTTTCGTCCGGTCTTTCATGGTCACTATCGACCGGATTCACCGGAATGACGTTGACGAAGGCCTTCAGTCCCTCGAGGTATTTCACGAGCCTTNNTTTCACGAGCCTCTCCACGTCTTCTTTCGAGTCGTTCACTCCCTTCACCAGCGCGTACTCGAAAGTCAACCGGTTTCCGGTCTTTCTCTGGTAATAATCCAGAGAAACCCTGAGAGCCGAGAGCGAGAATCTTCTGTTCACAGGCATCAGATGACTTCTGGTCCGGTCGTCGCAGCTGTGCAGGGAAACCGACAGCCTGAGATCCCTGCCCGAGTCGGCCAGCCTCATAAGTCCCTCTGGAAGACCGGCGGTGGATACCGTGAAGTGCCTTATACCCAGGTTCCTTCCGGCCGGTTCGTGCAGGATATCGATCGAGGCGTACAGGCTCTCCTCGTTGAGAAAGGGCTCGCCCATCCCCATGAAGACTATGTTATCTACCTGCGAGCCGAGCTCTCTCTCCATCAGAAGGACCTGTCCCACTATCTCGCCGGGCGAAAGATTCCTGGTGAAGCCGCCGGCCCCCGTGGCGCAGAAGGAGCACCCCAGCGCGCATCCCACCTGCGAGGAGATGCAAAAAGTGCAGTGTTCGGGATGTCTCAAGAGCACCGACTCGATGTACTCGCCGTCGTGAAGGCGCCAGAGGAACTTCTCGGTGCCGTCGGACGAAACCTGTTTGTCGACGACTTCCATGCGCGGGAAATACATCTCTTCCCGCAGCTTCGTGCGCAGCGCCTTCGAAAGGTTCGTCATCGAATCGAAGTCGGTGACCTTCTTTCTGTAAACCCAGTCGAAGATCTGGTTGGCCCTGAAGGACCCCTCGCCCAGCCGGCCCATCAAATCCCTCAATTGGTTGAGTCCTGTCGAAAGCAAGTCTATCATTTGATCCTCCCGAGAAGGCAGAGATAACCGGGGAGCGGCGATGAATCGGGTAGCAGCCAGTAGCCGTGGCCGTCGAAACGTCCCTCTATCCCGGAATCTTTCAGAAACGTCCCCATCTGCCTGGCGGCGTAACCGGGTATCCCTCCGACCAGCG
>MTKZ01013720.1_pt1 | contig 11810 bp, 9 predicted proteins | sample 1042781 | NCBI WGS metagenome assembly MTKZ01 (sample SAMN06212207, study PRJNA360539) | anaerobic digester metagenome | biome: Wastewater treatment plant; material: sludge; isolation source: anaerobic digester fed with sludge from wastewater treatment plant | place: Denmark: WWTP Viborg ...
ACATGGGCCTGAAACCGCCTTGAAAGAATACCGGGCCCTTGAAAAAATGATAGACGAAATGATGCCTGCCGGACGGGGTCCTATACCCGTCATCAGCGGGGAGTGGGGGTATACCAGCAAAGAAATCAGCCCGGAACTGCAGGGTAAGTACCTTGCCCGGCAATGGCTGGCGAATTTGTCTGCCGGAATACCCATCAGTATCTGGTACGATTGGCATGAAGATGGCCAGGACCCCGAAGAGCGCGAACATCATTTTGGCACGGTAGCCTGGGATTATGCGCCAAAACCAGCCTACATTGCCATGACAACGCTGACCAAACAGCTGGAGGGCTATCTGCTCGCGGGCCGGCTGCACCTGGGGAACGATGAGGAGTTTGCTGTTTTGTTTCGAAAGGCGGCAAATGACTGGAAACTTGCTCTGTGGACCACCGGGAAATCGCACCAAATGCGCTTGCCTGAAGGCCTCCGCCTGGGCGCGGGAACGGATTGGCTGGGAAATGCCTTGGAGCCTGACACGGGAAACACCTGCCCGGTGACGGACGCACCGGCCTATTACATCCTCGACGCCCCGCCCCCAAAATCAATTCCTTATGTTGGGGAAAGAGCACGGTGAAATTATGATTTTCAAGCCCTGTAACACAGGGTTTTGGTAGGAGTACCTTCCCGGGTGCGCCCAAAAGGATGCGGCAGGCTTTTCCAATGCCCCACGGGGCACATCGGAAGGTACGCCCACGGCCAGCACAGGAATAGCAGGGTAGCAATAAAACTGGTAACAGATCAGCGGTCTTTATTTCTATCAATTTATTGACAATTCAAATGGCTTAAGGTATAGTTTAGGTGTGTCCTTGACGCATAGGCCTTATTTACTTAATAGAAAAAAGTACAGGACAAAAGGCGCCTCTGGGGTGCCGGGATTCGGGACACAATCATGCCCAGGAGATACTTAATGAAATCCAGATATAGTGTTGTTTTGGCCGGACTCTTGCTGGTACTTGCTTTCAGCGCGTTCGCCCAGGAAGGGGAAAACGAGGGGGAAGTCGAGGGAGAAGGTGGACCTGATGCCAAGTGCAGGCTTACAACCACAACTCCCTATACCCTTCCAACCTCAACGGTATTGCGCGAAACGCTTAAACAGACGTATTCATCTGTCAGTCCGCTAACCCCATTTTTCGGGGTCTGGGTGAAAGTATTGGAATGGAATCCGACTGACAAAATAGAGGTTATCGTAGACAGTGTACCAAGAATGACCTACAACGCTCTGGTTGCCAGTCCTGGCTGGCAATTGCTGCCCGCTGTTTCCCTTTCTCTTGCCGGTTCCGCGACAGTGGAGGTACAGTCCACTATCAAAATCAATGTTCCGAATCCGTCCCTGGTCCTGGTGGGCGCCATAGAGTTTTTGGATGTGGCATCGGTGGTCAATCCCACAGAACCAAATTCCCTGGACGGTTTTGATTACAATTCAGATTTGAATATTCCCGGCTATACCCCGCCGGGTATTGTGACTCCGGATTCAGATATGATGGTTGACGTCGGTCCTTTACTGCCGCTGCAAACCCAGGTCGTGGTGATGGGCGGCATAACCACAGTCAATCCGCGCCTGGGAATTCGCTGGCGTTACAGCGAAGGGGTGGAAACGGAGGGAGAAGAGGAAGGGGAGAGCGAGGGTGAGGGAGAACCCGGCCCGTTTATGCCACCCACCCTGGAACTGTTTTGGGGAAATGTCATGCTCCACCACACGGTTCTAACGGTCTCCGGCCCCCCGTGTTCGACCGTAGTCGCCTCCTTGAATGCTATGGCAGGTATCACGGCTCAACCTGCGGTTGAGATATCCTGGGGTGAAGGGGCTGTGCCGGGCTCTCGCATTATTCTGGATGATTTTTCTCTGAGTTATGCGCCCCAAAACTATGAGACCCTCTATCCCTGGCTGCATAGGCGGTATGGCAATATAATTATGAATGGCGATTTTGAATCGGGAACGGACCCCTTCGTTATCGAATCTGTTGGCGGTTATACCGGTTGCCCGGATATTGATGAGGCCGTACAGGAGATTGGCGCTGATGCGTGCAGTGACACCCACGCGGTTGTGTTTCTGCAAGAGGAGGTCTTGCCGGTGGTTCCGGTGGTGACCAGTTGTTCCGTGGAGCCTGAACTCTTGGGCAAAGGGGAGACGCTTCGACTCACCCTTACCGGTACCAATTTGCAGGATATTGCCGAAGTCCGGTTGGTTCCGCAACTGGGGGATTCCGAAGGCCCCTATGTCCTGATGGAAGAAAGCGGAGAAGGCTCGACTACCAAGGCGGAATATATCTATCGGTTTAATGGTCCCTTCAATCTCGACCAAAATGGCGCGGATTTGTGTACGGATGGACGAATTAGTGGACTATATTATACCGAACTGACTTCAGGCACCGTGAAACCCCTGGATGGGTGCGGAGTACTACCCCTGGTCGATACGATTCCGCCCATACTTTTGGTACACAGCGTTGAAGGAACCAACGCGGAAGCCGCTTCGCCTTCCGTAAGCGCGTATCGTGTCCTGCCAACCGGGACTTTTCCAAATTTCTGGGCGCCTCAATATGACATTACCCCGAAGAACGCTGCTTCTTATGCTCGGGAAGATATGCGGGTTTACCTGAAACGGAATGATTATTGTCCGTCAGAGGGAGACACGGAAACCGTGTACTTGAATCTAGTCGCACAATTTAGAGATCCCCAGCCCGAGGGGATACCCACTCCCGTGGAACAGGCTGGTTTTAAGAGTTATTCAGGCTCCATTGATAATCTGTCCATTTATCCTGATGTTTCCGATGAGGGAGAATCAGAACCGTCCACTTCTGCGGGCATGGTGCGTTGGACTTCACAGCCGGGAATACCAACTGAAGCTACTTTTACCGCTTCTCCCGATACTGAAGCAGGCGGGGACACTTTGGTGGCGGATTGGCAGTTACAGATGCAAGTGAATGGCAATGGCGCGGTCAATTTTAAACTGGAGGCGACGGACCGGGCGGGCAACTTGCTTGACACTTCTCAATATAACTCCATCTATTTATACTGGCTGTGTTGTCCAAGGGCGCAAATGGACGGCAACTCCACTACGGGCGCTGGTGTAATCGACCTGCCGTGGAGTTTGGGCCGCGGTCCCTTGCCCGGTGTATTGCCGGCCTGCGCGCCCCTTGCGTTTTTCCGGGTATATGCCAAGAACAAAGCCTCGGGAGCGCTGACCCTGCTGGGAACCACCGATTGGCAGGCGGGCCCCTTGCGGGAGACCACTCTTGTCGCCGGCAGGCCGCTGCGCAGCGTGGTCGATGAAATTCTTGCTGGCGGCAATGATATATGTATTGATATTATCGGTGCCGACGAGGCCGGCAATGTACAGTGTCGCGCGGAAGACGTTATACAATATGAAGGTGATTTCAGCGGAACCAATCCGATTGATTATATTAAGATTCAAACGGAGGAGGAAGGTACCAAGCCCCGCCCCGATGAGGCTATCGATACGGCCATCCGGATAAATCTTTTCCATGAATTCTTTGATGATGATGATGAAACTGACGATGGATACCCACCTGGTGTATGGACCATTCGCAGTTACGGCGCCGCCACTCGCGTGGCACTGCCGCCCCTCGCCGAGGCCTGTGCTACGCGCGTGAATGCCGGCGTACGGTTTCGTGCGACGCTGCCCGCCGGTTCCAGCGGGACGGGTGTACCTGTGCTATGGAAACTCTATCAGGAGGGTGCCCTGGTGGCGCGCGGGCTGGCCCAAGAGAATGGATTAGAGGCGCCGATGGACCCCAATGCGGTGAACGGTCCCACGCCCTACTCGCTGATGGGCTTGTTGGTTTCCTGTAACCAGGGGTATTCCTCTGTTGACCTTGCCGACTATGAAGGCGGAACCTTTGTGCAAGAGTCCAGGTCTTTGGACAGGAATGTCTACCTGGCCATACCGCCCAGTGACGCCGCCCTCCTGTTGAATGGGTATGGGCTGGAGCCCTGTGCCATTCCCTCGCTGGGAGCCGATATAGAGTTTTTCCGGCGCCTGGGCGATGAGGGTAATCCGCCCAATCCGGAGAATCCCAACTGGCCCTCGGAGCGGAAACGTGAAATACAGTACACACTGACCGCGCAGACCGTTTCCCCGGAAACCGGCCAGATCGACTTGACGCCCGCTTCCGTGAGTTTCTCTATCTATGTCCGCGAAACGGAAGCGGAATTGCGCGATGAAGCGCCGATACGCGAATTCAGCCGTTGACGCAACGCCTCCATGCTGACGGAAAGGACGGTAAAGACACAGCGCAGGCGTTACCCCTAAACCGTAACCTTAAGCAAAACCGGACACCCACGGTCATTCCCGCGAAGGCGGGAATTCAGTGGCCTAACGCACAGACTGCGGAAGTCTTCGGGATTCCGGTCTTTTTCTTGACGCGTACCTCATCAAGAAAAAATCGGAGTGACGCGCGTTGGTGTCTTTATGGGATTCACCTTCTTGTTTCATATGGTGGCTATGAGCCGATAAACAAGGGACATAAAGGAACCTAGATCCGAGCGTAGGAATGGTAGGATGCCGCTTCTAAGTTCCTTGTCCTTATTGGCCTTACGCCAACAACTCGGTTCTTACGTGCGGATTTGGGAGGAAGGGGCGTTCCCTGTAAAAGCGGGGGTGGCAGTAAACCCTCTTTTGGGAGGAGATGTAGTTATGGGTATCGTTGCGCGCGTTGAGTTGTATCATGTGTCCATTCCGCTGCCGGCGCCGTTTTATCCCAGCTGGATACCCGGCCTGCCCCAGGCGGAAAACCGGTTTACCCTTATCAAGGTGATTACCGACGACGGCGTTATCGGCTACAGCGCGGGCACGGCGATGGGCCGGGAACGCGCCGGACTGGGGGAGATATTGGGACCGTACCTCATCGGTGAGGAGGCCACAGACATCCCCCTGATCCAGCAGCGCGTGCGGGAGATGGGGTATCTCGGCTGGCATAACGCCTGGATTGAACCCGCCTTCTGGGATATCAAGGGCAAGTATGCGGGGAAACCGGTCTGGGAAATGCTCGGGGGCAGCCCGTGTACCGTGCAGTTGTATGCGTCAACCGGCGAACTGAAAACGCCGGAACGGCGCATCGAGGAACTGGAGCAACGGTATGATGAGGGGTTCCGCGCCGCGAAACTGCGCGTGCACGCCTTTGACGAGCAGGAGGATATCCGGCACGTGACCGAGACGGCCCGCGTCCTAGGCGGTAAAATGCGGCTGGGCGTGGACGCCAACCAGGCATGGCGTGTCACCATCATCGCGGATGCGCCCCTGTGGGACCTGCCCAGGGCAAAACGCTTTGCCGAAGCCTGCGCCGATGCGGGCCTGGGCTGGCTCGAAGAGCCGTTGCCCATGGACGCCTACGAAGACCTGGCCACGCTGACGGCCTTAAGCCGGGTGCCCATCGCGGGCGGTGAACTTCATTCTGCCGGACTGCCAGAACTCAAAATGATGATTGAGCGGAAGTGCTATTCCATCTTTCAGCCGGATGCCACCTTTACCGGCGGCATCGCTCAGAGTTTTGAAATTGCCGCCCTGTGCAGACAACACGGGCTTGCCTACACGCCGCATACCTGGACTAACGGCATCGGCTTCGCCATCAACCTGCACCTGTTCGCCGCAAGCGGGTTCGCAGACACCGGACTGCTTGAGTATCCCTATAACCCGCCGGGGTGGACCGTGGAAGGCCGCGACGGCCTTCTCCAAAAGCCGTTCCAGCATCAACAGGGCAAGATTTCGCCGCCGGATGGACCGGGACTGGGCATTGATATTGATCACGCTGCGCTGAGAAAATATGGTAGGCGCTTTTTTGTCATGGACAAGGTGCGGCTTGCCTGGTATTCCATCCGAACACGGGGGATCGCCCTGTCCCGGGAGATCAACCGCATCAAGAAGGCAAAAAAACAGGCATCGTCAACGACAGGGTGACAGGGCGGCAGTTCCCCGAAACGGAGGCTTGCTTCTTATGGCGAAGGGGAGCCAGATTGCGGGGAAGCGTCCGCAATCCGGTAAAGATGGGTCTTTGTGCGGAGCAGCAGGGTGTTTCCCGCCACCGCCGGAGAAGCCCACAACTCACCGTCAATCTGGTTCACCGCCAGTTCGTGATAGCGGTTTCCCGTCTCAAAGACGGTGGTCATTCCCCGGGTATTCGAAAGATAAATGCGGCCGGGGACGGCCAGAAGGGAAGCCGTGTACTTGCCTCTCAAGCGTTCAGACCAGACGCGTTCGCCCGTTAACGCGTTGACGCAGAGCAGGGTCCCTTCGTCGCTCACGGAATAAAGCGAGTTCCCCGCAAGAACGGGGGAGGACTGGTGGGGGGCATCTTCGGTCATTTTCCAGACCACATGCGAATCGGTTATGTCGCCTGCGCCGCCTTCACGAATGGACCAGAGCTGGGTGCCGCCGGGATTGCCGCCCGTATTGACGAACATCAGGCCATCGCCGTGGACAATGCGCGAAATGGTGCTGTCGTCCCGGTACAGAACCCGCCAGAGTTCCTGTCCTGTGCGCGGCTCGTGCCCCGTCACCATCATGGCGCCATTGCTTACCAACTGCGTCTTGCCGTCAATCTCCAGAAGTACCGGGGTTTGATAGGATTTGAGAAAAACCGGCTTGACCTCCTTGTAAGGTTCATACGGCCGGGTATACAGCCAGGCGGTCTCCCCGGTACTTTTATGCAGCGCTGCCATAAACTGCTTGTCCGTGCCTTCCACGGTGATGATAAGCAGGTCCTCGAAAAGGATGGGGGAGGAGGCGGGTCCCTGCATGTGATCGCAATTCAAATCGGAACGCCGCCAAAGAATATCGCCCGTTCCGGTGTCGATACAGGCCGTGCCAAAAGTGCCATAGTGCACATAGACACGTCCTGTCTCTATACAGGCCGACGGTGTTGCATAAGAATTAAGCGCGTTAATGGATTGGGGGTCTTCCACGCGAAACACTTCGATATCCCGAAGGACCTCACCGGTATTCAAGTCGGCGCACACTGCATAAAGCACCGTGCCGTCCTCTTTGGCCGTGGTGATCCACACCTGGCCGTCCAGGACAACCGGGGTCGAATGGCCGGAATCGTGAATCGCCGTTTTCCATGCGATATTCTCCGTCTCCGACCACCGCAACGGCAGCGCCGCTGCGTCGCTGTGGCCGTCCGCCGTCGGCCCGCGCCAATCCGGCCAATCGCCGAAAACAGATTTACTACAACAACAAAGCGTAACGATACAAATCACAGCACCGATATACGCCCTCTGTTTACCCCATGTTCCCTGCCCGGTAGTAACAGTTACCTGTGTCATAAATAGTTACCTGCATAATGTTTGCCTGTGGAAGGTCGGCTATTGCGGAAAGTTCCGGATATCATAGCCGATTGGGTATGAAACATCAAAGGTCCATGGCTTAGGATACTTCCCGGAAAAAAGAACATTACGCGGAGGTGACTCGTGTCCAAATTAGGGTTATGTTTCTAATCGACAAAAAGGAGCGCCATCCATTCCTTCCCTCGTTCATAGATGCCTGAATAATTTTTGTGCGCGCAGTAGGCGTACCTTCCCAGGTGCGCCAAAACCCCACAAAAACAGTAACAGGCGTTATAACCTGTGTGCCAGATAGTGATTCATCCGTATGTCCGGCTCGTTCCCAAATTCCATTCTTGTCAATGGATGTGGGCAATGAAAAGAATGCAACTTGGGAACGAGCAAAATGTTTAGCATCAAGTAAAATTCATATACGGGTTATCTACAACCCAAGGGTCACGCCCAGCACCTTCGTCACAAACTTGTCCCGTCCCTGTTCTGTTGCCACCATGTCGCGTATCTGTGTTTGCGTTTGCGCCTGGATAGCAAGTGCCTTCGCCGCGATCATGGTGTATCTGTAAGCGTCCAACACATCCGCGACGGTAATCTCATATCCATAGCCCTCTACTAACCAACGTAAGGACGCCATTCCCGCGTCAAGCGCGAATTGCGGCGCTTTCTCATGCAGGTCGCGTGCGGCACGGGTTAGCGTTTTAGGGTCGCAGGGCGTCCGGTTTGCCAGGGCGATGGCTTCATCGTACAGGCCGGCCGATTTGGCGGCAGCGAACCATTTTCCTTCGTTGCCCGGCGTCGCATACACAAGGTCGTCAAGAATACGCCTGGGTGGCATGTTCGGGTATTTTTTAGCGATGGCGCGAAATGTGGCCAGATAGGTTGGCTTCATATTCGCCTCGATGGCATAGCGTGCATACGCCTCTTCATCGCGTCCACGGCAAAGCAAGGTCTCTTCACAGAAGGCCGAGATGGCATTGTCCTCATAACGATACAGAAATGACGGCTGAAAGCGGTCCGGTCTGGTGTCGCGTGACTCTTCCGCATAGCGAAGCGCATCGTCTGCTCTGTTCATTGCGTTCAGAACCCGCGCGCCCCAAATGCGGTAGTGCCAGAAAGGGCGCTTGCAGAGAGACAGCAAGTCAAGAAGTTCCGAGTATCGTTGCGCGGTAAACAGGGCACTCAAACAGGCACTCGTACCCTTAAAATATCCAAACGCCGACTCCGCAAAAACCTTGCGTACGACGCCGATGAATCCGTCTGCCCAATGGCTGGCGCGTGAGGCAGTGACGCATAAAGTACCCCAATACTCCGGCAACAATTCCAGATACGGAATATCATCATGCTCGACAGCGTTCCACAAGCGCTCCAGCCACCGGTCACGTGTGACATCATCCACATCAGCAGCGGCGATAATACCCACAAGGGCTTTGATGGCCTGGTTTACAACTCCGCCAATCGCTCCCGACGAACTGTCCACCTGTTGGATCGCCGGCGATATCTTTTCAAGGAAAATCACGGCGCCCTCGGCGGCGCATACGGGTTCTTGTCGCGCTATTCTCTTGATTTCCGCAACCGCTTCCGTGATGCGCTTCTGCGCCGGGGCCGAACGCCACCCAAAAGCGTTGCGCCGGAATCGCGGGGCGAATGACCATTTGTGTGCGTATAGGTCCCTTTCAGACAGGGTCATTTCTTTTTCCTCATTTTGGAAGCATCGCGAATCATATTTACAATCAGTTCTGTCGGATAGCCTGTAATGCGCAGGATATTGCACGACTTATCCATGGTTATGAATTCTTCACCCTTAATGAAATACAGCATGTCCCAGTGCACAAGGAAGGTGCCTTCATGTTCCAAAATACGAAAGGGTTGTCGCTCGCCATCTTTGGCAAGCCATAATGCATAGTTATCTTCAGGATCGAGCGCCCAGGCATCGCCGGATGCCGTGCAAAAGAACATCAACGAACCGGCGGATACCACATGGGTCATTCCCCGTTGCGCTTCCTTGATAACATACTCCGCCTCGTGCCGCACATCGAGTCGCGGCATCTTCTTGCGTTTTGTCGTGACTTTTCGTTTCATTTTATCGCTCTATGTTTTGTTGTCGCTGTAAATCAGAAATCCGTTGCGCCGCTTCCTGCAGGGTCATGTCGTACAACTCCAGCGCTTCCTCATCGTCAATAACGATTCCGAAAGCCGCTTCAATTGCTTCAAAGGGCTCTGTTCCTTCAATGATATCGGGAGGGATGTTGGTGGACCACATACAGCACATCTGTTCAGAATCCGGGTTTTCCTTATGTTTTCGTCAGTGCTTCTGGTAGATGCCGCGTAGCGTTTCGTATGCTTGGGTCAGGTTTTCCACTATGGACTATCCTCATTGGTAAAACGCAACCTGCGACAGGACCGGCGTGTGTTGTCTATCGCTTGCCCCGGTTTCTTTTGCGCGCATTTTTTTGCTGCCTTTTCCGTTTGTTCCTGGTCGGTTTATGCCGCCCGGATGGCATCGCCATGGACACATCGCTATGTTCCGGCGTTGTCGTAATATCCAGTAAATTCCGGTCATCATCAAATACGTAGACCAGGCTTTTTCCGTTCCATTTTCGAAAATAATCCGCGTCTTTCTTACCCCCGTAATCAATCCCCACCACCTGCTTGTACTGATGTCGTTTGTCGGCTACGCCCACGCGGATTATGTCCTCATTCACAGAAACCGTGGGGCATTGCGTGCAGAAGAAGCCCGCAGGTACATACATAACACGCATGGCTTTCTGGGACATATAAATGAAATTGGCATAGCGGAGCGCAGCGGAGCCGCCACAACGCGGACACCGTGTTTCATCCGCTACACCTTCAAGGGAATACCCGTATTCAACATGCCCGTCAAACAAGGGTATCTCCGTAAATTCACTGGCAGCCTCAATAAAAGCCGCACGTTCGTCTTCCGAAAGGTGGTCCAGATTATGGGATACGAGAGTTCCACCGACTTCCCGGCCATTCTCGTCCATTGGCTTGATGATAAAGGGAATGTCGTTCGGTCTACGGCCGAAAACAAACGACAAAAGTCTTTTACAGAAGCACATTATCTCTCCTCGAAAAGATATTGATCTTGTTCTCTGGTTTTGGCCTTGGATTCCGACTCGCTACCAAATTCCATTTGGGAACGCACGCTCTCTTGGAATTCTATTTTGCTCTTTGCGTTGGTCCGGACGGTGTATTCCCTCGCCTGACGGGGGTCGCGAAGTGGAACTTCGCGGGCAGGTGTATTCTCAAGTGGAACTTGGGAACGATCCATCCTCCTATAACATCTCATTCTAAGCCTTATACAAATACCTCTGAAACCCCGCGAATACCTGCCCAATCTCCTCCGGTCTGCCGAGGTCGCCGATGGTGCCCGAAATCGAGTCGTGGTACTTCAACTGAAACAGGGGGGTAAGCATGATCTGGTCGAGTTCTTCCACGCCGATGTTGACGTAGTGGGACAGGACGAAGTCGACGAAGTTCTGCTGTTTGGTGTTGAATCGGGCCAGGATGTTGGTCCGGGCGTTGTCGGAGCGTTCCCGGCGGGTGAGGGGCAGCATAGCATAGGCGATGTGGGCGAGTACGTCGAAGAGGTCGCTGTTCTCAGCATCAAGGGTCTGCTGCATTGCGGTGAGATGCACCTTATAGTCCGTGGAGCATCCCGCCTCTTTCCAAAGCACGTCATCAATATTTGTGAAGGCTTGCTCAAACATGGTTCCCGTTCGTTGTCCGCAGTATGGCTGCGTTCAAAGGCCAACGTCTTATGCCGTCAGCAACCCAATCACAAAAACAACTCGTATCCTACTATTAGTCTATTCTGGCAACAACCAGAACGGTAATTCAACCTGACACAGGTTTGGCATAATTCACCAAAGCGCCATAGAATATTGACCACCAAATTCCTTGCCGGTACGCTTCCCAGTTTGATGACTCTTTCGGACGGCGTGTCGGCAACAACGGTTTTTGGATGGACGCAAATAGGACGCTCACCTGAGGTGGCGAAGGCGGTGGGGCATAGTGATCCCCGTTTAACGCTTCGGGTTTACGCTCATGTAAGCCTTGAGGAATTAAGTAAAGCGGCTAAATCGCTCCCGGTCCCGAAACCTTGCGCGATGGAGCAACTAGCCAATAGAATACCCCTCGCGGGCATGGATACGTTATCACTCGGTGGAGGAAAATCGTTACATTTAGAGTCATCTAAAGGTACTTGTGATGTAAAAAAAAAAGAGGCGGGAAAACACCAAAAACCCGCCAAATATCGGTCAAGAAAAAGTAGGACTGGTCGGGGTGAGAGGATTCGAACCTCCGGCCTCTTCGTCCCGAACGAAGCGCGCTAACCGGACTGCGCTACACCCCGACAACACGGCGAAGTATACCTGATGGGGGGAGGATGTATCAACCTGACGAGCTGACTCATTAAAAATCTACTCGAACGTCTATCGTTGACTCATCCACAAAATCTACTC
>MTKZ01027654.1_pt1 | contig 11810 bp, 5 predicted proteins | sample 1042781 | NCBI WGS metagenome assembly MTKZ01 (sample SAMN06212207, study PRJNA360539) | anaerobic digester metagenome | biome: Wastewater treatment plant; material: sludge; isolation source: anaerobic digester fed with sludge from wastewater treatment plant | place: Denmark: WWTP Viborg ...
TTGATGGCCTGAACCGTGACGCTCTGAATGGTGCTCGGGTGCTGGTGGGGCGTGTTGAAGTAGGAGTCGCGGGTGGCGGGTTGTGTGCGGCCGGGCGGGTGTGGGTGCTGAGGGCGGCGGGCTCAGCATGCCCGGTCAGGTGACGGCGCGGATGTGGTGGGCCCGGTCGAACGCGTCAAGGAGTTGGTCGGTCCATGGCCAGGTGTCCGAGAGGTTGAGGCTGTCCTGTCGGGAGTTGCGGGTGACGGTGGCGGCGGTGTGGAACAGGCAGTAGCGAAGCCGTTTCGGTTGGGCTTTCGCGAGTTCACCGTTCAGGCAGAGCAGTTGGGTCCACGCGATCAGGTCTTGGGCGCACAACATGGTTGTGACCCAGGCCTGGTTGATCGCGAACGACGCTGACGGCAGGTTCGCGAGGCCGGTGTCTTTCGCGTCAGCGATGCGCTGTTCGACTCGGCCCCGTCCGCGGTAGAGCGCTTCGAGGTAGGCGATGTCAGCATCGGCCAGGTTGGTGACACACACCTGGAACCGGTGGCCGGCTTCGTCGGTGAACGTCAGTTGCGCGCCGGGGTGACACGGTTCGCGTCGGGCGATCATCCGGGTTCCTTCGGGCCATCCGGTCAGGTCGACCCGGCCGGTCAACTCACACACCACCGCGTGTTCGCGTTCTTCGGTCCCGTCGGGAGTGACTGCTGGAACCCAGTGGTGGTCTGGTGTTTCGACCAGGACCTTGGCGATGTTGATGTTGAGTTCGTGGCCGACCACGAACCGGACGTCACGCTCCACACAGGCCTCGAGGAACTGGTGGGTGCACCCGGCGGTGTCGGCACGCATGATCACCTCCACGTCGGTCGGGTCGACCGGCAACTGGAACAGCGCATCGTCGAGCACTCTCACGTGATCGGCTGCGGTGTTCGATCCGGCGTTCCCGGGACGCAACATCCCAGCGAGTGCCTCACCGGTCCCATCGAGGTAGGCCATCAGCGGGTGGAACCCGAACCCGCGTTTGTAGGTCGGCGCCGCGTGTTCCTTTTCCGAATGTGCGCCGACCAGCGTCTCGTCGATATCGATCACATAGAACCCCGGATCCACACCAGCAGCCCACGCGGTCGCTCTGGCCTGGGCGCGTGCCTGGTTGATCCGGCCGATCACCGTCTCGTCGACCGCCTCCAAAGCCCGCCACGCGGTCGGGTCCGACGCGACCTCGCCGAACAGACGAGGCTGATCACGCAACGTCGCCAGATCGGAGATCCGTTTGCCGTCGTCGGCCAACATCACCGCCAGATCGCAGACCACTTTGCCCCGGTCATGGCCACCGCGTCGTTGGCGAGTCACCGACATCGCGTCCGACAAGCCGTCGGTCAGCCCGACCTTGTCGGCCACATCAGCCAGCAGCACCGTGCCCGCGTGGTTGACCACACCCTTGCCGTTGCCGGTGTATTTCAGTCTCGAACGACGACCACTACACTTCACCATGGACATGCCTTTCTGTTCCTGGACCTCTGGTTGCTCAACACACCCAGTTTCCCAGACCAGAAAGGCATTTCCGCGCAACCCCGCCCTCACACCCCCCGAACTACTGAAAGGTCCGGGCTAGGCCCTGTAGCGACGTGCCCCCAACCCATCGGCTGGAGTGAAGGATCAGGTGGGCACCACATGTAGTCGAAGCGAGCCTGGCGTGCGCCTGTTCCACTCCTTTTGAAGGTTGAAGTCTACGATACAGGGCCAGCTACCAGCTGCATGAGCTCCGTGTAGTCGGTGACGATGTCGTACTGAACTAAAGCATCGCTCTTGGCGTTCAGCGACTCGAAGAACTTCCGGGCGCAATCGATCTTCGCCCCTTCCGCACCCTTCAGCTGCATTGTGGACAGTGAGCCCTTCGTCTCCGCCACAAAGTAGACGTGCCTCACTGCGCCCTCCTGAAACGCGATGGCCCAGTCAGGGTTGTAGTTGCCGACCGGAGTCGGGATGAAGAACCCCCGGGGGAGCTTGGCGTAGACAGCGACCTCTGTACTGGTATCAAGCTCCGTCACGAACGACCGCTCGACTTTCGAGTCGGTGACCACGTAGTCGTATATATGCTTCTCCAGCTTCTTCCCAGCCTTGGTGAAGTCCTGCTTTGTCTGGTTCTCCGTGAAGATGGCCGTGTCGTGCTGGTCCGCCAGGGTGTCGTAGGTCAGGTGCTCCACGATGACGGTCGCCTTCTGCTCGTTGATGAGGCGCGCCGCTTCGGTGATGAACTGCTCGGGATTCTGTCTGTATTTGTGGAACGTACCTGGCTGGACCCCCTGCAACACAGAACAGGCAGTGCGGCGGGTCAGCTTGGTCTTCTCCGCAATCTCGCCGAGCAGGTCATACTGCACCTGTGACGACGCCGTCTCGGTCTCGGTGTGGGTCGTCGTTGCAACCACAGCAAATGCCTCGCCCTTCTCGAGATCCTCGGCCTCCAACTCAGCTGACTGCTCGCCTGCCTGGACCACGTACTGAAGTGGCGAGACGTGCAGGTGCTTGTCAAGCGCACCAATGCACTTCCCAATCAGCTCCGCCGAGTCGAACTCGACCTGATAAACCGCCTTTCGGTTGATCCGGCTCCACAGTTCTTGGAACTCCTTCTTGTCGAAATTCTTCTCGTTGAGGGGGATCTGCTTTGGCTTACGCCCGTCAGTTGGCAGCGGGATATCCAGGTCAAGGGAGTCAATCAGCTCCGCAACTTGATGGTGGAACTTCTGCAAGCCCGCCGGCATCGGGGGCACATCGGTATCCAAACGATCGAGCCATCTGTCGGTGAGATGCTGCTCATAGTCGATGAACTCATTGACTATGAGCCAATGCTGTAGCTGTTTGGCCTCGTCTAGGGAGATTGACATTTCCTCCTCCGGCGCATCAGGCAGTTTGAGCAACTTGCCCGCAAAGAAGTCGGGCGTCGCCTTCCGGGGGCGCCCCAACAACGACGCGGCAATCTCCTTTTGAAGCCCGTCCACAAAGTTGGTGTAGGACTCGTCGGTTACCACCGTCAGCTCGTTGATTTGGTGGACGGTCGCCGGGTTGTCCATTCGGTCGCCATGCTGATTGACGGCGATGCGGAGCCCGCGTCCGATCTCCTGACGACGCGATACCGTGTTTTCGCTCTTCTTGAGCATGCCCATGGCAAATACGTTGGGGTTGTCCCAACCCTCTCGAAGCGCCGAGTGAGAGAAGATGAAGCGGACCGGCTCGTCGAACGACAGAAGGCGTTCCTTGTGCTTCAAGATCAGGTCGTAGGCCGCCGGGTCGGTCGAATGTCCTTTGTCATCACCACGCCCGGAGACCTTCGGGTCGACCAGTCGCTTCGTCTTCTTGTCCACGGCGAAGTAGCCCTCGTGGACATCACGCACCTCATCACGTTGCAGGTAAGCCCGGTATCTCTCAGCTGCGCTGTCGAGCACCAGCTCACCCAGTGATTCTTCAACAGCAGCTTGGTACTCCTCTTCGAAGACTCGCGCGTAGTCGCCCATGGTGTCATCACGGCCGTAGTCCCGGTACTTGGCCACCTCATCGATGAACAACAGCGACAGCACCTTCACGCCTTGCGCAAACAGCTCGCGCTCCTTGTCGAGATGGGCTCGGATCACCTCTCGGATCTGGATGCGGCGCTTCGATTCCTCCGTTACGTCACGGTCTGCAAGCTGCCCAGCGACAACCACGTCGCCGTTACTCATCTCGATGATGTCGCGGTTTGCATCGATGTCAACGACGAAAAGGCCCTTGTAGGCCTCGATACCCCCCGAGATATCGTGAAGGTTCGCTCCAACATTGAGTCGTTTGACCTGCCGCCGGATCGGTCCGGCCCTCGTCTGCACCTCGATCTCGACCCGCGCCCGCGGGTTCGCTCCTCTGACGACTTCAATGGCATCCACGTACAGGTACGCGGTGCTGCCAGCAAGACCTTTGATAGTGATGCCTCTTACAGCGATCCTCTTGACAAGCTTCTGGTTGAAGGCGTCCAACGCATCGAGCCGATGAACCTTGTTGTGCTCGACCTTGTGGGTAGCCGAGTAACGCAACACCATGAGCGCGTTGAAGTTCGCGAGGGACTCTAGCGACTTGGCAGCGCCGATCTTCTGGGGCTCGTCGATGATCACGATCGGGCGGTTAGCGCTGATGACGTCGATTGGCCGACGCGACTGGAAGTCGTCGAGCTCGTCGTAAATACGACGATTGTCCTTGCTGGCCGAATTGAACGCCTGGATATTGATGACCATCACCTGCACGCCAGCATCCGAGCTGAACCGCTCCAGCTCGTGGAGTTGCAAGGAGTTGTATATGAACGATCGAGGCTTCGTGCCATAGTGCTGCTGGAAGTGCTCCGCCGTTATGTCGAACGACTTCTTGACCCCTTCGCGAATGGCGACGCTTGGCACGACGACGATGTACTTGCTCCAGCCGTATCGTTTGTTCAGCTCCATGATCGTCTTGATGTAGACGTAGGTCTTTCCAGTTCCGGTCTCCATCTCGACATCGAGATTCGGTGCGCCTGGCGCCGCCTTGCTGTGCTCGAGCTTGGACGACAAGGGGAGACTCTGGCTTCGCTGCACGGCGTGGAGGTTGTGCAGAAGTTGTGCCGGATCGAGCATGATCTGAGCGTTTCGGAAACCGGAATCTTCGGTCGCTGAAACCGCAAGCGTCTGCTGGGCCGCCGTCGGTTTACGTCCGGGGTCAATGCGGTAAGAGATCCCGTCGTGTCTTGGTTGCCCAGCGAAGCAGTCGGCTACTGCGTCAACTGCCGCTGTCTGGAACTTCTGAACCTTGAACTGGAACTTCATCCGCTCAGATCGCCTTAAGATCCGTGCCGGGCGAGACCTCGGCGAAAACCTGCTCGGCGTTGATGCGGTCGGCGTCCGACCGGAATCCCGAATCTCGAAACACCGCCCGCAACGGTTCACGCTTGGCGATTTCTCGAACAAGCGGTGGAGTGAGCTGGTCATCGAAGCACGCAACCAGCGCTCCATCCTCGACCACGAACACCTCGTGCGCGGCGATCTGCTCGACCGAGATCGGCATGGTTGGCTCAAGGCCCCAATCCAAAAGCACCTGGAACAGCAAGTCCTCGCCAGTCCGGTCAGGTTTCACGTTGCCGGTCTGGAAGTCGAGCCGATCCTGAGTCAAGGCGTCCGGCGCACTCAACACGTCTGCCATATTGGTGGTGTCAATCTGGAAAGATCGGAAACCACCATCGAAACGAGTCGCTTCATCAACTGAGGGCGACATCTCCGCTGCTGCCCGGCGGATGCGGTCTCGACATAGATGGGCGATTGTCTCGTACCCAGATCCGCCTTCCACAAAGGGCTCAGGATACTGAACCGATATGAACCGACGCTGGCCGCCATCATCCACGTTAGACTGAAAGACGGCTTCCGCCGATGTTCCGGAGCCAGCGAAAAAGTCCATCACCACGGAGTCCTTGTCTGAGGCGATCTTTATCAGCCTCAGAATCAACCCGACCGGCTTGGGTGTTACGAAGAAGTTCCCGCCCGCAGCGGCTTCCATCCGCTTGTGGAACTGCTGCTTGGCATTTCGAGTGCTTCCAACTTCTCGCCAGTGCCAGTAGGTCTGCGGAATCACTCCGTCGCGGACTTCCGCCAAGAACCGCTTGATTCCTGGCCGTACTGAGCCGTCACCCCACCAGATTCGTCCGTCTTCATCCAGTTCGTCGAACTTTCTTCGACTAACCCGCCAGTAGTTTCCCGGAGGAGGCCCGTCAATCACGCGTCCGGCGGGCGTGGTGATTGGATACACGCCCTGCTCGTAGCGATTTCGAGCTGCTAGGTCGCCAAGAAGCCACGGGCCGCGCGGGTCGTCGTCCTGATTCTTGTATCGAGCAACCATCTCATCAGTCCGCGGAAGTAGGTTAGGGCGCCAAGTCTCAGCGTCTCGTGCGATCAGCACTACATACTCATGGTCCTCACTCAAGTGGCGCGCCGAGTTCTTTGGACTATCCATCTTGTGCCAGACAATGGTTGCTATGTAGTTGCCAGCACCGAAGATCTCGGCGAGCAGCATACGAAGCGACGCGATCTCGTGGTCGTCAATCGAGACTGCAAGAAGCCCGTCCGCCGATAGCAGGCTTCTGGCCAACTTCAGGCGTGGATACATCATGCTCAGCCAGTCTGAGTGATACCGACCATTCGTCTCTAGATTCGCAACGAGCCGACCTCCCAACTCATCGGACTGCCCAGTCCTTCTGAGATACTCCTCGGTTGTCTCCGCGAAATCATCGTTGTAGACGAAGTCGTTGCCAGTGTTGTACGGCGGATCGATGTAGATCAGTTTGACCTTGCCTAGGTAAGACTCCTGGAGGAGTTTCAAGGCGTCCAGATTGTCTCCCTCGACGAACAAGTTCTGGGTGTTGTCGAAGTCCATCGACTCGTCGCGAACTGGACGCAACGTTTTGGCGACTGGAGCATTTGCGGCGAAGAGCGCCTCGCGCTTACCGGGCCAGTCGATTTGGTAACGCTCTTTCGGACCGTCGACGACTTGGCCAGACAACTCCTGCCGGAGGAGATCGAAGTCGACGGCCCGGACTAAGTTGCCGTCGCCATCAATGCTCTCGGTGAGGACCGTCGGGAACAGCTCGGCGATCTTGTCGACGTTCTGTTCAGTCAGATCGGGCGAGTGCATTTTCAGCTTGTCCACTGGGGGTCCTTGATGTTCGGCTTAGAGAGTGGCGAGTTGACGAGCTCGTTCAGCGCTGCGGTTTGAGCGTGCAACTGGCGACGCAGCTGGACTTTCCGATTGAACTGCACTTCGTTGCGCAGCTTCCGCTCCAGACCCGAAATCTCCCGCTGCAGCTTATGGGCCTGGTCTAGCCGGTCTGTCGCTTCCGAGAGGGACTCGCCGTGCCGAGCCGGGAATGGCAGGATCGGCAAGACCAGACCAGTGAAGAGGGACTGGAGGTCCAGCGCTGCCGGCAGCGGTACGCGCTCTGCGGGCTCAGCAATCCAGCCGCTTGTGAAGTAGCCGCTGAGGTTCGGCTTGGTCTTCCCAAGATCCTTGTAACACGCCGTCATTCTTGTCTGAGGCTGGTCTCGATTCCTCCGGCTGATCTCAATGATGACCGGATAGGGCACGGCCGTGTCCAACGCCTGGAGCACGTCATCGCTGACGTCGTCACACCTTGTCTCGATCTCGAACACCTGTATCTCCGGGACCGAATCATTGCCTGAGAGCTGGATTGTCTCCTCAGCGAGCTTGTACGCCCACCTGATTCGATTCACCTCAGACACGAACCGTCCCCGGACCTTAGGGCTGACTCCCTGCTCGTAGAACTTGTTCTTCGGCACTACTCGGCCATACCGGGCGCGCGAGGGCCACTGAAACAGCTTGGCATCAGTCATTCGGGCTGGACCTCCGCAGGGTCGCCCACGATCGCGAGGAAGGCGATCAGCTCGAAGTCGTTGAGTCCTTGGCTTGTCTGGGTCAAAGCGGAGGTATGGCTTCCGCTGAAGAGGCTGTTGATGTCATTCTCTTCGGCGACGTCGATCATCGATTTGATCGCCGCAGTAAGTAGGTCGGAGTAGTGGCGCATGTCGGCGCCTTCATCGGTCGCATCGTTGAAGACTCGACATACGTCGGGGACTGGTTCGTTGTGCGACCGGCAACCCGACCGGATCAGATCGAGAAGGTGCTTAACCTCCGTATGGTCGGCAACGACCTCGCCCTGGTGGTCAAGGTAGAGGAGGTAGTGGGGGTGCAGGCGGTTTCCCCGGTTGATGGCCTGGTCGGCATTGACGTTGCGAAGAGCGAAGAGCACCCCTGGGTGAAGCCCCACCTCAGGTTGGGCAGGGACCACTGCATGCAGCCCTTTAGGGGCGGCAGCAAGGTCGCCGTACTCCTTCACGTAACTGACCAGGTCCATGCGGAAGTCGTTGAGCCCGAGGTCGGTGATCGACACTCCCGTCTTGACGTCCTCCAGTTCGATCACCTCGTCCTGCAGCTTCCGGAGCTGCTCCCTCCGGAAGGCGGTGTCGCTTGATTCTTGGGTGAGCACGTTGTCGTCAGCGGTCGCCGCAAGGTCGGCAATTACCATGCGGCTCTCGACCCGCTCTTTGAGGTTGATGTACTCGTCCAGGGAGATGTCCGGCCAGAAGTTCACCAGCTGGATCTGTGCATTGGTCGAGCCGATACGGTCGATCCGTCCGAATCGTTGAACGATTCGGACCGGGTTCCAGTGGATGTCGTAGTTGATCAGGTAGTCGCAGTCCTGAAGGTTCTGGCCCTCACTGATGCAGTCCGTGCCGATCAGAACATCGATCTCTCGTTCTTCCTCAGGCATCAGGAGCTGCCGAGACTTCGACTCTGGCGAGAAGAGGGTGAGGGCCTCCTGATAGCCAAACCCCTTGCCGAGCGTGGTTCTCGGGTTTCCTTGGCCCGTCACCACGGCGGTGTGCACACCTGCTTCGAGAAGTTGCGAGCTGAGCTCCCGGTACACGTAGTTGGCAGTGTCGGTGAACGCCGAGAAGATCAGTACCTTCCGGTTGCCAGGGTTGATCGGGGCGGCCTGCTTGTCCCGGACCCGACGAATCAGCGACTGAAGCTTGAGATCGTGCTCGGCGGTGATCGGTGCGATACCCGCAATCAGGTCTGTGATGACGCCTGCGTCATGGTTGAGGTCACGACGAAAGGACTCAACGTCCATGTCGGCAAGGTCGATCTTCACCTTGTTCCCGACTGACCCCCCAGCTGGGAGGTCGAAGTCATCGTCGTCAGCATCAGATTCGCCGAATGCGGCAGTAAGGTCGGCAACCTGACCATCGTGATCGGTGACGGTCAGAATCGTCTGCGCCACGGTGTTCTCAAGGCGTCCAAGGGTGAGCCGGAACGCCTCAACCGAACTCTCCAAACGCTTCAGGAGATTGACCGTCATGAGCTTCTGTATGCCAATCTCACGGCTGGCTTGACCCAAGTTCCCGACCTCACCGCCGACGATGTTTTGACCGGCTGCGTTTCCGTAAAGCTCCTCGTATTTGGCGAGGCGGCTTGGGAACACGTAGGCAAGGGGCGCGTATACCGCAAGCTTGAGCGATGACAGTTGGTCGAAAAGCTCGTTGAAGGACGGCACGTCAGGCAGGTCAGTGAGCGGGGAACGCACGGAGATCGGCGTGAGTCGCTCTGGGAACGCTCCGATCTCGCTGGTGTCGTAGAACGCCTGGATGTGCTTGCGAGAGCGAGCAATCGTCACGGCATCGAGAAGTTCGAAGAAATCGAAGTCGAGGCGGCCAAGTATGGCGTCCGTTGTGCGGTCATCAGCGGGAAGGTCGGACCATTCGTTGAATACCCGCTGTGCCCGTCGAAACACCTCCTCGACGCTCGCCGAGAGATTCAGTTTGTCGGAAAGCCCTTGCGAGTCGCCTTCGTAGGCGAGGGCGAGCTGGTTGCGAAGGTCGGTGAAGTGATTGTTGACTGGCGTCGCCGACAGCATCAGCACCTTGGTCTTGACCCCCTGCTGCATGACCTGTCGCATGAGACGTTGGTAGCGAGTCTCCTTCTCGGTGCTGAAGTCGGCATTGCGGAAGTTGTGCGACTCATCGATGACCACGAGGTCGTAGTTGCCCCAGTTGACCCGATCCAGCGGGATTCCCAGCGACTCACCCCGCTTGCGAGATAGGTCGGTGTGGGCAAGCACGTCGTAATTGAACCGATCAGACGCGAACACGTTCGTCGTCAGGTTCGCGTTGTAGTTGGTCCAGTTCTCGGCGAGCTTCTTGGGTGCCAGAACAAGGACCGACTTGTTGCGCAGCTCGTAGTACTTGATTACCGCCAAAGCGGTGAAGGTCTTGCCGAGCCCCACGCTGTCGGCGAGGATGCAACCGTTGAAGCTCTCCAGCTTGTTGATCACGCCCGTCGCAGCGTCGTGCTGGAAATTGTAGAGCGCCTTCCAGATGGCCGTGTCCTGGTAGCCCGTGAGGTCGTTTGGTAGGACGTCTTCGTTGATGTCTTCGAGGAAGTCCGCGAAGAGGTTGTAGAGGATCAGGAAGTAGATCCGCGCTGGCGAGTTCTCCGCGTACACCGAAGCGATGTGATCGCGGACGGCTTCGGTGACGTCCTGGAGTTGGCTTGGGTTGTGCCAGATTTCATCAAAGAGCTTGACGTACTGCGCCGCATTTGACGCTTCGTCAACCTTGGTGACCATGTTGGACACCGCGTCGCCGCGCTCGTAGCCAAGATCAGCTGAGGTGAAGCCGTGGAGCGGCAGATACGCAGCCCGCTCGTCGACGGTTGCGAACTGCTGCATCGGCGCGCCGGTCGTGTTAGACCGGAACTGGACCTTGCTGCGAACCCACTCGGCGCACTCGCGGGCGATTGCCCGTTGAGTCATCTTGTTGCGTAGCCGAATCTCGAACTCCGACCCGGATAGTGCCGATTCGCCGCTGGACGCGTTGGGGATGAAGAACTGCCGTCGTGCCTTCGGCGGACGCTGGGCAGACGTTTCCGCTACGAACGTTGGCGAGGTGAAGATGAAGTCGAGTTCGCCGAGCCCCTCCAGCTCCTTCTTGAGCGACTCGAAAGCGAAGATTGAGAAGGTCGTGGCTGCTATCCGGAGCTTTGACCCCTTGCCCATCTCGGACTTCAGGTCATCACCGAGCAACTCGTTGACGTTGTCGATGATCCTCATCGGCCTGCGGCTCCGCTCAAGACAACGAGCGTACGAGTGCCCCCACCGTTCTGATGCTGGGTCTCACCGTTCAAGGCTGCCTTCACGCGGGAACCATCCATTGCGCGCCATCTAACGCGCTGTTGCTCAGTGACTGAGGTGACGGGAACCACAGCATGAGACTAGGCCGCAGGCGGACGTTCAGCTTGAACCTGTCGCTGCCGTGCTCCCAACCCAATCAGTAGGGACCCCGGTCCAGTCCCACGCACGGCTACCCGTCGGGCTCGTCGTAGCTTCAGTGACGGGTCGAGGCCTTTGGACGACCAACTTGCATTTTCGTGCCGCTTAGGGTGACTGCGACAAATCCGCTTACCCCTACTGCCCAAGCAGTTCTTACTGTTGACACTAGTAGAACTTTCATGAATTCAATAGACAGAAGCACCTCTTTTCCCTGGGAGTTTCCCAGATGACTATTGCTAGTGAGGACCGTCGCAAGCAACACGTCCACAAATATAAGGAGAAGTAGGCAGATTAGCGCAGTCACCCAGGACCCACCGTAAGGTGACTCGTGGGGTTAACCCCGTCCAACCAGGCTACACCATGCAAGTTCTAGTGCCAAATCCACCAACCAAGCCATATGCCGACCTACGGCCACAACTAGACGGTCCGTGGCCCACGCACACGGGTCGTAGATGTCGTTGCCCGGCCGAGGGACGGCCGGTTTAGGTGTTTACAGCTCTCATAAAGGTACCTCTGTGTGGCCGACGTCAGCGATGGATCTGACTCGCCTGGCCTTTCTGCACCGCCGAGCCCGTCGGACTGGACCGGTCGTACGTCACATGTAGAAGGCCTCCTCAATCCACCTCCCAACAGCAGCGCAACCCATGGTCGGGTTTAGGTACAATTCGAGGCCTTGGCCAACAAGGACGGCGAGTCGACAGTTAGTCGTAGGGGCCAGAGTCCGCAGCGTGGAGTACGGAATGCTGGCTAGGCAGTCGGGTGTTTTGGACGACGTGCCGGCAACGCAATTCACTCCTCGGGTACCGTCCGTCTGTGCTGTCCCAGTTGCTCGAAGACGTTCTCCGGCTTGCCCCTGAGTACTCACCTGAGTGGAACTCGGGGTTAAGTGCCGTTGGGTGGTGTAGGAGACCCCCGGAGCGGGTGGTCATCGCTTCAGCCTCTG
>MTKZ01122170.1_pt1 | contig 11810 bp, 11 predicted proteins | sample 1042781 | NCBI WGS metagenome assembly MTKZ01 (sample SAMN06212207, study PRJNA360539) | anaerobic digester metagenome | biome: Wastewater treatment plant; material: sludge; isolation source: anaerobic digester fed with sludge from wastewater treatment plant | place: Denmark: WWTP Viborg ...
GCATCCTTCTGGCCGGCGCCAAACGGGACAGCTTTCACGGGCATGCCAGGCCGTATTCTCTGGATACCCTCGACGATCACCCGGTCGCCGGACGCCAAGCCCGAGGAGACGAGCCATTTGTCACCGATCGCCCGGTCCGCCGTGATCATCCGCACCTGGACCTTGTCCTCGGCATCCGCGATCATCACCATGGGGTTTCCCTTGCGGTCGCGGGAGACCCCTTGCTGCGGGACAAGAATCGCGTTCTCGACAACCCCCTCCTTGACAAGCGCCCAGACGAACATGCCCGGCAAGAGCAGATGATCGGGATTAGGAAACACGATGCGCAAAGTGAAGGAGCCGGTCGACGGATCCACCGTAACGTCGCGGAACTGCAGCGTGCCCTCCAGAGAGTACAGCTTGTCGTCCTCCAGGCGCAGACGCACCTTCTTCTGGTTCTCGTCATCCTTACTCAGTCTTCCGGTTTCCAGACTGCGTTTCAGACGCAGCAGTTCGGCAGTGGATTGCGTCACGTCCACGTAGATGGGGTCAAGCTGTTGAATCGTCGCCAGGGGCGCGGGCTGATGGGCCGTGACCAGTGCGCCCACGGTGATGTTCGACTTGCCGATGCGCCCGGAAATGGGAGCCTTGATGGGCGTATAGGACAGGTCGATTTGCGCGCTCTCCATCTCGGCCTTTCGAAGCTCGATAGTGGCCTCAGCTTGTTCCAAGGCGGCAACGGCTTCGTCGTAATCCTGCCGGCTGACCGCTCGTTCGGCCAAGGCGTTCTTGTAGCGCTCCACTCGGGCCCTGACCGCAGGGAGATTCGCCTCGGCAGCCGCCAGCGCGGCCTTGGCCCGGCTGAAGGCGGCCTCGTAAGGGGCCGGGTCAATCTGGTACAGCACATCCCCCGCCTTGACGTCCCGACCCTCTTCGAACAAGCGCTTTTGGATAATTCCACTTACCTGTGGCCGGACTTCGGCCACCAGGTAAGGCCATGTGCGGCCGGGTAGTTCAGTCGTCAACTCGACCGGTTCCGGCGACATGGTGACCACGGCGACTTGAGGCGGGCCCTGAGGTGGGGGCGGAGCCTGTTGCTTGTTGCAGCGCAACACGTTCAGGCCCGCGGCGCACAGCCCTAACAGGGCGGTTCGTGCGAAGTACTCGGCGATCAGCATTCAACACCTCACATCCTCTATGACTCGAGGAATCCAGCGTTCTGTTCAGTACTCGTATCCGGTACAGGTTCACTCCGGGTAGGTCGAAGGCACCCCCGTCTCGGGTTGTTCGTCGGGGCGGGTCTCCCACGGCAGCACCGCCGCGCCACCGGAGAAGAAGAAGCCCAGAGGGTCGGTAAGTACGTCGGAGCTATCCTCCAGGTACTGCTCCTGCGGAGCAACGTCCGGCGACCAGCCACCGCCGAGCGCCTTATACAGAGCAACGAGGTTGACGGCGACCTGCCCGCGGCTTTGTGCGAGGGCGGTCTCCAGATTCACCAGCGCACGCTGGGCGATCAGCACGTTCTGAAAATCGGTCAGGCCGTCCTGGTAGCGCGTCTCGGCCAGCTGCGCCGAGCGCCGGCCGGCCTCGGCTGCCCGCACCAGTGCCGCATAGCGGGCCTGCTCGCGCGTGCAGGCGACCAGCGCGGTCTCGACGTCCTGGAGAGCCAGCAGAAGCGTCTGCTCATAAGAGACGTAGGCCTGGTGGGTGGCGACCTGTTGCACCGCGATCCGGTTGAGATTGCGCAGACCGTCGAAGATATTCCACCGGAGAGCCGGACCGAATCCGTACGTGACGCTCCGAGCGTCCAGCATGTGATTGATGTCCGTCGCCTCAAAACCAAAANNCGTGGATAGAGATCCGCCGCGGCTACGCCGATTTGAGCAGTCTGCGCGGCCAGACGACGCTCGGCCGCGCGAACGTCGGGTCGACGACGAACAAGATCAACCGGAACACCAATCAGGGTCTCCGCCGGCGGCTTGGGGATGTCCCCCACAACCGACAGCTCGTCGTACAACGCCGCCGGTTCACGTCCGATCAGGACGCCAAGGCGATAGATCGCGACGGACAGACCGGCCTCAAGCAGCGGCAGTTCCGATTCCGTGGTCGCCAAGTTGGTCTCCGCCTGACGAACATCCAGTTCGGACACAAGCTCGGAATCAAACTTCACCTGGGTCAGGACCAGTGTTTCCTTTTGGAGCTTGATATTCCGCTGCGTCGCTTCGATCTGGCTCTGAAGGGAGCGTATGTCGATGTAGGTCGCAGCCACCTCGGCCAGCAGGCTGACCAACACACTGCGGTAATCTTCCACCGCGGCAGCCAGAACGGCGTCCGCCGATTCGATATTCCGCCGAATGCCGCCGAACACGTCGATCTCCCAGGAGGCATCAAAGCCCGCGGCATAGAGGTCCATTGCTTCCGTATCCGCGAGTCTTGTGGGGGTAGGAGCCAAACCCATGAGCCCGCTGGCCAGCGAGTTGGTCACGGCGGGTGCGCCCGGAAAGGCGGTGCCCAAGCCCTCGCTGAGAGCGCTGCCCGCGATGCCGCGTGCCACCGTGTTGGCAAACTGGGTGCCCTTCCCGGGAGCTTCCGGGGTGCCGCCCATGAGACCGTTTGCACTCGATCTCGCTCGGTGCCAGCCGCCTTGGCCGGCCAGTGAGGGCGCGAGCTCGCCGGCGGCGATGCCCCGCAGCGCACGGGCCTCCCGAACCCGAAGAACCGCGAGACGAAGGTCAAGGTTTCCTGCGGCAGCACGCTGGATCAGATCAGCAAGGGTGTCATCCTCGAAAACCTTCCACCACTCTTCCAGGTCCGCCCTACCGTGAGCCAGCCCGGCCGTTGCGTTCTGATGCCAAGCTTTCGGAAGCTCGGGCGTTGGAGCTCGATAGCTGGGCCCGACGGTGCAGCCGGACAGAATGCAACCCAGGCACACAGTCACCGTAGCGGAACATCGAGCGACTGGGGAATACCGTCTCATGCACAACTCCTCGGCTGTGGGCCGACGCGTTCAGACCAGATGAAAACCTTGCTTAGGGTCACGGCTGGTTTTCCCCGGATGGCGGCCGAGTCATCGAGAGCAACCTCTCAATCACCCGCTCATGCAGTTCACCTTCCGGTACGGGGACCTTCAAGAGCCGGCCGACCGCCAGCCCGTCAACGGCCAGTCTCACGATGGTCGCAGTCACCGGGTCGATGTGGTCGGCCTCCAGCCGGTTCTGCCATTCGGCAATCCGCTGGCGAAGCGGATCGAGGTACTCCGGGTCGGTGCCGATCGCCGCCAGCACGGCCGTATGGATCGGCTCCCTTTGTGGGTCGGGTGGCTGGGTTCGGACCGTCAGAAAGGCGCGAGCGAAGGCCCCCGCCTTTTGGGGATCGGCTGCAACAGCTTCCGCTTGCCTCGACTCACACCGATTCGCGAGCCGCTCGACAATGGCGGTGACCAGCGCCGATTTCGCGCGGAAGTGGTAAAGCAAACCTCCCTTGCTGACCCCGGCTTCGTTGGCGACTGCCTCAAGTGTCAGGTGGCTAACCCCCTCGCGCGCAACTACCGCCTCTGCCGCGTCCAACAACCTGTCGCGAACGGAAACCGAAGCGGCGTTCTCGGGCGTTTGATTCATGCATAGAACTATACCGTCCGGACGGTACACATGCAAGGCCCGTAGTACATCGCGTCAAGCATAATCACAAGTTTACTTAACTACAGTAAACACAAATAGTTATGATTCAACAGCCATCGGATCGTGTTCAAAGGGTGAACGCATCGCTGCAACGCTTTTCCTGTCCGCGGTCGCGGCGAACGAAAACAAAAAACAGCGCAAATCATGACAAGGAAGAGATATTCGCCTTGCATAAAACATCGACGTCTGTGAATTATGATCCGAATGCAAGCGGTGTGGCAGCCACATCCATGTCGCCGTCGTGCTCCTGCCTGACCAGACGGTTCTTCTGCAAGTCACTTGGAGCCATTCACCGCGGTACTACTGCTCTCGTGAAATGATCAGCTTCGCCAGTCGCGAGAGGTTGTGTCGGGCCTGGGACGGCGGCAGCTCCTCCAGGCGGGCGATGGCCGATTCGACGTAGTCCCTGGCCGCATCCAGGGAGTAGTTGATGCTGTCGGTTGTCTCCAACAGATTTCGCAGCCGGCTGCGGTCGGGGCTCGACCCCGCCAGAAGCAGGTGGAGCTCTTTTCGAAGGGTATCGTCGGCTCGCGTCAGGCAATGGATGACCGGGAGGGTGAGCTTGCTCTTCTCGAGATCGCGTCCGAGAGTCTTGCCCATTCGCTTCTCCGAGCCGATGATGTCCAGCACGTCATCGGTAATCTGGAAAGCGATGCCGACCGCCAGACCATACCGTTCGAGATTGGCGGCAGGCTCGGCGCCGGCTCCCGCAAAGTGGGCCCCCAGTCGACAGCAAGCACCAGTCAGAGAAGCTGTCTTGCGGGTAATAATCTGCAAGTAGTCGTCCAAGCCCAGATTGAAGTCACCACGATGGTGAACCTGCTGCAGTTCGCCTTCGCAGACGATGTTGGTCGTCGCTGCAATCACGCGGGAAGCGTGCTGCGATTCGAGCAAACTGCACAGGTGAAACGCGTGGCTGATAAGATAGTCGCCGAGCAGCACGGCGGCCTCGTTGCCCTCCAGGCGGTTGATCGTCGGGCAGCGGCGGCGCAGGTCGGCATCATCGAGCACGTCGTCGTGCACCAGCGTCGCCATGTGCACCATTTCGACGACGGCCGCCAGGGTCAGGTGTTCGTCGGTCGTTTTCCCGCAGGCCTTGCCCGACAACAGCAGCAAACCCGGACGAAGAAGCTTGCCACGATACTGCCGGACGTAGGCACAGAGATCGTTGATCAGCGGCAAGTCGGAGAACAACTCGTCATCAAAGATCTGGCAGACTCTCTCCAGGTCCCTGGCGATAGGCTCATAGAGCGTGGACAATACGGCCATGCAGGTTTTCCGCACAACACAGCGGCGCATCCCACTTGCGCCGACGCCGGTATTGTATGGGGCAGGGCCTCAAATGGCGAGAGGTCGGCGAATTCGTTTCTTCCCGCCATCCGGCTGCGGCTGGAGGGTGGACCGGCCGCACCCTTGTCAGACGTCCGACGCGACGTTACAAGGGGCGGTCCGGTTGGGGCTGACAAGGGCTTAACTGAGAGGAAACAGTGTCTGACATCAAGAGGACAGCCATCATCGGTCTGGATTGCGGGGAGCCATCGCTGGTATTCGACCGGTGGCCGGCAGATCTGGCCAATTTCCGCCGGCTTTGTGAGGGGGGGCAGTACGGTAACCTGCTGAGTTGCACGCCCCCGATAACCGTCCCGGCCTGGTCCTGTATGGCCGCCAGCAAGGATCCCGGCCAGTTGGGCATCTACGGCTTTCGGAACCGCGCCGACCATTCATACGACAAGCTCTCGATCGCAACTTCCCTGGCGGTTCGCGAGCCGCGCTTGTGGGACATCCTCAGCGCGCGTGGACGCGAGAACATCATCCTCGGGGTACCCGGTACATTCCCCATTACGCGGCCACCCAAGGGCCTCATGGTGACCGGTTTCCTCGCCCCAGACACCAAGTCCGACTATACGCACCCCAAGAGCCTGAAGGATGAGATCGCCCAGGTCGTCGGCGACTACATCATCGACGTCAAGGACTTCCGCACCGAGAACAAGCAGTGGCTGCTCGATCAGATCAACGAGATGACCGACAAGCGGTTCAAGCTGGCTCGCCACCTGATCGCCAGCCGGCCCTGGGACCTGTTCTGGATGGTCGAGATGGGCATCGACCGGATCCACCACGGGTTCTGGCAGTTCATGGATTCGTCCCACCATCGATATGAGCCCGGTGGTCCCTTCGAGTCCGCGATTCACGACTACTATGTCCGGCTTGACCGGCTGGTCGGTGAGTTGCTGGAGATCATAGACCTCGAAACCACGGCGGTGTGGGTGGTCAGCGACCACGGCGCCAAGTGCATGATCGGCGGCTTCTGCTTCAATGACTGGCTGATCCAGGAAGGCTATCTGGCTCTGAAGCAGCCGCCGTCCAAGCCGACCAAGTTCGACATTGCCAACGTGGACTGGTCGCGGACGAAGGCTTGGGGCGAGGGCGGTTACTACGGCCGGTGTTTCCTGAACGTTGAGGGCCGTGAGCCGCATGGCATCATACCCCGCAGCCAGTACGAGGCCGTGCGCGACGAACTAGCCAAAAAGTTGCAGGCTTTGCGCGACCACAACGGCGAGGTGATGGGCACACAGGCCTTCAAACCGCAGGACGTTTACAGGAAGGTCAACGGAGTGCCGCCGGACCTGATCGTGATTTTCGGCAATCTCAACTGGCGAAGCGTCGGGCGGGTGGGCAACGATTCGCTCTACACTTTCGAGAATGACACCGGACCTGACGACGCAAATCACGCGTTGGAGGGCATGTACATTCTTTCGCATCCGTCCCTGCGAGGACGCGGCCGTTGTGACGACGCGACACTCTACGACGTGGCTCCGACATGCCTCAAGATGCTCGGATACCCGGTGCCTGGGGACATGATCGGAAAACCGCTGGTTTGACCGCTGACCGATGCGAGTGAACCATGACGCCAAGAGAGCGACTGTTGACCGTCCTTCGTCATGGGCGACCGGACCGGGTACCCGTGACGATCTACGGTTACTCCAAGCACGATGATGCGTGGTATAACCACGAACCGTCCTATGCCCCGCTGATCGAACTTGAAGCCCGGTATGGCGACAGTTTTGTCGGTGCTCCGATCGATTGCCCCGTTTTTCTTGGGGATCCGAACGTCGTCCACGGACAAGAGGAAGTCCATCCCGACGGCTCGGTCGTCATGAGGACCGAGATCGTCACTCCGAAAGGCAAGCTATCGGCCGTCTCTCGCCGGGATCCGGGGTTGATGACCAACTGGCAAGTCGAACCTCTTGTGAAGTCGGACGAGGACATCGAGCGGGTGCTTTCAATGCCTGACCCTCCGGCCGAGGTGAATGCCCGACGCATCGCTGAACTCGAAGCTCGCGTCGGGGAAGACGGCATTCTCTGCTTCAGCGTGGGCGATGCCCTTGGCCACGTTGTGGGGCTGTTCGATTTCGAAGACTTTGTGCTACGCTGCTATACCGATGACGGCCCGATCCGGGCCCTCCTCGACAAGGCCCAAGGGCAGGTTCTTCGAGCCATCCAGACCATCGGGCCGGTCGTCAAGAGCGCGGCGTTCCGACTTTGGGGGCCTGAGTATGCCGGCGCGCCGCTGATGGACCCGTCGGTCTATTTCGCCCGATATGTGGTCGACCGGGACCGCGAAGCGACCGATGCGATTCACGCTACGGGCAATCTCTGCGTGATCCACTGTCACGGCCGCCTTCGGGATCTGCTGGACATGATCGGGGATATCGGCGCTGATGCCCTTGAGCCCCTCGAGACGCTGCCCATGTCCACGGCCGATGTGACTCTCGCCGAAGTGAAGGAGCGAATTGGCCGGCGGATGTGTCTGATGGGTGCCGTCCAGGCACATACCCTCGAAACCGGCACGCCCGAGGACATCCGGCGACAGGTGAGGGAGTCAATCGAAACCGCAGCCGGCGATGGGGCCTTTGTCCTGCTGCCGACCTCGCCCCCGTTCATGGTGCCCCTGTCCAACAAGTGCCTTCAGAACCTCCAGGCGATGTATCAGGCAGCGCACGAGTTCGGAGTCTGCGGCTGACCGGAGGGGCGCGTCTCCAGGAGACTCTCACCAAAACCACAAACTATTGCAAGAAATGAGATTACGGCCACTCAGGTCGTCAAGAGTTGGCGCACTAAAAAGCTGATCGTGGCTGCGATTGATTCGGAGCGATAAAGTCTCTCTGACCGGCTTGGCTTCACACCACGACGACCGAGTCCCTGGTGCCGAACTCGTTGACGGTCTGCTTCTCGGCTTGAGGATCTTCGACCCACTGATCGTCGACCACGAACTTGTACCGGTGTTCGCCGGGCCCAAGCGTGACCCGCCTGCGGTACGTGCCGTCTTTCTGGCGGTTCATCTTGCCTTTGTCTGGTTTCCAGTCGTTGAATGAACCGGCCAGCGCCACGTCGCGGCACGAAGCTTGGTCAGGCCGGTATACGAAGGTTACCGTCTTGCCATTCTTCACTACCATGGCCCGCGCTCCTTTAATAGGGACGACGGACAATACTCCCAATTGAAATGATAGGACAAAACCGCCAACCTGTCCAACCCCTGGTGGACCTCACAGGCTCGCCCCGTACCCCTATACAACCCATATCGACCGAGATGGGCTCGATGCATCGACATCTTCCTGCGGTGCTTGCCGAGACTGGATGCACCAAGTGGCCTCANNGCGGATTCGTCGTTTCGCTTCTCGCAACAGTTTGCTGGGGCAAGATTTGTACTCGGAGAAGCCTGTTCTTTCGGGCTCTGTTCCCGGTTTGACGGTTTTTCGCCCGCAGGCCGGTGCATTCGGACTGGTGGCAACAAAACGACTGGCACGCCAGCCTGCCCGGCAATCGCTCACTTCGAGAGCTATCCCGCACTCAGGACAGACGTGCGATCAGGAGCTTGCGCAACCTTCTGTCACTCTCGTCGCCCCGGCTCGGACAGGGAGGACACGGTCTACGATTCCATGACGGTCTGACAGACCTGCTAGCGAAGCCCCGGCAACTCCCGGAGCGCGGAGCGGCTCCGGAGTTGGTGGACCCAGGCTTGGGACGAGGTGGCCGCACGGCCCCCCTTCCATCCTGCTGCCCCGTACCGGGCACCAAGCCTTGACCTGAACGTCGAGAAACCGTATTGTCTCTGCTCCGCAGTTGGAAATCCTGCAAGGTACATCCCCCAATTGACGGAGACAGGTTACAGCATCAGGAGAAAAGACAATGGCGATTCGTGTAGCGATCAACGGTTTCGGGCGTATTGGCCGGCTCGTGCTCCGGGCAGCCATGGACGACAAGGACATCGAATTCGTTGCGGTCAATGACGTCGTCCCGGCCGAGAACCTGGCCTATCTGCTGAAGTATGACTCGACCCACGGCCGGGCGACCACGGAAGTGAAGCAGGAAGGCGACAACATCGTGGTGGCCGGCCGGAAGGTCAAATGCGTGTCGGTCATGGACCCCGCCCAGTTGCCCTGGAAAGAGCTCAAGGTGGACTACGTCGTCGAGTCGACCGGCAAGTTCACCGATAAGGCCGGCGCCGGCAAGCACCTGACCGCCGGGGCCAAGCGGGTGATCATCTCGGCCCCGGCCAAGGACAAGGATATCCCGACGTTTGTGCTGGGCGTCAACCAGGAGAAGTTCAACCCGGCCACCGACACCATTGTCTCGAACGCGAGTTGCACGACGAACTGCCTGGCCCCGATCACCAAGGTCGTCCTCGACAACTTCGGTATCGTGGAAGGCCTGATGACCACGATCCACGCCATGACCGCGACCCAGCCNNCCGACGGTCGACGGCCCGAGCAAGAAGGACCTTCGGGGCGGCCGTGGGGCCAGCCAGAACGCCATTCCGGCGTCGACCGGGGCGGCCAAGGCCGTCGCTCTGTGCATCCCCGAGGTCAAGGGCAAGCTGACGGGCATGGCCTTCCGCATCCCGACCGTCGACGTGTCGGCGGTGGACCTGACCGTGCGGACCGAGAAAGCCACCAGCATGGCCGAGATCAACGCCGCGATGAAGAAGGCCTCGGAGGGCGCCATGAAGGGCATCCTGGGCTACACCGAGGAACCGGTGGTCAGCAGCGATTTCATCGGCTGCTCGCTGTCGAGCATCTACGATGCGACGGCCGGCATCGAGCTGAACGCCAACTTCTTCAAGCTCATTTCCTGGTACGACAACGAGATGGGCTACTCCTGCCGTGTGAACGACCTGATGAAGTTCATCGGGAAGAAAGACGGCCTGCTGTAAGACAGGTAGTTCGAACAATGATCAGGGCCACGATGCGGCAAACCGGGTCGTGGCCCTGTTTATTGGGCAAGGCCTTGTCGGCGACAGCCATGTATACTGGTTGTAGTGCCAAACAGACCGCATTCGAGACGGTCCGACTGAGCTGGATCCCTGCGAGGTCTGATGCTCTCAGGAGTCGTCGATGCCCAACCCCATCCCAATGGGTCCTGACGATCTTTACCTCGAGGAAGTCCGTCGAGCACGCGACATGTCCCCCGAGGAGAAGATCCTTGCCGGCCCGAGGTTGTTCGGGCTTGCGTATGAACTGATGTTGACCGGCATCCGTCAGCAGAACCCTGGTTGCACCGAGGCCGAGGTCGCTGCGCTCGCTCGAGAACGGCTGGATCTGCAGAGAACCCGGGAGGCCTGCAAGTGACCAATGAGGATATCCTCGTCGCCATGTTGGATGCTCTGAACTCTGTGGGCGTGCCTCATATGCTCACAGGCTCCTTGGCAAGCAACCTCTATGGGATGCCGCGATCGACGCAGGACGCAGACTTCGTCGTACAGCTTACTGGCGACATGCTCGGCAGAATCACCGGGATTCTGCCTCCGTCGATCCGACTCGATCCCCAGGTGTCCTTTGAGACCGTGACCGGGACCACCCGATATGTCTTTGAGCCTTCCGATCACAAGTACCGAATCGAGTTGTTCCTGCTGAGCGACGATCCTCATGATCGCATGAGGTTCGGTCGGCGGCTCCAGTGCGCCGTCCTGGGGCGTAAAACGTGGGTACCGGCACCGGAGGATGTTCTCATCGCCAAGCTTCGCTGGTTTCATCGATCCAGGAGAACCAAGGACCTCGAAGACCTCAGGAACGTGCTCAGCGTCCAGCAGGATAAGCTGGATTGGGACTACCTCCAGCGGTGGTGCCAGGCACACGGTACGGCGGACCTGCTGCAACAGCTTCGACAGGAGATCCCACCTCTGCAATAAGACGGGTCAGTCGCCTCGCTGACCACGACTCCTACCTTCGCCAACTGGATTTGTCAGCGGATCTTGGGCAGAATATCCGCCATTGTGAGGTTTGACCTGAAGACCTGAGTTATTGACTGAAGGTGACAAGATGGCGAAGAAAACGATTGCGAGTGTTGACGTCAAAGGCAAGACCGTGCTGATGCGCGTGGACTTCAACGTCCCGCAAGATGACAGCGGCAATATCACCGATGACCGCCGGATCCGGATGGCGATGCCGACCATCCAGCACGTGATCAAGAACGGGGGCAAGGTGGTGCTCATGAGCCACCTGGGCCGGCCGGAGGGCAAGGACCGGGCCGCCGACGCAAAGTACACGATTAAGCCTTGCGCAGACCGCCTGGGCAAGCTCCTGGGCAAGCCGGTGAAGTTCGTCGGCGATTGCGTCGGCCCGGAGGTCCAGAAGGCCGTTGCATCGCTGCAGGCGGGCGAAGTGCTTCTGATCGAGAACGTCCGCTTCTACGAGGCGGAGCAGATCAAGGACAAGAAGGCCAAGGACGACCCGGCTCTGGCGGAGAAAAAGAAGAGCTTCGCCAAACAGCTTGCCGACCTGGCCGACGTGTACGTCAACGACGCGTTCGGCACCTGCCACCGCGAGAACGCCAGCATGCTCACCGTCCCGCAGCAGATGGGCGGCAAGCCCAAGGTCGTCGGTTTCCTGGTCAAGAAGGAGCTGGAGTACCTGGGCGACTCGCTGAACAGTCCGAAGCGGCCGTTCGTGGCCATTTTGGGCGGCAAGAAGGTCTCCGACAAAATCGGGGTCATTGAGGCCCTGCTCAAGAAATGTGACACCATCTTGATCGGCGGGGCCATGCAGTACACGTTCATGCTGGCCCAGGGCCGCAAGACCGGCAAGAGCCTGGTCGAGGCGGACAAGGTCGAAGAGGCCAAGCGATTGCTCCAGTTGGGTGGCTCGAAGCTCAAGCTGC
>MTKZ01016861.1_pt1 | contig 11809 bp, 6 predicted proteins | sample 1042781 | NCBI WGS metagenome assembly MTKZ01 (sample SAMN06212207, study PRJNA360539) | anaerobic digester metagenome | biome: Wastewater treatment plant; material: sludge; isolation source: anaerobic digester fed with sludge from wastewater treatment plant | place: Denmark: WWTP Viborg ...
GCGGCCCGCAAGCGCGCCGCCACGAGGCGCCGGCCGGCAGCCGCCGCTGACAGTCTCACTGTCTCGCCCGTCAGGCGAGACTCTCCAGACCGGCGCTCCGTCTGACAGGTCGGGTCACACGAACGGGTTGACCACCCAGATCAGTTCGACAAACGGTCATTTCGACGCCAATGGGTCGCCACCCGGACCCATGACGCCAAGGAAGGGATCCACGACGATGACAGCGACGATGCAGAATGGAGCATCTGCTGCCCACACCGATGAGCCCGAGAGTCCGCCCATCGATCGGCGCGACCTGCCCGCAATTCTGGGCTCGCAGCCCGCGCCGCTCGCTGGTCCCGATCGCGTGAGTGATGTCGTGAATCGGCACCAGCAGGTGATGCAGCAATTCCTTGAAACACAGCGAAGCGTCATGCTTGCGTATCTCGGCGCATACCGCCCGGCGGCCGAGTCGCGGGTAATCGAAGCGCGCGCAACCCCGAGGGAACGGATTGTCGAGCTTCCGCCGCCCGCTCCCGTGGTAGCAGCGCCGATCACGAATGGGCATTCGCATACCGACATTCCGGCGTCAGTTGTGACTATGGCAGCCACGCCACCGACCCCACCTGCGGCAACGGCGTCTGTCGCGCCACCAGCGCCGCCGGCCGCGAAAGCTGCACCCGAACCGACGGCTCCGCCTGTGGCTCCGGTGGCTGACACCCACGACGTGTTGAGTCGCGGTCAGCTGCTGGAACGGCTCCTGACGATCGTCAGCGATCGGACGGGGTATCCGCCGGAGATGCTGTCGCTCGATGCTGATCTCGAAGCAGACCTCGGTATCGACTCAATCAAGCGGGTTGAGATAGCCGGGACGCTGATGCAGACGTTGCCTTTCCCGGACGGATCAACGCCGGATATCGAACGGATCACGAGTAGCAAGACGCTCAATCAGGTGGTTGACGCGCTGGAAGATCTGCTTTCGCCGATGGATGATGGAGAACCATCGCTCGTCGCTGCGAAGGAGGATCGCCGCCCTTTTGACCATGAACCGGCCGGCGCACGGATCGGCCGGTTCATGGTGCAGACACACCCGGTTGGCGTTGCGAACCGAGCTGGCCAGCTCGCGCCAGGCGGGGCCATCGTCCTGATCGATGATAGGGGTGAAGTCGGAACCAGGCTTGCAGAAAGCCTTCTAGCAGATGGATATACAGCGGTTCGGGTCGATACCCGGGCAAACGCTGTTGATAGCGCCGATACGGCGAGCTCACTGGTCGCGTCACTTCGCGCCGAACATGGACCGGCCGTGGCGCTCGTGCATCTCGCCACGCTGGCACGTGATCGATCGATTGCGCTCAGCGAGCCAGACCTGGCGGCACAGGAGCTCGACCACCACCTCAACGCCATGTTCCTCATCAGCCAGGCGCTGCGCTCGGATCTGGAGTCGGCGGCGTCACGGGGCGGGGCGATGGTCCTCGGAGTTGTTGCGCAGGGTGGCGCTCTCGCCATCGGGGGTGTGCCCGACGGATCGTTTTCCGGAGATGGCGCTCTCTCGGGCTTCATCAAAACGATACCGCAGGAGTGGGCTGACGTTCGGGCGAAAGTCGTCGATGTCGAAACGGATGATCCGGGTCTCGCCGCCCAGCGTGTAATGGACGAGCTGTTCGCCGCCGACGGTCTGACTGAGGTGGGCTACAAGGCCGGCACGCGGATTGGCGTGACGATCGCGCCAGCGCCGATAACCGGCCGCGAAGCGGTCGAGCCGCTGGACGATGACTCGATTGTCCTGATCACTGGCGGCGCGAGGGGAATCACAGCCGAGGCGGCGCTGAGGTTGGCCGAACGCTACCGGCCGACGCTGGTGCTCGTCGGCAGGACGCCCATCGAGCAGGAAGAGCCGGCGACCGCGTCGTTCAGCGATGAGCGGGGGCTGAAGCAGGCGATCATGGATCGTCAGCGCGCAGCCGGCGAGACACCGACGGCTGGCTCGGTCGAGCGGGAGTATCGTCGCCTCATCGCTCAGCGAGAAGTGGAGGAGAACCTCGCTCGTCTGCGACGAGCAGGTTCACGCGTTGAATACCTGTCTTGTGATGTGCGGGACGCCGAGGCGTTCCGCGCGGTCATCGATGATATCTACCTGCGACACGGACGCATCGATGGCGTGATCCACGGCGCGGGGATCATCGAGGATAAGCTGATCCGGGACAAGCAGCTCGACTCGTTCGAGCGTGTGGTCTCCACCAAGGCCCACAGCGCGTTCTCTCTGGCGGCTGCGCTTCGTCCCGAGTCGCTGCGTTTCGTGACGTTCTTCTCGTCCGTGTCTGGTCGGTTCGGAAACCGCGGGCAGGCAGATTACGCCGCTGCGAGCGAGGTTCTCAACAAGCTTGCCCAGGAATTGGACGGCCGCTGGGCTGCGCACGTAACCTCCATCAACTGGGGACCCTGGCTGAAGACCGGCATGGTATCGGAGGGTGTCCAGCGTCAGTTTGCCGAGCGGGGCGTCGAGGTGATCCCGCTCTCGGTTGGCTGCGACCGACTCATCGAAGAGTTGCGCTTCGGCCGAAAGGGCGAGGTGGAGGTTGTTGTCGGCGGTAGCCGGCAGCCACTGGGCGAGGGTGACTCCCACGACGCGATCACTCTGCCTGCCTCGGATCAACCATCGGGCGGGCAGAAGCTGACTCGCGCGGCGCTGCCGCTGCTGTCTATCAAGAGTGATCTCACGTCGCTGGCCGACGGTGGGGTTGAGATCATCCGGGCCTTCGACCCCGATGTCGACCTCTATCTCCAGGATCATCGGATCGACGGCGCCCCGGTTGTCCCGTTCGCGGTCGCGTTGGAGCTGATCGCCGAGGCTGCTGCGGTCACGGTCCCACAGCTCCCGGTGGCTGTCGTGCGCGACGTGCGGCTGCTCAATGGCATCACCGTCGCGAGCCCGCAGCTGATTCGAGCCACTGCCCGACCGCGGCCTGACTCCACCGCGTCGCGAGCGATCGTCGATGTCACGCTCTCGTCGACAACGTCATCGAGGATCCACTATCGCGGGACGGTCGAGCTTGGCGAGGCGACCCGGTCGCTTCCTGTCGCCGGCACGCCGGTGGGTCTCGAGCCATTCCCGATGACTGTCGCGAATGCTTACCGTTCGTATCTGTTTCACGGTCCGCTGTTCCACGGGGTAGTGTCAATCGACGGTATAAGCGCGGATGGCGCCGTGGCGTCCATCGAACCGTCGACACCGTCTGCATGCCTTCGGGGTGTGTCGGGCGCGAGTTGGATTATCGATCCCGTCGTCGTCGATAGCGCGTTGCAGATGCAGCTTCTCTGGACTCGCCTGCGCTGGGACATGACGCCACTGCCGAACGAGCTCGGGACGATGTCGCTGTTCGTTCCGTTCGCGGCAACCGCAGACAATTCACAATCGGCTCTCAGGCACGAACTCCACATCCGACCGGAAAGCAGAATGCCGATGTGCCACGCAGACCACGCTTTCTATCTGAATGATGGGACCCTCGCCGGAACGATCACCAACATGGTGGGAGCCGGGTCGCGCGCGCTCAACCGTGTGGCAGTCGCAAACGAATGAACGACCGGACGCAACGTCGCTGCCCGGCTCCCTGTCCGGAGGTGTAATGAAGAATATGAGTGATCGCCGAAACACGAGCCCTTCTGGCGAGCGCGACGGTGTCGCAATTATCGGCATGTCGTGCCTGTTCCCCGGCGCCCGAGACGTGGATGCGTACTGGCAGAACATCTTGAACAAGGTGGACGCCGTCTCGGGTCCGCCGCCCGAGGCGTGGGATCCAGATATCTACTACGATCAGGCGTTTTCCGACCCCGATAAGGTGTACTGCCAACGTGGGGGATATCTTGGGTCGCTCGTGTCGTTCGACCCGCTGGCCTACGGCATTCCACCCATGTCGGTCGGTGGCGAGCCAGACCAGTGGCTGGCGCTGAAGCTTGCGTATGACGCGATGGCTGACGCCGGGTGCACTGACTTGCCCGAAGATGTCCGGCATCGCACCGCGATCGTCCTTGGCAAAGGCACGTATCTCAACGGCGGCAACGCAACGGCGATTCAACGCACGATGGTTGTCGGCCAGACGCTCGAGCTGGTCAAGAAGCTGAATCCCGAATTTGGCGACGACAAGATTGAGCTATTGCGCCAGGAAATGAAGCGCGTCTTGCCGCCGATCGGGCCGGAAACGGTTCCAGGCCTGATCCCGAATATCATCGTTGGCCGGATTGCAAATCGCCTCGATCTTATGGGGCCTTCATATACTGTCGACGCCGCATGCGCCTCGTCGCTCGTTGCCGTCCAGCTTGCGATGCGTGACTTGCTGAATGGCGAGTGCGATCTTGCGCTGGCGGGTGGTTCGCAGGTCTGGATGCCGATAGCCGCGCTCAACGTCTTCTGTCAGCTCGGTGCGCTCTCGCGCGATCAGCAGATCCGCCCGTTCGACAAGGACGCCAACGGAACCCTCCTCGGGGAGGGGATCGGCATGATCGTTCTGAAGCGCCTTGCGGACGCAAAGCGCGACGGTGACCGAATATATTCGGTCTTGCGCGGAGTGGGTGTCGCGAGTGACGGCCGCGGGGTCAGCGTCATGGCGCCGCGCATCGACGGCGAAGTGCTTGCGCTGCGTAGAGCCTACGAGGATGCTGGCGTGTCGCCCGACACAATCGGGCTGATCGAAGCGCACGGCACAGCAACCTCGGTTGGAGATGTCGTCGAGGCACAGGCACTGACGCGTGTTTTCGGGCAGCGCGAGGCTGGGCTGCCTCGTTGCGCGCTCGGCACGGTCAAGTCGATGATCAGCCATACGATCCCGGCATCCGGCGTGGCCGGCCTGATCAAGCTGTCGCTGGCGCTCCATCACAAGGTGCTGCCGCCAACGCTGCACGTGACCGAGCCAAACCCGAAGCTCGAGCTGGAGAAATCACACTTCTACCTGAACACGGAGACCCGACCATGGATCCATGGGGGGCCGGCGCCGCGCCGGGCCGGCATCAACGCGTTCGGCTTCGGTGGCATCAATGCTCACGCCATCCTCGAAGAGTATCTGCCGGATTCCCCGGCCAGATTGCCGGACGTGGGCCATCTTCCGCCATGGGATAGCGAGGTCGTGATCCTGGACGCCGCCGGTCCCGCCGACCTGCTCGCGCGAGTGCAACACGTGTCGACGATACTCGCTGATGCACAGGATGGCGCGAGAGACGAGCCTGCGCTGGCCGATGTGGCCTACACGCTCAATCTCGAACGCAGCGAGCCCCGCGGTGGCGCGCGCGTCGCGGTTGTCGCGACATCTGTTACCGACTTACGCGCGAAGCTCGAGCGGGTCGCCAAGCGACTCGAAGACCCGGCCTGCAAGCAGATCAAGGATGTTTCGGGTATCTATTATTTCTCGGAACCAGTTGGTCTGGCCGGCAAGGTCGCGCTGCTGTTCCCCGGTGAGGGGGCGCAGTACCCAGGCATGTTTGCCGACCTGTGCCTGCATTTCCCGGAGGTGCGCGAAGTCTTCGATCGGTACGACCGGATGTTCTTCGGCCATCCGCGCGGGGATTTGCCGAGTGATTACATCTTCCCTCGGCCGGCCTTCACCGACGCCGATCGCCGACGTGCCGAGAACCGGCTGATGCAGATGGATCTCGCCATCGAAGCGGTTCAAGCGGCAAACCAGGCGATGCTGGCATTGCTTCGCAATCTGGACCTGCCGGCTGATGTCTGCGTTGGACACAGCAGCGGCGAGTACGCGGCGGCATACGCGGCAGGTGTTTTCGATGTCGACGACGACGACCGCTTCATGGCGTTGGGGCGGGCGCTCTATCAGTACTACTCCGACGCCGAGTCGCACGACGATGTCCCCAGGGCGGTGTTACTGGCGATCGGGGCGTCACGAGACCGAGTAGAAGAGGTTGCCCGCGAAGCAGGTGGTGATATCTATCTTGCCGTGGATAACTGCCCGCATCAGGCGATCCTGATCGGCGAACAGGCTGCAGCCGAGCGCGCCATCGCAATCATCAAGCGCGATGGTCTCATCTTTGAGCAGCTCGCCTACGACAGGGCTGTTCATACGCCGCTCTTCGCCCCGTACGCTGCCGACCTTCAGCGCCTCTACGAGCAAGCGCCGATTCGCGAGGCGCGCATCCCGCTCTATTCGTGCGCGACGGCAGGTCCGTATCCCGCTGAACCCGGGGCGATTCGGGAACTGTTTCTGGATCACTGGTCGCGCCCCGTGGAGTTTCAGCGCACCATCGACGCACTCTACGAGGATGGCGCGCGCGTATTCGTCGAGGTCGGCCCGCGAGGCAACCTCTCCGCGTTTGTCGAGGATATTCTTCGCGGCCGGCCGGCCTGCGTCGTTCCAGCAAATGTGATGCGACGATCGGGCATTACCCAACTGAATCACCTGATCGGTCTCCTGGTTGCCCATGGAGTGAGCCTGAATCTCGATCACCTGTACGCTCGCCGTCTGCCCCGTCAGATCAACTGGCATGAGCCGGAGGGCGTCGCTCGACGCTCCAGTCCGATGCCGCTTTCTTCGTCGTGGCCGATGCTGCGCTTGTCTGAGGCAGTCGTAGAGCAGGTGAGAGCCATGCCGGCGCAGGTTACGACCGAGCCTCAGAAAGCGAGCGCCGACCCTCTCACCGATTCGACGCTGGCGGGGGTTCATCTGATCCCGCCCCCGCGCGACGAGGCGCCCTCGTTCCCTGAGGACTCGTCGCTGGTTTCCGTGGACGAACCGGTCTTCGGGGTGGCGCCGCTACTTCCCGCCGAGGATGTCGAGGGAGTGTTGGCGGCGCATCTCGGCATCATGGATCGATTCCTCATCTCCCAGCAGGAGATCATGGAGGCATATCTCCGTGGGGTCGGATCGACCGAGGATGATTCAGCCATCTGGTGTTGCGACGATTCAGCCCACGGCTCGACAGGTGACTATCCCCTGCTGGGCACGGTCGTCACATGCGAGCCGGGGAAGCGGCTGGTCGCCGAGCGAGTCTATGATCTCGACTACGACCGTTATCTGCGAGATCACACCCTCGGCCGGACAGTGTCAACGACTGACGATAGCCTCGTCGCGCTCGCGATCATGCCGCTAACAATGAGTCTCGAGATCCTGGCCGAGGCAGCATCGTATCTTTGCCCGGGCAAGATCGTCGTCGGCATGCGCGATGTCTACGCCAGCCAGTGGCTGGCGTGGGAGGACGAGCCGCTGACACTTCAGGTGGCCGCCTCACAGCTCGATGGCGGCCTTGTCCACGTCGAGCTGCGAAATTTGGCCGCAGGCGATGTCGCTCCGACGCCCATCGTCGACGCCGTTGTCGTGTTGGCCGATGAGTACCCGACGTCCGACGGTCGCAGGATTTCTGGCCCGACAGAGGCGCGGCCGTCACGATGGACCAGCGATCGGCTCTATGCAGATGTCATGTTTCACGGGCCGGCCTGGCAAGGTGTGAAGGCGATTGAATCGACCGGGCGAGACGGCATTATTGCCCGGCTGGAGCGCCTGCCGGCCGATCGGTTTTTCGATGACGCCATGGTCCCGAACTTCGTGCTGGATCCAGTCGCGCTCGACGCCGCGGGGCAGGTTATCGGCTTCTGGACTACCGAGCACCTGGAATCCGCCAGCGTGATCTTCCCCTTCCGCCTGAAGGCACTGGACATCTTCAGCGCGCCACCGCCGGCGGGCGCCCCAATCGGCTGCGCCGCGGGGATCGGGCTGCTTGGCGACCAGCTTGTGCGATCCGATATCGAGCTCTGCCTCGCGGACGGGTCCCCTTGGATGCGCCTGACTGGCTGGGAAGACAAGCGATTCGATGTCCCGTCCCACCTTCACGCGCTGATCCTGACGCGGGAGGACGCGACCGTGTCAACCGACTGGCCGGATGGCGCAGCGTCGTATGCAGGAAGCGACTGGCTGGCTTGCCGCGCCGTTGAAACGACCATCTCGTCGGATCATGCCTTCTGGAAACGCGTCTGGGCAAGGCGCGTGCTCGGGCGGACCGAGCGCGAGCTGTTTGCCGCGCTGCGCCTTCCTGACAACCGTCAGCTCGAATGGCTCGGTGGGCGAACCGCCGCCAAGGAGGCGGTGCAGACGCTCCTGAAGCGTCACTTCGGCCTTGACCTGCGCCCAGCCGACATCGAAATCGGCATCGGTGATGAGGGACAGCCACTGGTCGGTGGCCCCTGGGTGTCGTTGGTCGGTGAGGCGCCACTCGTATCAATCTCCCATACGAACGGGCTTGCGGTTGCGCTCGCGATGCTCCCGGCGGATGGCCGTCGCGCAGGTATCGACATTGAGCGGGTCAGGAATCGCCCCGAAGGGTATGCCGAGATCGCGTTTGATGACGCCGAGCGGTCGTTGATAGCGAGCGCGCCAAGCGACGCGGAATGGATGCTTCGCGGCTGGTGCGCGAAGGAAGCGGTGGGAAAGTCGCTGGGGACCGGACTTCGCGACGGGCCGCGTTCGCTCGCGGTCGTGGGAATCGATCGCGCGAGCGGTCGTCTGGAGATCGAGCGCCGTGGACGCCTGGAGAATCATGACATGGCGCGGAGTATGCGATTCATTGCTGACACAGCCCTGCACGGTGACCTGGTGAGCGCCGTAACCGTTGGGTGATGGGCAAGGTTCTGCACGATCCTGCTTGATGGGGGGCGTCGATGGATTTCATAACGAGGGAAGCACGACGATGATAACGAGCGATCCGACTGTGTTGGCCGAAGTGTTCAACATGATCAATCAGATGGCCGACGACTGGGAGTACTCCGGTGAAGTCACCGAGAATACCCGCTTCCTGGCCGATATGGGCCTCGAGTCACTGGATCTGGTGATCCTCGGCACCTTGCTCCAGCAGCGCTATGGACAGCTCCCCTTCGCTGAGTTTCTTGCGGAGATCGGCAATCGCCCGATCGCGGAGCGAGATATCACCGTCGGCGAGCTCGTCGAGTATGTGTGCCAGTATCGCCGGCCGGTAGCGGTCAGGGAGCGTTGAGGATGGCCAGAACGCTGCTGCTGGGTCTCGATGGCGCGACGTTTACCGTGCTCGATCCATTGATGGAGCGCGGGCTCATGCCATTTCTGGCCGGCCTGGTCGACCGTGGAGTTCGCGCTCCTCTGCGTTCCATCGTGCCCCCGCTGACGCCGCCGGCGTGGACATCAGTGATGACCGGTAAGCGTCCCGGGCAGCATGGAGTGTTCGACTTTTTTCAGAAGGAGTCACCGGAGAGCGAGTATTACCACTTCGCCAGCTCGCAGGATGTCCGAAGCGAGACGATCTGGTCGATCGCTAGCACCCACGGAAAGCGGGTTGTCAGCCTGAACTTCCCGCTGATGTTTCCACCTCCGCCGGTGGCCGGGTACATCGTCCCGGGCGGCTGGATGCCGTGGCGGCAATTGCGGCTGGGCTGTTACCCGCCGGGGCTGTTCGACCAGCTCAAAACGCTGCCGAGCTTCGATCCGCGAGAGCTCGCGCTCGATATGACGCTCGAGGCCAAGGCGATCGAGGGCTGCGCTGCCGAGGAATATGCCGACTGGATCCGCCTGCATACGCGTCGCGAACAGCGTTGGTCCGAGATATTGCGCTTTCTGCTGGCCGAGGACGACATTGACCTCGTCGGGGTCATCTTCGACGGCGCGGACAAGCTTCAGCATCTGTGCTGGCGGTTTCTCGACCCGGCCAGCAAGCCGATGAATCCGACGCCATGGGAGCAGGAGATCATCGATCTCTGCGAGCAGTACTTCCACCGACTCGATGCGACGCTTGCGGATCTCGTCAGTCGGGCCGGGGATGATGTCACCGTCGTCGTGGTTTCCGATCACGGGTTCGGCCCATCGTCTGACGTGTTCTATATCAATAGCTGGCTCGAGCAGGAAGGATTTCTTGCCTGGAAGGATTCGACTGAGACGGTATCGCAGGCGACGCCTCAAGTCGGGTTCGCCAGCATGACTCGTCATGTCTTCGAGCTCGACTGGGACCGGACGGTCGTCTACTGCGCGACGCCGAGCAGCATGGGCATCAATATCGTTACGCGTGCCCCCGGGTCTTCGGCGAGCAGCAACCGTCGTGACCCGGCGGAAGTGCGTGAAGAGCTGATCGCCGCGCTCCGGTCAATTCGACACCCGTCTTCTGGCCGCCCGTTCGTCACTGCCATCCATACGCGCGAAGCGGCCTTCGCCGGGCCGTACGAGCAGCTTGCCCCGGACCTGACCCTGACGCTCGCGGATGGCGCTGGAATCTCGATTCTGCGGGCCGACACGCTGTTTCGTGAGCGCGATCTCCCGATCGGCAACCACCGTTGGGACGGGATCTTCATCGCCAATGGCCCGGGAATTCGCGCCGGCCGGCGTCTCGACGAGGTGTCGTTACTGGATGTCGCCCCTCTCGTGCTCTATAGCCTTGACCTGCCGATACCCACGGATATTGCCGGTCGGATTCCCGAGGCTGCGTTAGCGCCGGACCAACTGTCGCGGCGTGGGCCGCGCTGGCTGGAGGCCGGCAACNNGCGGCGTGGGCCGCGCTGGCTGGAGGCCGGCCTGACCGTAGCGGCAGGCCCAGCGGGGCCAATTGAGTCGCTCCTCGATGAAGACGCCGAAGCGACGATTCTTAGTCGCCTCCGGGCACTCGGCTACGTCGAATAGCCGGAGACAGAGGATTACGAATGCCGAAGATCGTCGTGCGAAGCGGGCTGAAGTTCCATTATCAGCAGGTGGGCAACGGACCAGATGTGGTCATGATTCATGGCCTCACCGGAAACCTGGCCGTCTGGCACCTAAAGATCATCCCGCTACTCTGGGATCATTACCGGATTACGACCTATGACCTGCGCGGTCACGGATATAGCGAGGTGTCGGCCAGCGGGTATACAGCGGACGACATGGCGATAGACCTGCGGGATCTCCTCGACGCGCTCCAGATCGAGCGGCCGGCACTGGTCGGGCATAGTTACGGCGCTGACATCTCGCTCTACTTCGCGCTCCTCTTCCCCGAGCGCGTCCATGGCATCGTCGCAATCGAAGCTGCGCTTCCGGCAATGATCTACGATCGTGAACGTGATGATTGGGAGGGCTGGGATTACTGGACCGATGTCCTCGCGCGGGCGGGTCATGTCGTTCCGCCCGAACGACGAACGGATGTCGAGTATCTATTCCGACTGAGCCTTGAGGTGCCCAAGAAGTGGGGCCCGCTGAATGGCCTCCCGCGTAACTCGCGGCCATTTCTGCGACTGCTCGACGAGACCTCGATGGCCGAAGAGACGATGCAGATCGGCAGTCTGTCGCTGGACCGGATCGCCGAGATCACCACGCCGGTCGTTCAGATATTCAGCGACAGGTCCGCGTTTCTCGGCACCTATACGTATTTGCGCGACCACCTGCCCAGCGTTGAATCAGTCCTGCTGCCACGGTCGGAGTGGGGACATTTCGGGCCACTGGAACAGCCTGAGCTCGTTGCCGACCAGATCCTTGCCGCGCTTTCTGGATTCTCGACGGTTGCGGATGCCGTCTCATCAGAGAAGGAGGGTTGATCGATGGGCAGTGCCGGACAGCCACTCGATACTGTTGTCGTCACCGGGAGCTCGACCGGTCTTGGATTAGAGACCGCCCTCCATCTGGCCGACAAGGGGTTCAAAGTCTACGCGACGGTGCGGGACATCGTGTCCGAGCCGAAAGTGCGCGCGGCTGCTGCTGCCCGGGGAGTCCACGTCGAGATACTCGAGCTCGATGTCACCATCCAGGAGAGCATCGATGCGGCGATCGAGCAAATTGTCCGCGAATCTGGCTCGATCTTCGGTCTGGTCAACAACGCTGGAATCGGTCTCCGTGGCTGCCTCGAAGACCTG
>MTKZ01002720.1_pt1 | contig 11803 bp, 12 predicted proteins | sample 1042781 | NCBI WGS metagenome assembly MTKZ01 (sample SAMN06212207, study PRJNA360539) | anaerobic digester metagenome | biome: Wastewater treatment plant; material: sludge; isolation source: anaerobic digester fed with sludge from wastewater treatment plant | place: Denmark: WWTP Viborg ...
GTTAATGTGGCAATGTGAACATAATTAGACCCCTTGGCAATATGTAGGAGGCCGAATGCTTACGAGCTTGGCTGATTTTGGACACCTGACTCATTCAGACTTTGATATGTAAATTTATACTTCAAATGTTGAAAAAGTAAATTAGACCTAATCGAAAATCCAGATAAATTTGGATTGTAAGCGATATTTGATTATGAAGCAGCTATACCTTAAAAAAAAGGTCCGTCAATATTAGCTAACCCTTATAATGTAACGCAAGCGACACAACTGATGTTATTAAATGGGCAGAATTGAAGAATATTATCGAGTATTTGCATTATTACATGGCTCCGGCATATGTGTCGTATGTGGAAAAGAGTTCCGTTGTAAATTCAACAATGGCCGGGCAAAGTACTGCTCGGAAGAATGTAGAAACAAAATGGCCAAGGTTAGAGCCATGAAAAAAGCAAAAGAAATCAGGGCAACATTCAAGACCTGCTCGATTTGTGGCAATCAAATTGAACAGTTAAATGATGGCAAAATCCGAAGGTATTGTTCGAATAAATGCAGACAGAAGGCATACAGGATAAGAAATAAGTAAAAACCGGTAAATTATTTGTTATATTCATAATCACCCAAAGCATTTAATTCCTGCTGAATTTGCTGTTCCCATTGCAAAAGTTTATCTGCCTCATTACCTGCGTTTGTTTCAGTTTCAAATTGTAACCTGCGTTTGGCAAATTCTGAAGAAATTCTCGAATTAATATCCTCAACAATCTTCAGGCTTTTCGCAATTTGCTTTCGATTTTCCTTCAGTTCTTTACGAAATTGCCGTGCATAAATTTCTGCAATATCAAAGAGGGCCTGCTCATATCTGAGTGAAGCATCTATATATTGTGTTGTATCTATCCACGATGCTGATTTAATTATGAAGTTTTTGACTTTCTTGTTAAAATTCTTTGTCATGAAATCAAAGCCGTTTACATTATGGTCCAATGTGATAGTGGCAAAGCATAATCCTGATACTGAGCTGCCTTTTTTAATACCAAAATCATCAACACTCAACTTATGTGAAGCATTCCATAGTAAATAATCAGGATTGTCCTGAGCAAAAGCATTAAACTGAATTCCTAAACTGATTGCAAATAAAAAAATGTATCTCATACTTTATTGATTTTATTGTTGCAAAACTATTTGCTTTCCTTTACCAATATCTTGAAATATGGCCTTTGATACTTGTCAAAACCAAAGTGAACTTTATATGAAACAATTGATGCTGTAATAGATGAAACTCCGAGTGCAAACCATCCCACTCCAAGAGCCTTGTGGTCTGTGAAATAATAACTTGGGCCTGCTATCAAACCAACAACACCCAACACACCACCCCAGACCCATATTTGTTCAGTAGTTTTATTATATGTTCGTTGAACACATATTTCATTAACATCAGAGAATGGTATCCGATATTGCATTTGGTATTTTTTCATTGAATTCTCCCATAAATCTGGCATCCTTAATGTCACACTGTCCGATGTAACACCTTGATAATCATAAGGAGTGCCAATATATCCTGAATCAACTGGAAATTCATTACTTAAAATAGGTGGCATTCGGTCTTTACTGAAAGTATAATTAGTAGGAATCACCTTGAAATACAGTTGATAATGTTTCCTTGGGAGCAACAGTTCCTTATTGTTCTTTTTGTTAATTAAAACAATATCATTTTGACATTTTGCATCAACTCCTATGAATATTAAAAACATCAATATCAGGCAGGTTACTCTAAGATATGTGGTTACTTTTTTCATAGGCTCCCTCAATAACGAATAATATCAGTTCCGTCTGAGTTGGAATTCACCCATTTCATCACATAAATATGGCTTGCCGGATACAATTTTTATCTTTTTCCAACCATATCCGGTAAAATAATAATGTCCCTGAACAATTTCAGGGCCAGTAGTAATTACGGAATTCTTTAATCTGCAATATTTTGATGAAGGCATAAACTTTATTACATAATCTTTACTACCTACTGTAAATGGTAACCCGCCACGTCCTTGGTCTATCGTTACCATCCGTATTTTAATATCCTGAGTCGAAAGAAAGGATAATGTATCTTTTACAATTTGTTCTTCTCCAAAGAATTCCCAGTTTTTAGAAATTTTAAAACCCGAACTGTTGATATTCAATAATAATGCCTGAAAATATTTTTTCCCGTCGATTATAAAATCATAAACGCCATTCTCAATAATTTGAAAACCATGTTCCTGATAAACAGGTAATATTAAAGAATCTGGCACAGAAGAATTCTTTTTTTCAAACTGAATGACAAAACAGTCATTATGATAATTCATGTCAATCTGGCCATAACAAGGATGGTTGATGATAATGGAGATTAAAATTAGAAATCTTGGAATTCTAAATCCTTTACTGTTCCTGTTAACAAATCTATTATTTTCATCTATCTTCCACATACCTGAAGTTTTTATGGCCGTCCTGAACTTCAATCAATTTCACATTATTTATTGATATTCCTTTCCGAAACCGCACAAATCTTGACATTTCCCCAATAATCAGAGTGTCTTGCATGAATACTCTGTCAAAGTAGAATATTGTACGTTTATTATTTTTTTCAGTGAACCGTATTTCTATTGACGGACTTATTTTTAATTCATATGGCATATCACTCTTATCAACGCATTTAATATAATCAACAGGATTGGCAAGATATTCGACCACGTCACCTGCAGGCCCACGAGTTTTAACAAGCCTTAATTTTGCAGAATCAATACCATTAAATTGCTCCTTAAAACTTTGTACCGGAATCAAGTAAGTTTTACATGCATTTAAAACCATAGATAAGAATAACAAAATCAAGATGAATGAAAATAATTTGGTACTCATAGATGATTATTTAAAATACAAATGTCTTCTGAGATTTGGCCGTAATGCTTCTAATTTAAAAATTAATTCAAAAAATATCAAATGTGAATAATGCACTTTGTAGACATTACCATTGGGTAAGTTAACCGATGGATAATAATTAATACCAAGACTGAAGCCGTTCGAAAACTTATATGCCGTTGATAATGCTAAACCGATGTTTTTTTGAACCTGATAATATTTAAGCGTATCGGAATGAACAGGATATGTTGATAATGTATCATATTCATAATATTTTGTTCTGTTGAACTGTAGGCCCACATCATAATGTAACCTTTTAAAATCGCTACCCACCTGAACATCCCCATAAATTGCAAATGACCTGTCATATATGCCTTCATATCGAATTGGTGCAGGAAATGGCAGCATAAAATCAGTCAATGTCCCAATGTCTGTATTTATACAATACTTATCAGTAAAATAGTACTCAATTCCACCAGATATTCCTAAAAATCCAAAGGAATTGCCGTATCCCTTACCCTTATTGATATAAAGATGGTTGCCCTCAGGAACTGATAATTTTATGTTTATTAAACCTTTTTCAGGTAAAATCCAACGAACATAATCCCTGTTCGGAAGCATTTTTGATTTTTCCAAATTAATTGTCATGTACCGAGGATACGTATATCGCTTATGATTCGTCAGGTCAATGCCATATCCAATTAGGCCACCAGTATACAAATTTCCAAACCAGAAGGCGTTTGATAATCTACTTTTTACCCTGATTATTTTCTGAACACTATCCCTTTTTGTATATAGTAATAAGTCTTGCTTTGAACGGGGTACAGTAACAATTGCAGGTGTATTGCACCAACCGTATACATCACTATTGATGCAAAATTTAACAGAATCAATATCAGAATGTACATTCAAATTCACTGTCGGTTGATGGAATAAAGTACAACAAGAGCTTATTAATAATGACGTTATAATAAAACAGAAAAGTAGTTTATTAATACCTCGCATTGTGAAATAACCTGTCATTAAAAGATATATTATACTGCAATGTATATAAAACGTATTGCCAGACCCCGTTAAGGTATATCAAATCTATAAAAATATTCAGAATAATCTCTTTCATAAAAAAGACATTATAAAAACTGCACGTCCGGACTTTTAAGTTCATGTTCAAGTAATCCAACCCCAAAATCCTAATTTAAACCACTTCCTATTTTAATCCCATTCTGCAATTTAATTGTGACACCTTTTGACATTGAAATATCACAGAATAACTCAAAGGATTATTAATGGATTATTCGTATTTTTAATCTCTGCAACTAATTCTCCTTTATCGAGTGAATAACCAAACAACAACTATTGCTTTTTCAATATACTCCAATAAAGGTGTATATGCCTTTTTCTTGGGTTCAGGGATTTCAAAATCTTCTGGCATACCAACTGGCTGGGATATTGTTATCGATTTAATTAAGCAACTGGCCAAGTTAAAGAAGCAGAAATGCGAGCCAAATCCGGTCGATTGGTTTAAATCCACTTACGGTGAAGAACCAAATTATTCAAACATTCTGGCCAAGCTTGCAAAATCTTCCTCAGAGAGGGTAAATTTGTTGAAGCCATATTTCGAACCAACCCAAGAAGAAGTCGAACAGGGTCTCAAAATGCCTTCACCTGCCCATAAGGCAATTGCCCAATTAGTTAAAGACGGCCATATTAAAGTCATTATAACTACCAATTTTGACAGATTAATTGAGAGGTCACTAAATGAGGTCGGGATTGAACCAACAGTGATACGACACCCGGATGATATCGATGGAGCCATACCTATTGTACATAATGCTTTCACTCTTATTAAGATTAATGGAGACTATCTTGATTCTCGCTTCCTGAATACACAGGAAGAACTGTCAAGCTATCCACCCAAACTTCACGACTATCTTGTACGAATTGTCAATGAATTTGGCTTATTATCATGTGGTTGGTCAGCCAAATGGGATAATGGTTTTATCAAAGTATTAAAACAGTGTGAGAACTTTCGCTTTCATAGTTACTGGACATATTTGGTTGATTGTGAAATCGAATTAAAGGAGCTCGCAGAATTCAGAAAAGGAGAGATAGTTAAAATTTCAAGTGCAGATGCTTTTTTTACTGAGATTTTGGAAAAAATCGAATCCTTAAAAACATTTGATAATCATCCGCTTAATACTGAAATATCAGTTGCACGTTTAAAAAAGTATATTGTCCGGGATGATGCAAGAGTTTTGCTGCATGATTTGGTCTTTAAAGAGCAGGAAGAGGCCTATGCGAAAATAAGGGAAAAGATGGATGTCAGTCTTCATCCGGATAACAAAAACCTTATGCCCTTGTTGGAATATTTTGAAGCATGTTTGTCAACTCTTATTCACCTTATAATTAATGGAGTATTTTGGGCAAAACCTGAACATTATTATTTGTTCACTAACATCTTATCACGGTTGGCAGGGCCAATACCAGAAGCAAAGGGGTCTTTTTATAAGGAGACTAAAGCTTTTTACTATTTCCCGTCCCTTTTCACTTTATATACAATTGGAATTGCTGCCGTAAAAAGTAAAAACTACAGATTACTGCGTGATTGTTTCCATATTAAAATTGAAGAGAGTGAATCAGAGCACTCAAATCAATACTACCTCATTGAATTTGTAAATGCATGCATGATTGACCTGAGATTAATGAATAAAATACTTAACCATGGACAAAATTATCATACGCCAATAAGCACCTACCTGTGCAAGAATTTAAAACCGTATTTCTCTGGTTTCATCTTGTCCGATAAAGAATTTAATGACATTTTCGATGTATTTGAATATTTACTGGCCTTGAATTACGTGCACATTGTTGGTGATAAATACGGTAGCACATGGGCACCCTTTGGCCAATTTCAATGGAGAAAAGGAATAACCAGTCTAAGAGATAATTATTTCAAAGATTTTTTTGCAGAAGCTGAAAAGGTCAAATCAAATTGGAAATTATTGGAATCAGGAATGTTTGATGGCTCTTACGAGAAATATATAAATGCGAAATTGAAGCTTGATGAATTCCTTAAAAACATACATCTTTATTAGTCTTTCATGTATAATTTATGAGCGTTGCAAGTAATTTTGAAGCATTTTGTGACAGCCTAATTATTGGAAGCGAAATGCGTTCCACAATATCTACCCGGTATCTTGCAATCTGCAGAAGACTAAATTTGGATTTCTGGAATATGGATACTACTGGGGGTGGAAGATATGTTGGTTCATATGGCCGCAATACAGCAAACAGTTGGGTGAGTGATATTGACATGGTTTTCGAATTGCCGTGGTCATTATATAATCAATACAATTCTTATCAAGGCAATGGACAATCTGCGCTGCTTCAAGCAGTGAAAAATTCTATAATAAAAACATATTCGAACACAGAGCTAAAAGGTGATGGTCAAATTGTTAGTGTCCGGTTTAGCGATAAAATGACAATTGAAGTTCTTCCTGTTTTTCATAATAACGATGGTTCATATACCTATGCCGATTCTAACTCCGGAGGAAGCTGGAAATCCACTAATCCAGTTCCTGAAATAAACGAAATTACAACAGGTGATAATCTTACGAATAACAACCTCAGACCATTGTGTAGAATGATTCGTTCATGGAAATATTATTGCAGTGTTCAAATTAATGGACTTCTTATTGACACTTTGGCTTATAGGTTTTTAACAAATTGGAGCTATAAAAACAACTCTTATCTGTATTATGATTGGATGAGCCGGGATTTTTTTGAATTTCTTAAAAATCAAACAGCAAATCAAACAATCTGGTATGCTGTCGGCAGTAACCAGATAATCTATAATCCAGATAATTTTCGATATAAGGCTACTCAAGCTTACAATAATGCAGTTGAAGCAATAAAATATCAATCAGATGACAAAGAATGGACATCAAAACAAAAATGGAGGGAAATTTATGGATATCGATTCCCAGAGTAATACACTTGAATCACAGATTCGAGAATTATATGCCAGATTAGTCTGGTCTCATAAAACACAGGAAAAATGTGCGGATATTTTATTTCGCAGAAATAACAGAATAAAAATTGTACAAATAGGATTGTCAGCATTAACAACTACTGGCATTCTGGTAACGGTATTTGGAAATAATAAAACGGTAGGTATAATTTCTGCTGTCCTGTCGGCAATTTTGTTTGGTCTAAATACATATTTAAAAGACTACGATTTGGGTGGGATTGCACAAAAGCATGCAAATTCTGCATCAGACCTCTGGAACATGAGAGAATTATATCTTTCACTACTTACTGACGTTAAAATGGGCAGGTTGACGCCAGATGAGATAACTATTAAAAGGGATACTCTTCAGGATGAATTATACCACATTTACAAAGGCTCGCCAAGAACAATCAGTAAAGCATATAAGGAAGCAACATTGGGATTGAAAGCCAAAGAAGAGATGTACTTTACTGACGATGAAATTGATACACTTTTACCAGCTAACTTACGTAAACTGATTTAAACCTTTTCCTAACCGAATAACTTTCTGAGTTTTGTAAGTGTGTTTTTATTTGTGCTGGTAATCTGTGATATGTGCTGGTAACTGTATCCTTTTTTCAGCATCTTTATTTCTTCGGCATATTGTTCAGACATTGTTTCCCGGCTCTTACGATAACCATTTTTCCGGCCTACTTTGCCGCCACGTGACCGGAAATTATGATAACCACTGGTTAAACGGCCTTCAATGTTCCTGCGCTCCATACGTGCTATTTCTGCCAATATTGTTATTAAAAACTGACTCATGGGATTAATTTCCTTATCAGCAGTCAATGTTTCAATATTATAGTTCTGGATGAACAGGGATATTTTATTCTGGTTTAGAATTTCAATGGTCTGAAGGATTTGTAGCGGGTCTCGGCCGAGTCTTGACAATTCAGTCACCAAAACCTTATCTACGTCATTGTCCTTCACAAAGGTTACCATTTTCATTAATTCTGCACGTTCATGGTTCTTGGCTGCCCCAGATATTTTCTCTGCAAACACACCAACAATCCGATAATGCTTTGCTGTAAGCGGGAACTTACAATGTACAAAAACTGGCAAATAAGGATGTACGAGAAATAGCAATTAAGGATGTCCATTTCTTCATGATAAACATACAAAAAAACAAAGAACAACAGACTCAGTTAAATATGGTTTTCCGGTTTTCCAGTCTGTAGCTATTACCCTGATTATGGAAAGCTTTCCATAAATCCGGTTATGGCAACAATCTAATTATGCAAAGCCCAATTTAAAACATATTGATTATCGGCATATTACATACATACTTTACATTTGGGCTTTGCATAATATTCATTTCTTACCGAGTCCCTTGAGCCATGAGATCAAGTCTTTATTATCAACCCATTCTCCAATAACATCAGAAGGAGTAAGGTTTTCAGAAGCCTTTTCAATAGCCTCTCTTTTCTGTTTTGAGTCGGCTCTTGCATATATCTCAGTTGTCTGTATTGAGGAGTGTCCCAATAAGTCTCTTATCCATACAAGGTTGACCCCTGCTTGAAGAAGATGCATTGCCCGACTATGTCGCAGTTGATGACAACTGGTGATCTCGGGAATGAGATTCGGATTGCTCATTCGAGCCATTACAGCATATTTATTTAATATATACGTTATACCTGCCCTTGTGAGTTTGTTCTTTGAGCTATTACAAAAGAGTGGATTCTTTTTACCGATATCCGTGTCAATGTGATAACAGTCAATGTATTTGATCAGTATATCAACCACATGTTCAGATAAAGGTACTATCCTTGTTTTTCGCCCCTTTCCATAGATTTTGATTGAGTATGGTTTACATTGTATTCTCAATGATTCTATAGTCAAGTCGGCGAGCTCCTGAACTCGGCAACCGGTATCATACATCAAGGCAAGTATTGCAAGATGCCTTAATTCTCTTGGATCGGTCATGTCCATCTGTTCAAACAGTAGTTTAATCCCTTCCTTGTTGAAGTGAGATGGAGTTGTGTGTTCCTTTTTCAGTCCCCTGATCGCTAATATTCTATGCCACTGATCCATATGCTCTAAACTGTCGTACTGAAGATACGACACGAAGGATCTGACAGCAGCCAGTCTGTTGTTTCGAGTTGCAATACTGCAGCCTTGCTTATCAATCAACCAATGCAGATATCCGATGATATTATCCCTGTTTATATCATCAAGTATAGCCTTGTCTGCTTTGATATGCTTTTCGTCTCTCAAGTAAACAAGCAAGGAAATAAAAGCATCTCGATAAGCAGAAACTGTATTAGAACTAACATTCCTTTCGTGGGGCAAATATACACTGAGGAACCTCGAGAGTTGTTTTGCAAAGTCATTCGATGCCATCTTCTTTGCTGTATATAAAATTGTTCAACGATGAGCACTGCTGCAATAAGTCTGGATATTCACTACATGTAAGGCGCACATATCTTTCTGTTGCAGTTAAAGCCTTATGCCCAAGGCACGCAGCCAACAACGGTAGTGCAGCATAAACATCCATCTCTTCCCGTATCATTTTTACAAGTGAATGAGATGCCATTGTATGTCTTAGGTCATGAACTCGTGGCCCGAAGTTTTGCCCTCGATACGCGATGCCACAACGCGTATATACTTTTTTGAACCAGTGATAGACGTTTGCAGAAGAGACGGCGTCTCCATTTAGTTTCACGAAGAAGGCATGTTCAGCGTCAGTTAAGCCTTTAATTGGCAACAAACTCCTATAATGCAGGTATTTCAAAATGTTATCCTTGAGCGAAGTACATATTGGCACCAAACGTTCTTCCCCATTCTTCGTATTGCCCCATGTTCCCACTCGCAGTATGTTCCTCTTTAAATCCACATCCTTGTTTCTCAAAGAGACGGCTTCCGTGATTCTCAAACCGGTACTGTAAAGAAGACGAAGTAGGCAAGGTATAGATATGATCGGGTCATCCTTCCTGTGACTTTCTCGTAATAAAAGGTCAGTCTCCCTGAAAATATCCTGCATTTGCTTTTCCGTGAAGATAAACGGTATAAACGCACGGTCATTATCGCATTTTGGCAATGGCATTATATAAGACTTGATACCATGCTCATTCATGTATTTTGCTAACTGAACTATCCGCGAGCATTTTCCATAGAATGTCCGGCTACAGTCATTGAGCCTCGTCGCTGCCCACGCGTCTGTAAGCTCCTTGGTGATAATTGGCTCTGTAAGACCATATTGCATTGTGAACTCGTCGAACTCCTTATATGTCCATTTCGTCGATATGATTGTTTGGCCACAGGCTTCTTTCATGCGGATTATGGCCTTCATATATAGGGCCAATACTCCCTTGTAATTAAATGGATCAGTCATAGAACCATCCTCCTCTCTGTGTGTAAAAGACATCACTAGTATCCGGTACATCTAATACGCACCGCATCATGTGCGTAAGGTCTATTTTAACATATGACCTTGTTGTATCCACCTCCGTATGTCCCAATGTTTCAGATATAATTGGTATTGGTGTGGATTTGTTGAGCATCCTCTGAGCTAGGCTGAACCTCAGCGCATGACCACCGTGATGACGATCACCGAAATCAACTCCTGATTTTCTGAAAGCAACAGCGATTGCAGAATGGACTGAACCTGGATTCATTTCGCTATATGGTGGACGGCAACTCAGAAAGATTTTGTTTGATATAGACTTTGGACGTCCATTCTTGAGATAGTCGATTATAGCATTGCCTACGATGGGCAACAGAGGGAGGGTCAGAGGATTTCCAGTTTTGTACTGTATGATATTGATGCTGTTGTTCTCCCAGTTAATGTCTTTGAAGCAGAGATTTGCAACATCAGATACCCGAAGTCCAAGCCTGGAGCATAATGTAACCATTCCGTAGTCTCGTTTCCCGACATCGCTGGTTCTTGATATCGATTCTTCCAATTGCCGAATTTCATCTGGGTTATAGAATGATGGCGTTTTTATATGCTTGACATTCTTGCCAATAGACCGCAGAACATAAGAATAGTCCTTAGCTATAAGCTGCTCTTTGTAAAGATAATTCAGGAAGCGGCGTATCGTTCCTATATACTCCTTCTGGCGGTACTGGCGACTTTCTATAAACTTTACAATACAGTCTTCGATTATCCCGGATATATGGCTGACTCCGTTCTCAAACAAATACTCAACGAAGTTGCTGACTATTCTTTTGTAGCTCTGTATTGTCTTCTTCTCGCTTATACCACGGGCTTTCAAAGATTCAAAATAATCTTCGGCTGCAGATCCGATTTTCCCTCTAAAGGGGTACTCCACAGGAGTGCGCATCCTCTTGCCCAGATTATCGTTCAAGAATACATTGACCAAGACATCAACGCTTTTGATCAAATCACGATGGAAGAATGTGACGGTACCTCCATCATGGAAGATAAGGATACAATCTTTGCCTACCTTCTCGTCAAAATCAACCAAACTTCTGGCATTCATGTACGAGAGGATTCCATTCTTCCACAACCAGTTATAGGTGTAGATTCGGGTGTTCGAATACCGAGCCCCTTTAAGCAACTGGTTTGCACGTTCAATTACTTTTTCGATTTCCATAACTTTTGTTTTTAATGTTGTTTTTGTAATATGCCACATCAAAATTATGGAAAGTGATTATGGAAAGTTTACAGGGTAAATGCTCTGTTCTAAAAAGGTTATACAAAGAATGTGTAGCACGCTTCACATAATTTGATTATTGTCATAACCGGATAGTCTTACCACCTCACAATGGAAGAGTATTCTGTCAAGCAAAGCGGTAGCAATGACTTCATCATCAAGCATTTTCACCCATTCCTGTGGACTTTTGTTAGTTGTTACGATAAATGAAGCCCTTTCATGAAGGTGGTTTATAAAGTTAAAAAACTGCACT
>MTKZ01033192.1_pt1 | contig 11799 bp, 12 predicted proteins | sample 1042781 | NCBI WGS metagenome assembly MTKZ01 (sample SAMN06212207, study PRJNA360539) | anaerobic digester metagenome | biome: Wastewater treatment plant; material: sludge; isolation source: anaerobic digester fed with sludge from wastewater treatment plant | place: Denmark: WWTP Viborg ...
CATTGGAGCTGATGTCCAGGAGATGTTCTCGGTAAATGAGATGGAGAAGGACGAGACAAGCTTCTTCGTCTCCACTACGCCTTATCAGCCCAAGGATAATGTCAGCCCAGAGGATCTGATCAAAAAGCTCAAGGCAGCAGGGAGAAACACTTCTGAGGTAGAAGCCCTCATGACCTCTGCTAGCGGCATATACGATCCGGCCCATCTGATCGGACTGGAGACCAAGAACAGCTTCAACGGCACATGGGGAACGGATGCCACATGGCACAGGATATTCTACAAGGACATAAAGGCCCACGAGATGTTCACAGGAACATTCGAGGCCGAGAAGCTCATCAAGTTCCATGAGAATCCCGTGCCCGAAAGGGACAGACATCCGCCTTGCGACGGCATAGACTGCTAGATAAGATCCAGCAGTCTTTATATTTTTTTTCAGTATCTAGTCATCGGACAGGATTTCATATTTTCTCTTTCCGTCATTTCCCTATAATAGTCTCATTTTCCAATTAGTATCGTCATTCTTAATTTTATATAATTATCATATTATGATTTATATTAGTGTTGTGTAACGGCAGCATACTGATAATGGATTAGAGGAGTGCAGCCTCTTATTGAATAGGCAAAAAGAATAAATGGTAAAAGCCCATGTACGAGAAATCATAGGGTATACACCCTTTCTGAAAGGAGGTTCATAAATGAAGTCAATTCTCACAATCTTCGCTGCCAGCGCTTTCCTATTGGGCATTATGGCCGCGGCCAGCGCTGCGGATGTCATTGAATTGAGCACATTAGGCAAAAAACCCCAGGTAGATGCTATCTCTCTGCCCCAGCTCTCTCCCACCATGCCCACAATCGCGCCAGCTGCTCTGGGAAGCGATATAACAAGCAATGTAATGGATCTCAGCACCCTTGGGAAGAAGGCGGTGTCCACGGTGCCCGCAACTGCCTTAATGGGCGCAACGCCTATCACCATCACGCCCATGTTCGCTGTTAGGAATACCAATACAAGCAATGTAGCAGGAAGCACTGTGTTCACTCTCCCCCAGGCAGTCTCATCCGGTAATTCCGTCTACACCCCTCCAATAGCCATATTCGGTGGAGCCTGAAAGATATAATTCTTATTGATATAATCTAACATCAAATAAAATTCAAAGGCTGAAGAAAGTCTAAGGAATGCGATTGAGATGACTGTAGAGCTGAAGGTGGACGGCAAAGAGATTCCATTGAGCGAGTTCCCTCAAGAGATCATAGGCAATACAGCAGCTGCCATGGCCCAGTCTCTGCGAGGAGTAGATGAGAACTGGAAGGTAATCGAGATCCGTATATCGCAGGATTGACCCGCAAAGATCATCTCTCAATCCTTTTTACTTTTTCTGAATACAGATGTAAGATCGATAAAATAAGTTCCTTCCTTGACTGCCATGATAAGCTCCTCCCTCTCGAATAGGGACGGCAGATTCAACTCATAGGTTCCTGGCGCTGTTATCTTTATGCTCTCTAGCTTTTCACCCTCCGGTTTTACCCCGTTGCCATTCTCTTTTATCGATGGCTCATCCCTATCTATGGCCAGGGGCTTCTCTCTTTTTTTGGGAGGCATCCTTACCCCCATCGCCCTGGATATTATCCGATCCTGAGAGACGGAAGATATGTCCCCGCCCTGCGGCATCTTGCGCACGAACATGAACTTCTTCCAGCCGCAGGATGGGCAGCCTTTGAGGATATCCTCACCCGATTCGAATACGCTATTGCATCGGGTGCAGATGTGAGGCATTCAATCCCCCACAGAGACCTTTGTTCTGATCTGAAACTCATCCTTCTCAATGGTATGGATCTGATTTGCCGGGCCGATAACCGTCATCCTCCCCTTGAGGCCCTTTCCAAAGATCCGATCTAAAAACGATCCTCCCTTCTTGGATGGGTAGCTCTCTATCTCTATTCCTGAAAACTCATCCACCCTGATCTCAGTCATGGTCATCTCGATGAGTCGCACCTCCTCATCTGGAGTCAGGCCGCTCTCAAGGACCACGATCTTTCCCGTTTTGACCTTGTCCAGGATGAGCCTGATCTTCTCCATAGATGTCATATTCTCCAGTTTCTCCTCGGAGATTAGGTCCATATGCACTTCTCTCATCAAGATCACCCAAAGTGAGTCGCGATTGCCTGATAAAGGTCATCTATATTCGATCCCTCTAAAGCAGAGATTGGGACGATGGAATGCTGGGGAAAGGCAGCGCTGATTCTGGAGGGGGAAGCATTGGGCAGGTCCATCTTATTGGCCACAATAAGAAGAGGCAACTTTCTCGCTTCCATATTGCCTATCACTGTCACATTGACCTGGGTGTAGGGGTCTTCGGTCGAGTCCATAACCAACAATACACCATCCAGGTCGTCTAACCATTTGATGGCCTCTATAACCCCTTCCGTGGCTTCCTTGGCTCTTTTCTTGGATTCAGCCTCTGAGAGCCCAAAGGCCATAAACTCCTTAAAATCGATCTTTGTTGCCATCCCCGGCGTATCAACGATATCCAGCTCGATGCTCGATCCATTGGCATTGATGACAAGCCCTTCTCTCCTCATCGCCCTGCGGGTCTCGTGAGGAATCGGAGAGACCGTTCCAATAGCATCTCCTGTGCTCCAATCCTTTAGTATTCGATTGGCCAGAGTGGTCTTTCCGGCATTAGGCGGGCCATACAATCCGATCCTGGCCCTCTTCTTCTTGAAGATCTTTCTTATCCAGCCTCCAAGGTTCTCCCTGAAGCTGCTCATGAAACCCATATACTACCTCAGATCAGACTAGGACATATCTGTACTAATAATTTTCCATGTCTTATCTATATTTTTTGTCTGATGGAGAGATAGCATGGATGCCCTGGGCCGGACAGCAGGATACAAAGCCATCGAACTGGCCGCTGCTGCGCAACCTCTTCCAGGCGTCCTTAAGCGATACCTCGCGTATATCGTCATAGCTATCCTGCATGTATGGACAGGCCCTGACCCTGCCGTCAACTGCCACATGCATCCATCTCCTTCCCGCCATGCACCCCAGCATCTGGCCTTCGAAATAGGTATTTGCAAAAAGACGGGGACCACCTGGTGTGGAATTGATCTTGCGGTAGATGTTTATGATCTTCTCCCTCTCGATCTGGGTGAGAGCCTGCTCAGGGCTTTTTGGCATGCCCTCCCAAACGGAGAGCTCCTGGACCCCCAGCTCTGTGGCCAGCTCATAAAGCTCCATTATCCTGTCCACCTGGCCGGAGAGAATGTGGCAGGACATGGTTACCAACAGGCCGGTATCAAGAGCAATGCGAATCGCCTCCAGTGCTTTGGCATGAGCGCCTGCAACGCCCCTCACTCGATCGTGCTCCTCAGGATTGATGCTGTAGACCCCGATTATCAGATTATAGAGCCCTGCCTCTCGGAGTTTGACTGCCTTTTCCACTGTCATCTCCAGGCCTGGGGTGAACAGATTAACCACTGCCTTCTCCGGGTCCACATGCCTTATCAACTCAAAGATGTCCTCTCTGAGGAGAGGATCTCCCTCGGTAAAGGTTATGATACATGTTCCCATATCCAGGGCCTGGTCGATGACCCTCTTGATCTCTTCCGAGCTCAGTTCACCCTCGCCCTCTTTTATCAGACAGTGGTCGCATTTGGCGCCGCAGCTCCTGGTGACCTCAATGGAGACGGTCTGGGGTACAGGTCTTCCTATTGCGGTCTTGGCCTCATTTACCAGCAGCCTCTTGAATGGGCCGCTGGGAATGGGTGGAAGCCAGGTGCTGGCAACCAGATCCTTCAGCCTGACCTGGGCAGGCTTCTCCTCTTCTAGCCTCTGGTTTACCATATTCAAAACCGGCTGGATCATTCGCGCCAGGGCGCCCTGGGCTTGCAGGGCCCGAGCGTCCCTATCAAAGTCCACACAAAGAGCGGGCGTCTTGATAAGCTGGGTCATTGGAACCCCTTTTCTCAGTGCAGTTATAGAGTTATCGCCCAGAGGAAGGGCCTGGATGAAGCTATTTAGAGAGCCGGCTGGAATTATAAGAGATAAGATTAAATCGATCCATCCTCCTGTACCAAAATGGTGTTGACAAAGTGTCTGAAGTTGTACTGGCCTATTCCGGTGGCCTGGATACATCGGTTTGCATTCCTCTCCTCCGGGAGCGCTACGGATTTGATAAAATAGTTACCGTTCTGGTGGACGTCGGCCAACCAAGGTCGGATATAGAACGAGGGAACCTGAGGGCAAAGCAGCTGGCAGATGAGCATTATACTATAGATGCCAGGGAGGAGTTCGTGGAGAAATGCCTCTTCCCCCTGATCAAGGCCAACGGCTCATATGAGGGATACGTTCTAGGAACGGCCATTGCTCGTCCCCTCATCGCCAGCAAATCGGCGGAGATTGCTGATAAGCTGGGGATAAAGAACCTGGCCCACGGATGCACCGGCCGCGGCAACGATCAGCTCCGCTTCGAGGCCATATTCAGGGCCACGGATTGTCGGGTGATAGCTCCCATGAGAGAGCTGGACCTGGCTCGCGAGTGGGAGATAGACTATGCGCGCGAGCACGGCATCGATGTGCCTGTGACCAAAGATAAGCCCTGGTCTATCGATGAGAACATCTGGTCTCGGTCGATTGAAGGGGGAAAGCTCGAGGATCCCTACTTCGAGCCGCCGGAGGAGATCTATGGCTGGACGAAGACCCCTAGCTCTGACCGGTCCGCCCAGATAGTTGAGATCGGATTCAAAGAGGGCGTGCCCGTCTCATTGGATGGAAAGCAGATGAACGGCATGGAGCTGATCGAGAAGCTCAATCAGATCGGCGGCGAGCACGGCGTGGGCAGGACGGACATGATCGAGGACCGGGTTATGGGGCTGAAGGCGCGAGAGAATTATGAGCATCCTGCGGCCACCATCCTCCTGACGGCCCATAAGGATCTGGAGCGCCTGGTATTATCTCGCAATGAGCTCCGCTTCAAGGTCATGGTGGACGAATTCTGGTCTGAGCTGGCTTATATGGGCCTGGTGGAGGATCCCCTCTATGCCGACCTGAATGCCTTCGTTGACCAGTCCCAAAAGAGGGTGAACGGCTCGGTAAAGATAAAGCTCTTCTGCGGCAGCGCCATTTCAGTAGGCCGCCAGTCTCCGGATGCCCTTTATTCCCAGGATATGGTCTCCTTCGATTCCCAAACTTTAAGCCAAAAGGATGCAGAGGGCTTTGCCAAGTATCATGGCTTCCAAGCCAGGCTATTGAAGAGGAAGGGAAGGTAAAGGAGAGCATTTATTTGATATCGCCTCCATACAATACCGATATGTCCAAACTGGTGATATCTGAAGAGGCCAGATATGAGGATCTGGCAGATCTCGCAATAGCCCTCAATGAGATCGTTCGGCTTCCTGTAACCATGAGAGGATTGAAATATCCAGGCGTTCGGGTGGAGAACGGCAAGGTCGTGGATGGGAACTATACCGGCCCCATCCTGGAAGAGGTCATAAGAACCGGGAAGGCCATTCGAACCCTTCCAAAGAGCGGTGCCTTTAAGGGCGTTCCAGTATCAGTTGCACCCATAGTGGTGGAGGGACGGACTGTTGCCGCCATCGGCATAGTGGATGTGATTGGAACGATCGATATCCCAGAAGTCTTCGGGGCCTATGCTGATGTAGTAGCTCAGGTTAGAGGGAAGGCTCCTGAGAAAAAATGAGGATGCGAAAAGCAGAGCCAAAGGATCTGCCACAGATGGTGCAGATCGAATCGCTCTGCTTTCCGGATGATACAGCCTTTCCGCCGGGGATGTTTGCCTACCTGATCCGTTATGCAGTGGCGATAGTCGCCTGTGAGCCTGAGGATCAGATATTGGGATTCATAATCGGATATAACAGCGGGAATGCAGGAGCGGTCTACACTCTGGATGTCCATACCGGCTACCGAAGGAGGGGAATTGGCAAAGAGCTATTGCTGTCCCTGGAGAAGAGGCTCGCTATGATGGGTGCCAGGGCTATTCGCCTGGAGGCCTCCCTGGAGAAGCCAGAGGCTGACGAGCTCTACCGCAAGGCAGGGTACAGGGAAAGGGAGATTGTCCGGAACTACTACGGCCGGGGATGCCATGCTGTGCGGATGTGGAAGATCCTGCAGCCTTTAAGCTCGCTGCCTGGAATTGATAGTGCATGACTTTTATCTCAAATGCCGCTTATTCTTTCTCTGGTGGGCTTAGCCCTAAATCTGAGACTCTATTAGTTTAATGGTAGTGCTTGCTGGCCTGGATTACCGATAAACTGGGTATCAGGATTCAGATCTGCTATTGAATCGTTTATATAGGTTCTTGAAAAGTATAGACATCGGAGAGAGCGAAAATTAGATATAAATGAGATTGAGAGCAAAAGAAGTTCGGGGTGTGAAGTGTGATAAAAGAATATACTAAAGGCAAGCTTTGCCAATATCTAATAACATTCATTCTCTGTGGGCTGCTGATTCCCAGTAGCGTCTCGGCCCAGTGCGGAGACTGTGACGACAGAAATCCCTGTACCAAGGACTTCTGCAATGGAACGAAATGCGAGCATACTCCTCAGAGCTGCTTTGAGGACTCATTCATGGAATATGATGATTCCGGCGAGACTTTCAATGGCAGCATGGGTAGGAATGCAAGTGGCTACAATGCCACCATGGGAGTGCAGTTCCAGGGGACCGGCGAGGTTCAGACTCCTGCTCCCATAATCTGCGAGGACTACAATCTCTGTACCATCGATTATAGCGGCCCTGCAGGCTGCACACATGATCCTGTGAGCTGCGACGATGGCAATCCCCTAACCACCGATTACTGCACAGCAACAGGTTGCATTAACGATCCAGTAAACTGTGATGATGGCAATCCCTGCACAAGCGATTACTCGAGTCTGGCGGGCTGCATGCACGATCCTGTAAGCTGCGACGACTCCAATCCATGCACTACCGATAGTTGTGGGGCAATGGGCTGCGTTAACGATCCGGTGAACTGTGATGATGCCAGTGAGGATGTTCGCTCATACTGCGGTTGCCCCTCTCAGCCGGACAGGTTTGATGCCGGCTTTCTAACGCCTCAGAATGAAACCCTTTCTGCCANNAGAGGAGAATTTCACCCAAGAAGGGAATGAGAGTGGTAGCTTAGAGATGGATGTCAACACCAAGGATGAGGGCAATGAAACCGAGATCATCTCCCTGTCCCCAATATGCGACTGCATCAATGACAGCGCTCAGGAATGCTGCAGTAGTGTTGGCTCAAATGGGAATGAAACCTCTGAGAATTCCAGCGCAGCCGATGGGCATCTGATGGTGGCTTCCAACTACACCCAAGCTTCAGACTGCGATGATGGCGATCCATGCACCGATGACCATTTCGTCAATGGCAAGTGCATGCATTATACGAAGACCTGTAACGACAATATACCCTCAAACTTCGATTATTGCTATCAGGGGGATTGCGTTCATTCTCCGATAAACTGCGATGACGGAGACAAATGCACCATCGATTCCTATAACGGGACGGCATGCGTGCATAGCCCAAGGAACTGCGACGATGGCAATCCCTGCACCGAGGACTCCTGCAATAAGCTCGCAGGATGCCAGAATATGGAGATAAATCATGATAACAACTACTGCACAGTGGAATGCGAAAATGGCAATCCGGTCTTCAAGCCGCTGATATGCGATGATGGCAATCCCTGGACCAAGGACTACTGCGATAAGTCCCGCGGTTGTGTTCATGTGCCGATATGCGGTCCATACCGCCATTACTGCAACCCATATAGCCACCATCTGCCTGCAGACTACCACTATCCCTACCTCGATTTCTATTATCCCGTCAACTACTATCCGTACAGGGTTGCACCTATCGTATCAGCACCAAAAGTTGCTGTACCGAGCGCGGCAATATCAAAAGCCGCGGCAACTAGTGCTGCCACTCCTCAGACAAAATCCTATAACATAAGCGCCGGGACGGTAATTACTCTCCCCTGGAATCATACAGTCACTGCCCTTGATGCACTGCAGGTAGAGAATGGTGTCGCCCTCTCAAGCGGATCGGGCATCCGGTTCTCAAGACAGATGGGCATGAGCAAGGTCTACCAGCTTCCGGACAGCCAGAATATCTTCGATCGGGCGGAGATGGTAGGTCTCTCCTGGCCTGCGAACAGCAGCCCATTCACTTTAACTCTAATTCAGCCCAATGGGACCACTCTATCTGTTCAGGATGGCGACGAGAATGCACTGCATCTCACCGGCTCCAACTACAACTACTACTTCCTGAGAAATCCGGCCGAGGGATACTGGACAGTTGTGGTCACGCCCACTCAAACCGCTCCCAATGGGACAGGATTTTCCCTGATCAGCGGGCTGGTGAAGGGAATAGTCCCTCCAAACAAGTCGTGAATAGCAGGCGAATACTATCGAGCGATGAAATAGAAGCTGGGTCATGATCTGGCCCAGTCGGTCTTTTTTCTCTTCCTTAAGGGGCTCTGCGGGCATCAATTCTCCTCTTGGAATCGCCGTATGCATATAGGCCGGCAAAGAGCAATCTTGGACCGGCGAAGAAGACCGCCGATCAGGCCATCCCTGCAATAAGAATACGCATCCTGTAGCCGATACGACTCTCATGTCGGAAGGAGAGGGATCGGTCCACATCTCCGTTTTATAATTATAGTATGCAAGACATGGGCATCAATGATCCGGACTAATCTTTTTATACTTCCAGATCTCTATTAAATCCTGGTTTATAGCAATGGGGGAAATGGAAAATTTTTGAAGAATGTGTTGCGCATGGAAGCGCACGAACGCGGTGATGGTCTTTGAGGTCGATAGTCAAGGGATCTGTGGGCACAATCGTTGGTGAGACCACACCTACTGCATTTAAGTTTCTCATAAGTAAAGAGGTTGGACGGGGCACATACATAAAAGCCAAAGGAGATGGCAGGGAGTGGATCTTAGCCCAGATTGAGGACATAAAAAGGTCTAACACTGCTTATACCGTAAACCAGCTCAATGATGCAGCCAGGAACTACGACTCCAGAGAGATGATGATCGCTGAGTCGAGGGTGATTGGCGTGGAAAGCAATGGCAAGCTGCGCCTCCCCACCAGCCCAGCCCGCCCTGGAGAGTCGGTATTCTTGGCCGATGAGAAGCTGATCAAGGCAACCCTCGGCCTATCTAAAGGCGACATGTACATAGGCATGCTGAAAGGCTACGATATCCGGGTGGAGATGGATGCCAATACCCTGGTGCAAAAGCACTGTAGCGTTCTGGCAAAGACCGGTTCGGGAAAATCCTATACAGCAGCTGTGATACTTGAAGAGCTCCTGGACAGGAAGGTGGCACTGCTGGTGATCGATCCTCATGGGGAGTACGCCTCCATGAAAGAGCCGAACAACGTGGGCGATTTCAGCAAATATAAGGTCAAGCCCCGGGGATATGATATCACTGTCTATACTCCAGGGGAGATGGCCATGAATCCCAGGGCGGACAGGCCATTTCGCTTCAATTCATTGAACCTCTCGGCAAGAGAGGTGGCGAAGATGATTCCCAATGAGAGCAGCAGCAGCGGCCAGCTGGGACTGCTCTATGAGGCCATCAGCGCCTTGAGAGCGGAGACGGATGCCTACACCCTGGAGGATATCATAGAGCAGGTGGTGAGGAGCAACTCCAAGGTGAAGTGGAATCTGGTGGGCCAGCTGGAGTCTCTCCTGGAGCTGGGGCTCTTCTCCGGTACGGCGACGCCATGCGACGAGTTGCTCAGGCCTGGGAGGGCGGCAGTTATCGATATGACTGGGATCATACCTGAGCTTCAGGCCATGATCGTCGCCCGTCTGCTGACCGATATCTTCGAGGCCCGAAAGCGCAGGCTGATCTCTCCTGGAATGGTGGTGGTGGAAGAGGCGCATAACTATATTCCCGAGCGGGGGACAGGAAATGCGGCATCCACCAATATCGTCCGCACCATTGCCGCTGAAGGGCGCAAGTTCGGCCTGGGACTGATGATCATCAGCCAGAGGCCGGCCAGGGTGGACAAGAACGTCATATCTCAGTGCAACACCCAGATCATTATGAGGGTAACCAATCCCAATGACCTCAAGGCGTTGAGCAAGGGCCTGGAGGGCATGACCACTGACCTGGAGGAAGAGATCAAGAGGTTGCCCGCTGGTGTGGCTATGCTGGTGAGCAATGAGATAGAAAGGCCGATAACTGTCAACATTCGACCGAGAAAATCGAGGCATGGCGGGGTCAAGCACCGAGATAGTCTCCAGGGAGAAGGCGAAAGCCTCCTCCGTCCAGCCAGCAAGAGCTCTGGAGAAGCGATCAAGGCCTCAATCCCCGGAAAGCTCTGGGAACGAGAAGCCAGTTCGAAGCAAGAAGAGCCAGAGCAGCGGCGGGCTGCTAAAAAAGGTCTTCGGCAGGGCTTGAGTCAATCGGTCATGTGCTGCAGAGGGGAGGGCCAGAGCCACCCATGAGGGTGAACTCCTACCAGCTTTCCCTATTCTCTCAAGCCATTTTCTTTGCTCTTTCTTGCCCAATTTTTGCCGGATTACAGTTCAATTGATAGACCTGGCCGGATCTAATCGCTCTCTCCCTCATACTTGAACGAGAGGCGGACCTTCGCCCTGTACTCGGCGATCTTCCCATTATCCAGCCTGACATCCAGCTCCTTGACCTCNNAAGGTCTCTGAGGGTCTTGGTTGCCCTGTCGACTACTGTCTTGACGGCATCTTCCCAGCTGGTGGTCGAGGTCCCAACTAGCTCTATTACTTTGTATACATCTCCGGACATATCCTTCACTCCTTAAATTTTAATCAATTATTGGCTCTTTTAGTTGATATATTTTCCTGATATTTCTCGATTAATAGCAGCAAAAGCCTGAAATAATATCCTTCCAACCTCTGGCCAAAAGGAGAGAGGCTATCTTGACCGGCATTTTTGGCAATTCTTCGAGAAGCAATTCAGTTTCAGACCATTCGCCATTCAAGCAGGCGGTGGGAATTGACGACCTGGCCGTCTATATTCCGCAGCTTTACCTTCCTTTAGAGGGGGAGTTCTCCCGCCGGCGAGAGATCGATCCGGGCAAGCTCACCCGAGGAATTGGAATAGAGAGGATGGCCATTCCCGATGCCCATGAGGACGCAGCCACCATGGCCGCCATGTCACTTCTCGAACTGATGCGCCGCTGCGACCTTTTGCCTGAGGATATCGGAAAAATTCATATTGGCACGGAGTCTGCGGTCGACGAGGCCAAAGCGATTGGAACCTATGTCATCGGCATGCTGGAGAAGGTATATGGTCCCGGCTCGNNTTGGAACCTATGTCATCGGCATGCTGGAGAAGGTATATGGCCCTGGCTCATTTCAGCACTGCTCCACGGTGGAGTTCAAGTCGGCCTGCATCGGCACCACTCTGGCTCTGGAGAGCATCAGCTACTGGGTGGCTGCCGATGAGGGCGAAAGGGTCGGGGTGGTCATAGCCTCTGATGTGGCCAAATACCCACTGGGCTCCTCTGCAGAATACACTCAGGGGGCAGGAAGCGTCTCATTGCTGGTCAAGAAAAATCCGAGGATTGCCGCTTTAGAGCAGATCTATGGCTGCTTTACTCGGGATGAGAACGACTTCTTCCGCCCGACAGGCTGCACAATGGCCACGGTCAATGGCAAGCATAGCAACCAGTGTTACCTCGATGCCATGCAGGGAGCATTTGCATCATTTGCTGCCAAAGCTGCTCGCAAGGGCATAATCAGTCCAAAGAATGGGGAGTGCACCAGCGACTTCATTGACCACCTTCTCTTCCATATCCC
>MTKZ01016861.1_pt2 | contig 11794 bp, 7 predicted proteins | sample 1042781 | NCBI WGS metagenome assembly MTKZ01 (sample SAMN06212207, study PRJNA360539) | anaerobic digester metagenome | biome: Wastewater treatment plant; material: sludge; isolation source: anaerobic digester fed with sludge from wastewater treatment plant | place: Denmark: WWTP Viborg ...
CTGCCGCACATGCGAGAAGCAGGTCGTGGGCGGGTCATCACAATCTCGTCGGTTGGCGGGCGTGTGTCGTCGTTCGGCGTGTCGATGTACTGCGCTAGCAAGTTCGCGCTCGAAGGCTTCGGCGAGGCGCTCGCGATGGAGATTGCCCCGTTCGGTCTGCAGTCGATTCTCGTCGAGCCGGGGATCATCGACACCACTCGCTGGACAACGCACCGTGGCCTCGCGGCCGGCGCGTTTGATCGGGAGAGTCCGTACTACCGGATGTTCCAGGTGAGTGAAGTGATGTCCGATGAGGTCGTCGCCCGCTCGCGAACGAAGGCGATTGATGTTGCGAAGACTATCCATCTGGCGCTGACTGCGGAGAAGCCGAAGATGCGGTACATCGTCGGACGCCCCGCCTCCGCCGTTGTCAAGCTCCGACGGTTGCTGCCGGAACCATTCTTCGAGCGCGTCTACTTCGGAGGGCTAATCAAACGGATCGAAAAGGAAACGATGGATGCCGAGGCAGTGGTGGCGACGGGCTCGGATTCATAGCCTGTGTTGACGAGATGCCTGGTTGTGAGGGGTTTTCGTTGCTAACGCGTGCAGGTGATCGAGAGGCAAGATGATGGCGAAGTTCCTGCTGGCCTGCTGGCCATTTGCTGGACACATCAGCCCGTTCATGAGCCTTGCGCTTGCGCTCGGCGAGCGAGGTCACGATGTCGCGTTCTATACCGGCTCAACGGCACAGCCGCTCGTCGAGGCTTCGGGCTTCACCTGTTTTCCATTTGAGCGGGTTTCCGAAGCACGGGCGACCAAGAGCATGATCTCGATGGACACCGCCGCGCCATCCGGCAGGCCGGAGGCTGGCAATGTCCTGCAGATCTTCCGCGACTGGCTGGTTGAGACGATACCGGATCAGCTCGCTGACCTTGAACCGATCATCGCGGACTGGCGACCGGATGTGATCGTCAGCGAGACAGCGATGTGGGGCCCGATCCTCGTGCTGTCGGAATCCGGCAGGACCCCGGTGGCGATCATGTCGACGCTGTTGGGCTGCCTGACGCCGGGCGCAGACGCGCCGCCGGCGGGATTTGGGATGGCGCCGCCCCGGACAGCGGGAGCGCGCCTTGTGGCCGGCGCGATCAATGGTATGACGGAGATCGCCGGCCGCCGGCTGCGAGCGCGCGTGAACGAGATCCGCGCGAACTACGGCCTTCCGGCGCTCGACACATCCATGAATCGCTTCACCGGCAGACTGCCCCTCAATCTCATCGGCAGCCTGCCCGAGCTCGACTATGACCGTAAGGATCTGCCGGCCAGCGTCCACTATCTCGGCCCAATGGTTTGGCATCCACCCGCGATATCGACGGATCCCGAGTGGCTGGGGACGATCCCCACCGAACGACCGTGGGTTCACGTGACCGAGAGCACGCTGAGCTATGGCGACCCATTTGTCCTCCGAGCGGCGGCGCAGGGCCTGGCGGGGCTGCCGATGGAGGTCATTCTGACGAGTGGTCGGCAACGGTCGATCGCCGACCTCAACCTCGGCGACCTCGCCCAGAACATTCACACCGCGGACTGGATCAACCACGATACGTTGCTCCCGCGTTGTGCCGCAATGGTGACGACCGGGGGGGCGGGCACGTTGATGAGTGCGCTGCGAGCCGGTGTCCCGCTCGTGGTTGTCCCGACAACATGGGATAAGCCCGATAACGCCCGGCGAATTGTCGACGCGGGTGTCGGTATCCGTCTCCCGGCAAAGCGCTGCACTCCCGCAGGCCTCAGAGCGGCAGTGGGAGAGGTGATCAGCAAGCCTCGGTATCGTGCCAACGCGCTGAGCCTGGCTCAACGACTGGCCGCTGCCCCCGGGCCGGCGCATGCCGCAGAGCTGCTCGAGGAGCTAGCGCCCGCCTCAGTAACAATGGCCAATTGAATCTCGTAACGTGATCGGTAGAAGTGGATTTCGTCAGCGATGATTCGGGCAAGACTGCACACACTGCGTCTGCGATTGGAGTCGGAATGAGCGCCAGGATTCTCCTCACCTGCTGGCCATTTCCTGGTCATGTCTTTCCCCACATGAGCATCGCGCTGGCGTTGCGAGAGCGTGGTTGTGAGGTGGCGCTCTACACCGCAGAGGAATCTCGTGACGTGGTGGAAGCGGCGGGAATCCGTTTCTTCCCATTCAAGGCTGTGCGCTCTGAACGCTGGGAGCGGATTCACGAGTTGGAGGAGCGCGCCGGAGGTCGGCGCCAGTCGCTGCGGGTCGGCCATCAGGCGTTCCGCAACTGGATTGTAGAGTCGATCCCGGAGCAGGTCGCCGACTTGCAGGCGATCCTGGACGTGTGGCCGGCGGACGCGATTGTCACCGACCTTTCGATGTGGGGCCCGGTGGTCGTCCTGTGGGAGGCTACGCCGATTCCGGTTGCGTTGGTGTCGTCGATGGGATCGATGATTCCTGGCCCCGACGCCCCTGTCTGGGGGTTCGGGATGGCGCCGCCTCGATCGTCCGCGTCACGTCTGCTTGCGAGTGTCATGAATCACTCGACGGATTTCGTGGCGACCGGCCTCCGACGACGCATCGACTTGTTTCGAGCCCAGCATGGGCTTCCGCCACTCGGATGTTCGGTCAACGAATTCGGCGGTCGTTTGCCGCTGTATCTCGTCGGGAACGTGCCAGAGTTCGACTACGACCGGCACGACCTGCCGGCGACCGTCCATTACCTTGGGCCATTCATGTGGCACCCGCCTGCAAGGGTCGATGGCGAAGCCTGGCTCGATACGGTGCCGACCGATGAGCCATGGGTTCATGTCACCGAGGGCACGTCCCACTATCAAGACCCGTTCGTCTTGCGGGCAGCGATCGAGGGCCTCGCTGGCCGGCCGATGCAGGTGATCGTGACGGCCGGACGCGAGCGGGCGGTCCCTGGCGGGGACAATCTGGCGCCGAATCTCCATGTCGCGGGGTGGGCAAATCATGATACTCTCCTTCCACGCTGTTCAGCCCTCGTAACGACGGGGGGCAATGGGACTGTCATGAGCGCCATGCGGGCCGGAGTGCCGCTGGTCATCGTTCCGACCACCTGGGACAAGCCCGATAATGCCCGTCGGGTGATCGAGGCCGGCGCGGGAGTGCGGTTATTGCCGCGCAAGTGCACTCCCGAAGGATTACGCGAAGCAGTGGAACAAGTGTTATTTGACTCGGGCTATCGAGAAAATGCCAGAAGAATTGCGAGGGAATTGAACGCGGCTCCAGGCCCGCCCGGCGCTGCACAGCTTATCGAGCGCATGGTGGCTCGAGCGTGAGCGAGAAGGTAGCGTCGATCGGGTTGTGGATCGAAAGATGGTGGGGGACAGATGAAGCTACGCAGTTCTAAGGCGTCCCGGCGCAGGATTGTCGGCACATTATTGGTGCTTGCGCTGCTGTCCTTGGTCCAGGTTTTCACGAGTCTGGCCGCCCGCCCGGGCGTCTCCGAAGTCTCTACCGGAGGTTTCGGAAACAAGGAGAACGCTTACTCCTGGTCCATGACATGGTTCAAGGGCAAACTGTACGTTGGCACAGCCGCCAACCCACTATGCGTCGAAAACGCGCTGCTCGACTACTACTATCCCGGGTATGGGCTGTATCCGGAGCACCCTGCGCCCGACCTGACTTGCGCGGCCGACAAGTACGATCTCGACCTCCGGGCGGAGATCTGGCAGTTCACGCCAGGAACACACGCATGGAAGCTGGTCTACAAGTCGGAAACAGTTGACAACCCGCGTGCGCCCGGAAAGCAGATTGCTCGCGATATCGGCTACCGGGGAATGGCGGTTATTAACGACACCCTGGTTGTCGGCGATGTGACTGCCGGGGAATACATCCCCGAGCTTCTGGCCACCGCGCCGCCACGATTCCTCAAGTCGACGGATGGTGAAACGTTCACCGCAGTCCCTGGAGCGCCGGGACAGATTCACACGTCATATGGCGCATACGATGTCATCGGATATCGCGGCATAATCGTCATGCAAGGACGATTGTTCGCGACAGCGAGCCAGAGCTACACCGGTGATGGCGCGGTCCTCGAGATACAGGACCCGTTGGGGAGCAGTCCGACCTACACGCAGGTCAGCCCGTCGGACCTCAGCGTCTTCGAGCTCGAGACGTTCATCAACGCGCTGTATATCGGCACCGGGTCGGCCACGTCCGGGTACGGAGTCTGGAAAGCGAGCCTTTCGACGCCGGGCTCGGCCTTCAGCTTCACGCCAATCGTGACCAACGGCGCCGGACGGGGGCAGGCAATCACGTCGGTGGTGTCGATGCACGTGTTCCGTGATCGTCTGTATGTCGGCGCGAGCGGTTGGTACTCGACCGTTTTCCCCGGGTCGGAGCTGATCCGAATTGCCTCCGATGACTCGTGGCAGCTCGTGGTCGGCAATAGCCGGACGCTTTCGGGTGGAACGACTGTCTACCCGATCAGCGGCCTCCCCGATGGCTACGGGAATGTGTTCAACGCGCACTTCTGGCGTATGGAAGACATGGGCGGGGCGCTCTATGTCGGTACGAACGACTGGAGCTGGTCGTTCCGCGATGTGCCGATCTTCAATACGCTGTTGTCCTGGCAGTTCGGGTTCGACATTTACAGTAGCTGCGATGGTCAGTACTGGAACCTGGTGACGATGAATGCGTTCGGCGATGGAACCTACAACTTCGGCGCGCGCACGATGCAGAACACACCGGCCGGCGGCTTTGTCGGAAGCGCGAACCACGGCCAGGGCACCGCGATCTGGCAGGGGAGTTCGTTCGGCTTCTGCCGGACACCGTTCCCGTGGCGGCAGACGCGAGGCGGGAGAGCCAACGACCAGGCGACGACGACAGACGGCACATTGCAGTCTCCGAGCCGGGTGCTGACCGAGGTCGTCGATGGCAAGAATGTCGTGTCATGGGACGCGGTCGATGGCGCCGCCAACTACCGGGTCTTGCGAGCCGGGTATACGTCGACCCCGGGCTTCGCCTTCGATCGCACAGTGACGCGCGACCGGGGATTCGTTCCTGACTTCCCGCCGCCGGCGGTCGCGACCGGTGATAGCACGAACTCGGTGCTTGTCCCGGGTCAATTCACTGAAATCGGGACAACCTCGGACACGCATTTCACGGATACAACAGCGGCGGCCGGCAATCAGTATGCGTATCAGATCGTCGCTGAGTCGGCGTCCGGCACAGCGTCGGATCCATCGAATACGACATCATCCCAGACTGCCAGCCAGGCGGTGACGTTCGCGATCGTTCGGTCCAGCATCTCCGACGCGGCCGCGCGGGGCGATGTGGCGCCTGACGGAAGTCAGACGCTGCTCGCGACGCTGAAGCGCGCCGAGTGGGCCGCCTCGAAGAATTACTGCAACGTGGCTGCCAAGTCCCTCGACGACCTGCAACAGCAGGTGTACGCAACGTCGGGCTCGGGAGTCAATATCACGAGTGAGACGACGCGAGAGGACCTTGGGGACATCATCATGCGCCTGGGCCGGCAGGTGAGCTACGGAGCGAGCACCTGTCACTGAGTTGACCTGAGGCGTCAAGCAACTGGCGAGGCGTGGGGACGGCACTATGTTCCCACGCCCCTCCGACACATCCGGCTGATCCCTGCATCCGCCGGATGATCGACGGAACAGGTTCGGAACAGTACGAGAGCATACGACGTGCGTTTCCCATTCACCGTCACTGAGGAAATCCTCGCTTTCGGAAATCGGCTGGATCAGCCGCAGAACGCCTGCATCGAGATTCGTGTGTCGGGCTCGATCGACGTGTCGAAGCTCACGAATGCAGTTGCGGCAGCGGTGGCGATGCACCCGATGGCACGCGCTCGACGAGCAGCGGGCCGTCGGGTATTGCGCCCACCGATGTGGGAGCTTCGCGCACCCGGCCAGATCGATCCAGGCAAGGTCATCCAGGTAACCGACGCTGACAATGACGAGCATCTTTCCGCGCTTCGAGCCGCGTTCACCAGCCAGCTCATTGATCTCTGTGAACCACCCGCGATCCGGTTGCTACTCGTCCGGCGGCCGGGCGGTGATTCGCTGCTCTACGCCTGGAACCACGCGATGGCCGATGGCATGGGTGGAATCCGATTCTTCCGGTCGGTGGTGCGTCACTACGAGGGGGCAGCAGATCCGGTCCCGGACGTTGACCCGCTCGCGGCTCGCGAGCTGAGGTTTGATCCAGAGGAAGATCAGGCGGCGAACGCTGACCCGTCGGCTCCGGTGACCCGCTGGAATGACCTTCCGACATTGGTTTGTCCGTTACGCCCGACGGTCGAGCCCGGCTACGGGATGTGCTACGCCTCGCGTGACGTCGATGCGTTCGACCTGCGGTTGCTCCACGAGCATCGCTCGACGATCACGGTGAACGATGTCCTCGTTGCTGCGTTGCACCTCGCGATCGCCGAGTGGAACCAACGCCAGCACGAATCCGCCGAGCGGGTGATGGTGCTGATGCCGGTCAATCTGCGTCCTGCGGCGTGGCTGCACGAGGTCGTTGCCAACGTCGTCGGCCATGGCGTCGTGCAAACGACGGCCGAGCAACGAGTGAATCCCACCGTGCTGATGGACGTTGTCTGCGACCAGACCCAGCTCCTGCGAAAGTACAGCGCAGCGGCGTTTCGTGGCCGTCCGTCGTGGCTGCGACGCCTGGACCCATTCTTCATCCTGTTGCTCAGCCAGCCCCGCATCCGACGTCGGAGACAGGTGGCCGCGTTGATGTCGAACGTTGGCCGGCTACGTGGTTTCGATAGCCTTGGAACCGCCGGCTCGATCGTCGAGCTGTGGGGATCGACACCTGCGTCGATGCCGCCGGGACTTGGGATCGGTGTCGTTCGGTTCCGCAACCGCATGTGCCTGTCACTCAGATATCGACACGTGCTGTTCGACGACGATGCTGCCAGAAGCTTCCTGGGGCTGTTCATGGATCAGATCGACGTTGTGTGTGGAGACGGGAACAGCCAGGACGCTCGACGTAACGCGTTGCCGGAGAGTCCAGGCGAAACCCCGGCTCGGTCTGACGAATGAATCCCTGCGGCATTTAGTGTCGCTGACACCTTGCACAGAGACGTCTGCGCGGTCGTTTCACCCCGCGGCTGCCACATCGAGCGCCCGACGTGGACCCCGGTAAACGCATGTAACCACTCGCGACGCGACCCTATTGACATTCGCGCGGGTCGTCGTTACAGTGGGATCGTCTCGAGGCAATTGTGTCACGTGAGCGTTTCCGGTGGTCGAAACCGACAACGCCATCGTCGTACTTAACGTCTTTCTACGGTAGCTCGGTAGTGTCCGCCGGATTTGCGTTGCGTCCTGCGTGCGGGCATCCCGAGTAGAACGGGTAGGGCCGGTGCACGCAGCGTTGCTCCGCCGTCTTGCGGTTGTCGTTGTTCTCCTCTCACTGGTGTTCGGGACCGTGTCTCCAGTGGCCGCGGTGGCGACACCTTGCGCGGATCTTCGGATCATCGCGATGTCGACAGATCCATACCAACCCATTCAGAACCAGAACGCGACAGTCCACATCACCATTCAGAACGTAGGTACTTGCGCCGCGCAGGCCTTCGTCGTGCAGTGGCAATCAGACCAGTTCGCGCCGGCCGGGCCATCGACATCCGTGGCCAACCTGAACGCGAACGCGACGATGGTCGTCGATCTGGTGTATGCGTTTCCCAATTCGGGGAACTTCATGACGATCGTCAACGTCGACACCGGGAATGCGGTCAACGAGACCAACGAGATGAACAATCTCGAAATTCTCCCGGTGAGCGTCGAGCCCGCGACGATCGATCTCCAGATCACCGACATCACGGTGGTATCGGCGGTGAATCCGTCCTCTAATCCACCGGTTCCGGTCGCCGGCCGCCCCGTTACGACAACGATCACGATTGTCAACAACGGAAATACCGACGCCGGTCCGTTCCAGCTCCAGTGGTACCCATGGCTGATGGAGTCACCGTTAGCGACTCAGGTCAACGCCCTGGGCGCTGGAGCGACAACGACCGTGACGTTCAGCTACACCTATTGGTGGGCCGCGACCTTCGATGGTTGGGCAACCGTCGATTCAGGCGGTTGGGTGTTCGAGACCGACGAGACCAATAACACGTTCGCAAAATCGGTCGTTGTCGACCCGGCGCTGCCGGACCTGGTCTCGACAAACTTCACGATCAACCCGGCTGCTCCAGTGCCGGGCCAGATCGCCACCGCAACAGTGACCGTGAAGAACATCGGCCACGCCGACGCCGGGCCATTCCGTGTGCAATGGCAGCCGTGGTGGCTCGTTTCGCCAGTGTCGATTCAGGTGAACGGCCTTGCCGAGGGCGCGTCGACGAATGTGACATTCAACTACGTGTACTGGCTTCCCGGCAAGTTCGACGGGACAGTCACCGTCGATAGCACGAATCTTGTCTGGGAGATGAAGGAGGACAACAACGCCAAGCCGGTCACCGTGACAGTCGGGCCGAACTACATCGACCTGACGATCACGAACATGACGATCTCCCCCGGATCGCCGACGCAGGGACAACCAGCGACGGTCAACCTCACGGTCAAGAACCTGGGGAATACACCGGCCGGCAACTTCATGGTCGAGCTGAACCCGGATTCGCTGTTCCTGTTCACGCCTGGCCCGCAGACGATTTCCAAGCAGGTCAACGGACTGGCGGCCGGCGCAACCACGACTGTGTCGTTCCAGTACACCTACCCGGTCTCCGGGAACGTTCGGCTACTCGGGAATGTGGACGCATTCAACAACATCGCTGAGAGCAACAAGTTCGGGCCGGCCGAGAACAACAACCTCAAGATTCTGAACGTGACGGTTCAGCCTGCGCCGATTGATCTGATCATCACTGGCTTCACGATCAATCCGGCATCCCCGGTGCGTGGAGTCGAGGCGACGGCGTCGATAACCGTCAAGAATAATGGGCCGTGGCCCGCCAACGACTTCGCCGTCCAGTGGCTGCTCTCGAACACTGACGCATTCGGCCCGCTGGAGTTCATTAACGGCCTGAACCCAGGTGAGTCGCGGACCGTGACCCTGAAGGGCACGTACTACGTGACCGACACCTATACCAGTCGCGCGATCGTCGACGTCTTCAATACCGTCGTCGAGCCGGGTCCGGGCGCCGAAGCGAACAACACGCAGGACAAGACGGTGACAGTCGTCCCGCAACAGGCGACAGTCACGGTAACGCTAGTCAGCCTCAAGATCCTTAATAGCGGAGATCCTCCTCCTCCTCTATCTGGTCCAGAGGGTGAGTGGGATCCATTCATCTTCGCCGTGCTGAATCCGACAGCTACCTGTAACGTGCTGAGCCAGTCGATCCCAGGAGTGGAATGCAAGACATCCAGCTTCGACGTCGAAGCGGGTGATACGGTATCGCTCGGCCAATCCATCACCGTAACGTTGCAGGAGTACACCCCGCTCGTCATCGCAGCAGGCGCTCTGGAACAGGATCTCATCACACCTGACTTCATGGGTTACGTCGTCAAGTTCGCATTCCCGCCAGACTATCTGAGCCTCGGAACATTCACGCTTAACGCCGAGCATGGAAGTAACTGCGGGAGTAACTGCTTCCAGGCGACGTTTACGGTGACGGGAACCGCGAACTACCCGACATCTGCCGCGATGGTATCGTCTACGACGCTACCGCCAGACGTCGACGCGACCTTGAGCCGGTTCCTGGACGTTATCAACCCGACCAACTAGTAGCGGGTGTATCGGCGCCGACCGTGAGGCCGGCGTCGATACATCTCTGTTGATCCCACATGCCGTTGACATCGTTCTAATGTTCCACGTCGATCATCCTCGGTCAGCGCTCACTGTTGGTCTCGGGTTCAGGAAAGGGACGGAACAGCCGGATGAAGTGCAAGGAGCCGCGATCCGGTCGCCAGTTAGCTCTCCCAGCCGCGTCTCCCCGCCTGATCGCTTCGACGGTCGAGCCGTTCATTGACGGCGTCGTGAGGATCGGCCTGTTTTTCGCCCCCGACGGTCGCTACTTTCTTGAGTACGAATGCAGCGGCTGGTGGTGGTATCTCGAGCGTGAAGGCATCAGCGTCGATCAGGCGGCTCGAGCTTTCGACGCATTCGACCATCGGGCCGTCAGCAAGACCGAAGCGTTTCCATAGCGACGTGGACTCCTGGTTGTGCTGACCGACGCCGACCCCCGGCTGGCTGTGCGCTTCCGAGCGCAAACCGGCCAGCCAGAAGACCGGTTGACGCGTGGCCGGGCCCCAGGGGCAAGCACCCCCCTGGATCGCCCGGCACGCGTCTGCCTGCCAGCAGCACTATTCCCGACCCGATCAGACGCCGAGCTCCCAGATTGTCTCGTGCCGACTGAAGTCGGTGCGATACTCGGCGCCCCGGTCGGTGATCTCGACCATGTCTTCGACATGGATACTATCGCGTGGATGATCGTGATATCCCAGCTCGATCATCATGACCATCCCCGGCAGGATCGGGTCGTCCACCCAGGGATAAATCTGGGGCGACTCATGGATTCCGAGCCCGACGCTGTGGCCCACGATCGACCACTTGAACTCCAGATTCCGAGCCGCGTACGCCGCTCGCGCGAATCTCGCGACCTCCGACGCGGGCATCCCTGGCTTGATGAACTCAACCACGGCGTGCTTCACGTCGCTAATCCGCGCGTAAAGGTCGCGCTGCCGATCCGTCGCGCGGCCCATAACGGCGGTTCGAGCGATGTCCGAAAAGTAGCCGTCCTTCCAGCCACCGAAGTCGGTCATTACCATCATTCCCGCTTCGACCGGCATGTCAGTCGCCAGCGGATGGAACAGCCCGGCGCGCGGGCCGGCGGCGAACACGGGCAGGGCGATCATGTCCGCTCCGTTGCGGAGCAGCTCATGCTGCATCCGGGCGGAAATCGACCGCTCGCTATCGCCCACCTGGGCAGCGGCGAAGGCCGTGTCGATCGCGGTCGTCGTCCAATGCGCAAGCTGAACCAGCAGGTCGCGTTCGGCCGGCGTCTTGATCGCCCTCGGTGACTCCAGATACGCGAACGCGTCCACGAACTCGACGTCCGGCGCCAGTCGCTGTAGCTCGCGGAGGTGATTGGCTGGAAAGAAGCGTCCTTCGATCCCGACGCGGCCGGAGGTGACGCGCATACGCGCCAGCGTATCGGCGACTGCCCGCATCGAGTCGAGCTCTTCGCCCTGGTAGGGGACGATGTCCGACAGGAACGTGTCGCCAGGCTGGAGCGCCTCTGCTCGTCGCTCGGTCACGACAAACGCTGGTTCTCCGTCGCGCGGCCAGATGACGAGATGCACGCGCTCCGGAATCGATCGAAGATCCATGTTGTAGAAGCCGCTGTAGTAGGGAACGTTTTCAGGAGACATAACAAGAACCGCGTCGTATAGCCCGTTCGCGATGGTGCTGGTGAGTCGTTCGATGTTGGTCAATGTGCCGCGCCTCGCAGTCGTCACGTCGAGCATGTGTGATGACCTCCGTCCACGTCGCTGATACATGCGTTTGCTGAGTAGTGTAGGGCGATCGGACGTCATGCGGAATGGGCTGGCTTCGATCGAGGCGCCGGACCGACAGCGACGAAAGCGACGAAACGCATACACTGGATTTGCAGCGGGGCGGTCGTATACCGACCCGCTTAGTCAAGTGAATCGACTCTTCAGTGAACTGTGGACATGATGACAAGACGGCGTCTCGGCGAACAATTGGATCGCGATCTCAACACGCGAGTCAACGTTATCGGCTTCGGCAGTTGGCGCGGGAAGCGGGACGGTGACGGCTACGTCGTTCGCCACCCAGGTGGCGCCAACGAGTTCCAGACCG
>MTKZ01028137.1_pt1 | contig 11793 bp, 14 predicted proteins | sample 1042781 | NCBI WGS metagenome assembly MTKZ01 (sample SAMN06212207, study PRJNA360539) | anaerobic digester metagenome | biome: Wastewater treatment plant; material: sludge; isolation source: anaerobic digester fed with sludge from wastewater treatment plant | place: Denmark: WWTP Viborg ...
AAATAAAGAAGGCTAATGTATTGTTATACAATTTTATCAAAGCATATAAAGTATGAAACGAGTATAGTGTTAATTTGCAGACTAACTAAGCCACCTTCGAATGATTCGCACTTTTTTGTTTTTGCTTTTATCGGTCTTCGGTTTCGAAATAGTAGCTCAATCCGTTGAGACAGATAAAATTCCCCGTAATTATTTCCGTAATCCACTTGATATTCCAATGCAGCTGTCGGCCAATTTTGGTGAACTGCGGCCTAATCACTGGCATATGGGGCTTGATATAAGAACCAATGCCAAAGAGAACTTGCCGGTGCATGCTGCTGCCGAAGGATATATTGCTAAAGTCGGCATCCGTCCGCAAAGCTTTGGTCGCTTTATTATTATTAATCACCCCAATGGGCTTTCTACATTATATGCTCACCTGAATGATTTTAATGAAGAGTTGGAACAATATGTTACTGAACAGCAATACAAACAGGAAAGTTGGGCAGTAGAATTAAATTTTACTAAAAACCAGTTTCCGCTTTCGAAAGGATCATTTATTGCCTACAGTGGTAATACCGGGGGATCGAAAGGACCTCACCTGCATTTTGAAATTATCGATACGAAGTCAGACAAACGGTTAAACCCTATGCTGTTCAACTTTCCCCTGCAGGATAATACCCCGCCATCATTAATAAAACTGGCTATGTATGACAGGAGTAAAAGTATCTATTCACAAACGCCGGTATTCTTTTCCTTAAAAAATACGGATAGCGGCTACATCATTCCAAAACAACCCCTAATAAAAACAGGATTAAATAAAGTCAGCTTTGCCATACAGGCGATTGATAAAATGAGTGGGGGGGGCAGCGACAATGGAATTTTCTCTGCTAAACTTTATTTGGACGAAGAGCCCCAGCTAACTTTTACATTAGACAGTATTGACTATGATGAGACCGTTTATATGAATTCTCATATTGATTACAGGCTTGATTATTATGGAGGGGCTTACCTGCAACATTTATCCCAACTACCCGGGGACAAATCCCCGGTGTACCGGCAAATCAAAAGCGATGGGGTAATTAATCTTTCCGATACTACTATACATTTTCTTAGTATAGATGTGAAGGATGCTTATGGTAATACATCTCAGTTGAATTTTTCTATTCAGTATGATGACAGTCTTGTAAAATCGGGCACCTACCAAAGCCCGGTTTCAAAGTTTGTTCCTGCAGTAAAAAATGTGCTAGAGAAAGAAGATTTTAGAATGCAATTACCAGCAGGTTGTTTGTATGATACTATTCCGGCTTTGTATTTCCGGAACACTCCCTCTTCTTCTATGGCCGTAACTGCTATGTACCAGGTCAATGATCCTTCATATCCGCTGCATGAAGATATTACTGTTAGCATTAAGCCCTATAAAACTATTCCCGAAGAGTGGAAAGATAAACTCATCATGCAAAGAACCGGTAAAGGCAGCACCATAAGAAAAGTACAATTGCAAAATGGATGGTTGACGGCCTCTTTTGGTGACTTTGGCAATTTCCAGGTAGTGGCTGATGTAGGGGCACCACAAATAAATGAATTAGGAAAAGGAGATACGATCAATCTCAGTGCCGCCAGCAGAATTGTATTTACCCCAACGGATAATTTTGGCATGGTTAAAAATTTCAAGGTAACACTAGACAGCCAATGGTTACGATTTACCAATGATAAAAGCCGCAACTGGATTTATAAATTTGACGAACGATGCCCCTATGGCGTACATCAGCTCACTGCTACTGCTATAGACCTGGTGGGAAACATAACAACAAAGACCTGGTGGTTTAAACGATATCCTTATACACCGCCACCCAAAAAGAAAGTAGTAAAAAAGAGCAGTAAGAAGAAAACCACGACGACGAAAAAGCCGGTTACAAAAAAGAAATAATAAGGGATGATTACACTTAAGGAAGGTGATAAAGCTCCTGCATTTTCAGGAATTAACCAGGACGGAAAGAAAGTTTCGTTAGCGGATTATAAAGGCAGCAAAGTAGTCCTGTACTTCTACCCGGAAGATGATACACCTACCTGCACCATCCAGGCCTGTAACCTGCGGGATAATTACGGACTATTGAAGAAAAATGGTTTTGAAGTTATTGGCGTAAGCCCGGATGATGTGAAAAAGCACAAAAAATTTGAAGCTAAATTCAACCTGCCATTTCCATTGATTGCAGACGTAACTCATGTAATACTTAATAAGTATGGAGTATGGGATAAGAAGCAAATGTTTGGCAATCATTATATGGGTGTACTACGAACTACATTTGTGATAGATGAGAAGGGAATTATCCGTAAAATATTTCTACGACCAAAAAATAAAACTCATGCAGAAGAAATAGTGGCTGCAATGAAGTAAACAACGTTTACGGACAAAACTTTTTTTGCAACTAAAGAAGGTTGAATAAAGTCTTCAGTTTATGAAAGTGCGGATAAAAGAAAATTCATGGGTGGCTAAATTAGCGGCAGCTAAAATGAAAGCGGATAAAGTGGCGATTGTTTTCGGCAACACCATTCATTTACATAATACCAGTCGTAATGAATTTCTACACCATAAAGAATGGGTCTGTCATGAATTGAAACATGTGCATCAATACCAGCAAAACGGATTTGTAGGGTTTATTGCTAAATATCTTTTTGACTGGGTAAAGAATGGCTATTATGGTAATAGGTTTGAAGTTGAAGCAAGAGCATCTGAGGGTGATGTAGGGCTTATAAAAGAGGCACAGTTTGTCTAAAAAATCAATTCCACTTCTCCAAAATCAAACTCTTCCCGGAAAGCATGTTGGGTAATTAGTTTGCCTGTGGGGGATACACCTTCAATCGAAGCTTCAAACACCCGGGTGCCTTTTTTTAATTTTACTGTTGAACCTTTTTTATAAAGATGATCAAGGTAGGTAGTGTAAATATTTTCAAAACCTGTTTCTCTTAATTCGGTAAATCGTCTATCTAAAAGAGAACAAAGTTCTTTAGACAATTCGAGAGGGTTAAATTGTTTACCCGTAATTTGTTTCAGCGAAACCGGATTTTTTATTTCAGGGGGAAAGGAGGTCTGGTTGATATTGATTCCTATTCCGGCAATAGCCCATTGCCAATTATTATTACCCAGCTTACTGCTCCCTATGACTGACTCTATCAAAATTCCGCCTGCCTTTCTGTCCTGCCAGTACAGGTCGTTAGGCCATTTAATCCTGCTATCATCACCAGTATATTTTGTAAAAAAATCATGAACACCTACTGCAATGCAGGCACTTAGCTGAAATTGCTGTGTAAGTAGTAACGGAAATGGATTTAGGAGAAGGCTAAGAATGATGTTAGCTCCTTTTTCAGCTAACCATACCTTGCCCCGTTGTCCTTTTCCTGCCAATTGCTCATAGGAAAAAATCGTCATGCCATGCTGTGCCAAACCAGCATGAATTTGCTGCCGGGCATAGTTGTTGGTACTATCAACCGATTGTAGTTCAATGAATGGCAAACCAATGGGCTTTGTAGTCAATGGTTGTGGCAATTAATTGCTATTTTTGACAAAGTAAACTAGTTTCTGATTTCTGGTCGTAAATTTTCGGATGTAAGAGTAATATTTGTCCTTATACCAATAGATATAACCAGTAACGGCAACACAAACAAAAACTTAAACACTTTCATTATTTGGAACAATTGGCATCCCTCACCAACCGCAAGAAAAGTGCATCCCGGTTAACGAAGAATTCAAAAATCATCAAAACCATCATTGCAGCAATCCAGGATAAAAAGGGAGAAAATATTATTTCTCTCGACCTGAGAAAAATTAATGAAGCGGTAGCTGATTTTTTTATTATATGTGAAGCTGGTAACGGAACACAGATAAGGGCAATCGCTGATAATGTAGAAGACAAGGTGTATGAAAATTGTAATGAGCGGCCTTATCATCATGAGGGCTTGCAGAATCTGCAATGGGTGTTGATTGATTATGTGAATGTGGTAGTGCATGTAATGCACCCGGAGACCCGAAAATTTTATAACCTGGAAGAAATGTGGAGCGATGCACCTAACCAGGAACACAATGATTAATCATAAATAGTATGGTTAATGTTAAAAAATATTTAATCCAGAACTTTTTGTCATAATAATTATTAATTAGCAGGAACACAGAGAGAAACTATATGTCACAAGAACCTAACAGGAACGAGAACAGACAGCCCCGGTTTGGGAACCGCCCCTCCGGAGGAGATGATCCTAATCAGGTGCCCAAAAAAGGCCCCCGCTTCAGCATCTATTGGATATATGCAATCATATTTGCCGTCTTAATTGGATTTCAATTATTCGGACCGTTTTCGCCCAACTCAGCAAAAACAGACAACCTGGCTTTTAAAAACATGGTGCTGGCAGGTGAGGTGGAAAAGTATGAAATAGTGGATAACCGGAAGAATGTAAAAATCTACCTTAATAAAGCCGGGATTGAGAGGCATAAAACAGAGCTGAAAGAAGGGGTATCCGGTAAATTAAGCGAGAAGGGGCCACATATGAGCTTCAAGTATTCCGGTGATTTTGAAAAACAGATGGATGATTTTTATAAAGACAATAATGTCCCCAGTGATAAAAGAGTAAGTTTTACTGTTACAACGGAAAGAGACATACTCGGAGGTGCATTACAATTCCTCCTCCCTATTTTATTATTTGTTGGCCTTTGGGTATTGCTGATGAGGAAAATGAGTGGAGGTGCTGGCGGTGGTGGTGGCCCTGGCGGCATCTTTAATATTGGAAAATCAAAAGCTACTTTGTTTGATAAAGGAACAAAAGTGAACATCACTTTTGCAGATGTAGCCGGATTAGATGAAGCAAAAGTAGAAGTGATGGAAATCGTTGACTTTTTAAAGAACCCTAAGAAATACACTAACCTGGGCGGTAAAATACCAAAAGGTGCTTTACTCGTTGGCCCTCCCGGTACGGGTAAAACATTGCTCGCAAAAGCAGTTGCTGGTGAGGCACAGGTTCCCTTCTTTAGTTTGAGTGGCTCTGATTTTGTTGAAATGTTTGTGGGTGTTGGTGCAAGCCGTGTTAGAGATTTATTTAAACAAGCCCGGGAAAAAGCTCCTTGTATCATTTTCATTGATGAAATAGATGCCATTGGCCGTGCCAGGGGAAAGAATGCGATGATGAGTAATGATGAAAGAGAAAGCACCCTGAATCAATTGCTTGTAGAAATGGATGGCTTCGGAACAGATGTTGGCATTATTGTTCTTGCTGCTACTAACCGTCCGGATGTAANNCAGCTTTGCTTCGCCCGGGTCGTTTCGACAGACAGATAACCATTGATAAACCAGACCTGGTTGGCCGTGAAGCTATCTTCAAAGTGCATCTGAAACCAATTAAGATTTCAAAAACGTTGGATATAAAAAAACTGGCCGAACAGACTCCGGGATTTGCCGGGGCCGATATTGCTAACGTTTGTAATGAAGCTGCATTGATTGCTGCCAGAAAGAACAAAGAGGCAGTAGACATGCAGGATTTCCAGGACGCTGTGGACAGGGTAATCGGTGGTTTGGAAAAAAAGAATAAAATCATTTCACCGGAAGAGAAGAAAATCATTGCCTTTCACGAAGCAGGTCATGCTGTTTGTGGCTGGTATCTTGAACATGCCTATCCGTTACTTAAAGTAACGATTGTGCCAAGAGGTACTGCAGCATTAGGTTATGCTCAATACACTCCCAAGGAACAATACTTATATAATATAGATCAGTTAACAGACCAGATTTGTATGACACTGGGCGGAAGAGCCAGCGAAGAAATTTTCTTCAGCAAAATCTCCACCGGCGCCCAGAACGACTTACAGCAGATAACAAAAATTGCCTACGCCATGGTTACGGTGTATGGTATGAATGATAAGATCGGTAATATCAGTTTCTATGACCCGCAACAGGAAACAACATTTACCAAACCGTATTCTGATGAAACGGCTAAGATGATTGACCAGGAAGTTCGGAAGCTGATTGATGATGCTTACGAAAAAACAAAAACACTATTGTCTGAAAAGAGAGGGGATGTGGAAAAACTGGCCAATGCATTACTGGAAAAAGAAGTGTTGTTCCAAAGTGATGTGGAAGCACTGATTGGCAAAAGACCATTCGAAGAGAAAAAACCTCTTACGGATGATGTACCAGTAGCCGATGTAGTGGAAGGAACAGTGGCAGAAACAGAACCCAAAAAAGAAGAAGAAACAGCAACAGGTGAACAAACCGGCACCATTGGTTTGGCACCGTCTATTTAATTGGTGAGTATGAACGTTTCTCCATCAAAGGAAAATATTCTGAAAAAAATCCGCAAGGCGTTGAGTCACTCAACGCCTTTGCCTTTTCCCCAAAGCGAAGGTAACCAGCCGGTTTTTCAACCGTTGGAACAGGAAATGGAAGTCGAGTTTGCAGAACACTTTACCCGGTTGCAGGGAAAATTTATCTATTGCATCAATCAACAGGAATTCGCCTTTCAGCTCAGCAGTCTTATTAAAAAGCAGGATTGGGAAAAAGTATATTGTTTAGAAGACAAGTTAATCACACCGGTGGTTGCCCAATTAGCAGATAGGTTGGTAAAAAAAGACTTAGCTCAATGTGATGTTTCAATAACCGGTTGTGAAAGTTTAGTAGCCAGAACTGGCACTATTGTAATGAGTTCGGCACAAACCAGCGGACGAACGGCCAGTGTGTATGCACCTATTCATATTTGCGTGGCGTATACCAACCAGTTGGTGTACGATTTAAAAGACGCACTGCAAAAAGCAAAAGACAAATACGGTAATAATATTCCTTCATTACTCACATTTGCAACAGGCCCCAGCCGTACGGCTGATATTGAAAAAACATTGGTAGTAGGAGTGCATGGGCCAAAAGAAGTGTACTTGTTTTTAATCGAAGGATAAGATTTCTAGTTAAAAACCTGCCTGTCAGCAGACAGGTTAATAATCAGTAATTGATAATTGAAATTCTCATTAATAGCAGAAATTCAAATTTTTAGTGTCCCAACTCTTAACTCCCCACTCCTAGCTCCCGACTCTTTTTCTCTGCTCAGCTTGTCGAAGCATAACTCTTAGCTTATCTTTATACCATGACAAATCCAGGTATTTATCAACTTTTTGTATATGGCTCACTCCGCAGCGGATTTCACAGTCCGGTGTATGAGTATATCAGCCGCTTTTTTAAATTTATAGGCGAAGCCAAAGTAAAGGGTAAACTGTTTGATATGGGCAGTTATCCTGCAGGAATTCCCACTCATGATGATTGCTTTATTGTTGGTGAACTGTACCAGGCAAAAAATGAACATGAGTTTTCATGGGCCATAGGTCAACTGGACGATTATGAAGGAGTCGCTGTGGAGTTTGATGAAGTACAACTCTACCGCAGGGAAATTGCCGAGGTAAATTTAAACAACAATCTTACCCATGCCTAATGCTATTGGTATAATGGTGATGTGAGCGGCAGGCCGGTTATCGCCTCTGGCGATTCTATGGAATACATGCAGCAAAAGAAATAACCAACCGGTTTTGTTACCAGACAATAAAAAAATATACTTCCTCTCCGATTTTCATCTCGGAGCTCCCGACCATGCCAGCAGTCTCGAAAGAGAAAAATTGCTGGTACAATTCCTTGATGAGATTAAGAACGATGCCACAGAAATTTTTCTTGTCGGCGATATGTTTGATTTCTGGTATGAATATAGAAAAGTAGTTCCTAAAGGATATGTGAGGTTGTTGGGTAAGCTTGCTGAACTAACAGATGCGGGTATTGCTATTCATTTTTTTGTTGGTAATCATGATATGTGGATGAAAGATTATTTTCCTAAAGAACTAAATATCCCTGTTTACTTTAAACCACAAGAGTTTGAAAGAGCAGGAAAGAAATTTTTGATCGGGCATGGCGATGGGTTAGGACCCGGGGATCATGGATATAAGCGGTTAAAAAAATTATTTCGCAACCCTGTAAGCAAATGGTTGTTTGGTATTTTTCCACCAATATTAGGTATAGGACTTGCTAATTATCTCAGTCGTCGCAGCAGGGCTGCCGGTCTGGAGGAGGAGGTTTTTCTGGGTGAAGAAAAGGAATGGCTGATTATATACTGTAAAGAAGTACTGGCCCAAAAAAAGATAAATTTTTTTGTGTTTGGACATAGACACTTAGCTATTGATTATCGTCTGAATGAAGATGCCCGGTATATTAATCTGGGTGACTGGATGCTGTATTACACTTACGCAGTATTTAACGGGCATACAATGGAATTGAAATCGTATAAGGGGAAAGATGAAAAGATTGTCCGTAATTAAATGAAGAATTGTCTGACCATATTAGTGAGTTGTTTCTTGTTGTCTGTCTCCAGCCTGGCACAAAGTGATTCAATTTTCCGTCACCTGAGAACAATGAAAGGTGATATTATTGAGTTTACTGTTGATAATCTTGATAATATTTATGTGCTGAATAGCAGGAACCAGGTAAAAAAATTCAATGCTAACGGAGATTCAGTGGGTATCTATAATGATGTGAAGAAATTTGGACAGGCTACCCTGATTGATGTTTCTAATCCGCTTAAGATTTTATTATATTACAAAGATTTTGCAACGGTGGTAATGCTGGACAGGTTCCTTAATTCAGTTAACAGCATTGACCTGCGAAAACAAAATACATTACAGGCAAAGGCAATCGGACAATCGTATGATAATAAGATTTGGGTATATGATGAGATGGAGAATAAACTTAAAAAAGTAGGAGAGGACGGAAAGGTTATACAGGAAACACCCGACTTCAGATTATTATTGGGAATTGCTCCTTCCCCCATTAAAATATTTGACGAAAACAGGTATGTATATCTCTATGATTCTGTTTACGGGGTGTATGTGTTTGATTATTTTGGAGCATTGAAGAATAATATCATGATTGATCACTGGCAGAATTTTAAAGTTGCCGGTAAATATATTTTTGGTTCAAGGTCAGATACCCTTTTTCGATACGAGATTAGCAGCTTTCGCCTGGATGAATGGAAGATGCCGGAGCAGATTTTTAAAAGCAAGGCATTTAATTTTAGCTCCACCAGGCTATATGCACTTAAAAATGATGCTATCGAGATTTATTCCTTCCGCTAATACAGCTGCATCCTGTTTTATATAATTCGATATTTTTGAAGAATGAATGATTTTTTAAATCAGGTTTGGTGGGGCAACCCCGTCAAAAATTACTTACTTATTATTGGGATCATCTTTTTTGTGTGGGTGCTGAAAAGATTTATATCCCGTTATATCGCAGGGTTGTTATATGGACTCGTTCACAAAATCTGGAGGAACATTGAAAAAAAATCGTTTATTAACCTGGTGGTAAAACCGCTGGGGCTTTTCCTGGCAGTGCTGGTTTCTATAATAGCTTTATATAAATTGAAATTCCCCGAAGAAATAGATGTCGATGTTTATAAATTCACGGCAAAAGATATTTTTCACAGTGGGGGTAATATTATTCTCATCGTAACTTTCACAGGCCTTTTATTACGCATAATAGATTTTGTTGCCCTTATTTTGGAAAGAAGGGCTAATCTTACTCCTGACCTTTCGGATAACCAGCTGATAGTTTTTTTTAAAGATTTTTTCAAAGCCATCCTGGTAATCATTGGTATAATGCTGGTACTGCGCTATGCTTTTAGTTTGAATATCGGGGGCCTGCTAACCGGTTTGAGTATTGTGGGTGCTGCTATTGCATTATCCTTACGGGAAAGCCTGGAGAATCTTATCGCTTCGTTCATTATTTTTTTCGATAAACCTTTTATTACCGGGGATCTGGTAAAAGTGCTTAATATAACCGGTACGGTGGAAAGAATTGGCTTACGGAGTACCAGGATAAGAACTGATCAGACAACGTTTGTAACTGTTCCCAACAAACAAATGGTGGATAGTGTGCTGGATAATCTCTCCTTACGGACACAAAGGCGGGGCGACCTACGGCTCGAGATCAATTTGCAGACTTCATCTGCAACTATCGAATTGCTGATAGGCGGGTTAAAAAAAATTATGGATAGAAAAGAGGTGGAGAATGTAAATATTATTTTTTCTGAAATTACAGGCAATGCGTTTATAATTATTTCAGATTATTATACTGCACCGGTTACTCTGCAAGAGTTTAACGATGTTAAGCAGACCATAAACTTACAGAGTTTGAAACTGATGGAAGAATTGAAGATCGAAATCGCTGGAGCTAATATGGATGTGCGGATCACCCAGTAAACATTAATTCAGGGTTTTTAGTATTTCTCCTAATTCCATATCAAATAATCCATATTTTCCAAATTCAATCACCCGGCCAACCTCTTTTCCATTTTTCATAACAATGATAGTAGGTACATTAGTTACATTCAATGCTTCACAAAGATGGCTGAGTGTTTTTTTATCCCGGTCTACTCCGATTAAAGTAATCCTGTTCTGCGGAAACCCTGACATATCAATTAAAGAATACAACTTAGGAATGATAATATGCGAATCTTCACACCAGGTTCCCATAAAGGCTATCAGTTGTACAGAATCTTTATGTTTTTGCAATCCTTCCATTGCTGCTGCATTGGGCTTATAGCCTTTCAGATTTTCGGCATACCATTTAAAGGAAGTATCACTCGATAGTACCTCCCTTGAGATAATGCCTTTCAATGTTTTTTCATTTGGTCTTTCCACTAACACCTGGTATTGATTTTGGGAAAACCCGGTAAAGGTTAAAACAAGGGCAGAGATAATAGAAATCAATCTTTTCATGGTGTAAATAATTGATGGTAAATGTAAAAGCAGGCTGGCAAAAGATGAAAGAAGAGGTGTTAAAGTTGCAGCCTCTATTGTCTGTTATTAAAGACTCGCTTTTAATTCATGGAAGAACCCTTTTATCTTCTCCAATGACTGTATCATGGCAAACTTCTCCTCTGCCTTTTTATTCTTCTTCAAATAATCCTTGGCTCCTTCGATTGTAAATTTACGGCGGCGGAGCAGGTCGTAGATCATAAGGAGGTTCTTGATATCAACAGGTCTGAAAAAACGATCCCCTTTGCGGTTCTTGCGGGGTTGCAGAATGTCAAACTCGGTTTCCCAGTAACGTATCAGGGATTGGTTTTCCCTGAACATAACAGCTACTTCGCCGATGGAATAGTATTGTTTCTTGAAAAGAATATCATCTTCCGGCACCTGGATCAGGTCAGCACTGATGGCAATTTCTTTCAGGGATTTGCGACCTCTTTTACCAGCAATTATAGCAGGCTCTTGATAAACATCTTTTATAACTACTGTGGGTTTACTTGCTTCCATAATCACTTTTTCTTTCAGCATAACGGTAGAAGCAGGCACAGCAGTAATTCCTGTTTCTTCTACAGGCGCAAAATCAAAAGTTATTTGAGATAAAGACTTTCCCATGCGGTGTAAAGGTACAATCCATTTACTCTGTAAATACGGATTAACCAGAGTGTGGAAAAATACAAGCTAAGAGCTATAAGTTTCGAGCTACGAGAGATATACTGACTTCAAACGACCAAACTCGCAACTCGTAGCTCACAACTTTTCTCTTAATCCAAACTCTGGTTACTTGCTGCTGCTTTTTTCAGCAACAAATCAAATTGTGCCGGAGTAAGGTCATTATAGAAAAAATAAATCGGATCTATTTTGTCGCCATACTTATGTACTTCGTAATGACAATGAGGTCCTGTTGATTTTCCTGTACTGCCTACCCACCCAATCACTTCTCCTCTTTTTATTACCTGGCCATTTCTTGCCTTTACCCTTACCATGTGACCATACAG
>MTKZ01012686.1_pt1 | contig 11792 bp, 13 predicted proteins | sample 1042781 | NCBI WGS metagenome assembly MTKZ01 (sample SAMN06212207, study PRJNA360539) | anaerobic digester metagenome | biome: Wastewater treatment plant; material: sludge; isolation source: anaerobic digester fed with sludge from wastewater treatment plant | place: Denmark: WWTP Viborg ...
ATCTTGGTGACGGACTCGGGGATGACGACGGTGATGATGTCGTCGTCGCGTTCCTGATCGATCTCGTCGAGGTACGCCATGACGGGCCGCGTGAGCTCGCGGTAGGGCGACGAGATGGTGTGCAGCTCGATGGGTACGTCGTAGTCGTCCCACTGCTGGTGCAGCGCTCGCTCCTCCTCGGGGTCCTGCACGATGGAGAGCGCGATGATGCGTTCCGGGTTGAGGCTGCGGGCGTACTGCACGGCATCGAGCACGCCGCGGTTCACCTTGCCCACCAGCACCACCACGTAGTGGGTGCGACGTGGTGACTTGTAGCCGGCAGGTACCGCCAGCGACTGCTTGACGTGGGCGTAGTGCTTGCCCACCGAGTAGAACCCGACCACCATGATGGGGATGAGCACGGCCGGGATCCACGCCCCCTGAGTGAACTTCGACACCACCACGATGGTGGCGATGATGAACGTGGTGACGGAGCCGACGGCGTTGATCGCGAGGCTGGGTTTCCAGTGCGGTTCTTTGAGCTTGAGGTGGTGACGCACCATGCCCGCCTGGCTGAGCGTGAAACCGGTGAACACGCCGAAGGCGTACAGCGGGATGAGGGCGCTGATCTGGCCGTCGAAGATCCAGATCAGGATGCTGGCGACGACGGCCAGGAAGATGACGCCGTTGGAGAACACCAACCGGTCGCCGCGGTTGGCGAACTGTCGGGGCAGGAACCCGTCTTTGGCGATGATGCTGGAGAGGCGCGGGAAGTCGGCGTAGGCGGTGTTGGCGGCGAGGATGAGGATGGCGAACGTGGAGATCTGCATGATCCAGAACAGCACCCCCTTGCCCCCGTACACCTGCGCGGCCATGAGCGCGATGCCGGTGGGGTCGTTCTCGCCACGGATGGGCTTGAGGTGAGCCGCGAGCACGGAGATGCCCAGGAAACAGGTGCCCAGGATGGCGCCCATGATCATGATGGTGTGGGCGGCGTNNTGCTCTCGGGCTTCCTGAACGCGGGCACGCCGTTCGACACGGCCTCGACGCCCGACAGCGCGACCGCGCCGGAGGAGAACGCCCGCAGCAGCATCAGCAGGCTGAGGCTCTTCGCACTCTCGGCGAACTCGACGGCTTCCTCGCTCACCGACGCTGGGTCGATCTCGCTGATGTTCTTGAGGATGAAGATGCGCACCAGGCCGACGATGATGAGCGTCATCAACGACAACACGTAGACGTACGTGGGAGGTGCGAACAGTGCGCCCGACTCCTTGAGGCCGCGAAGGTTGGCGAGGGTCATCAGCAGCACGCACAGGAGGCACAACGGCACCGTCCACTCGGAGCCGAAGCCGAAGGCCGATCGAATGGCCAACACGCCACCCGCGACCGACACGGCGACCGTGAGGATGTAATCGACCAGCAGCGACGAGCCCGCGACGAGAGACGGGATGGTGCCGAGGTTCTCCTTGCTGACGACGTAGCTGCCGCCACCACTGGGGTAGGCGTAGATGGTCTGGCGGTAGCTGGTGACGACGATGAGCAACAGCACGGCAACCACGATCGCGATGGGTACCAGCTTGCTGAACGCGGCGTACCCCACCCCGGCACCGACCGACACGCTGAGCAGCACGTGCAGGATCTCGTCGGTTGCATAGGCGGTGGACGAGATCGCGTCGCTGGCGAACACCGGGAGGGCGATCTTCTTGCTCAGGCGCTGGTGGCCTTCGTCGGCGCTCGCAATTGGCGTACCGATGACGAGGCGCTTGAGAGACTGGAACATAGGTGAAGGCGAGCCTATGTCCAGTTACAGTGCCAAGCGCAATGCCGTCGACGCGAGACCTGTGGGCCGCGGGCGGCGAGGAGGAACAGTCGTGCATGTTGTGATCGTCGGGTGCGGGCGGGTCGGTTCGTCGCTTGCGCACAATCTCATCGGTGAGGGGCACACCGTTGCCATCATCGACCGCAAGCCCGCCGCGTTCGAGCGGCTGGGCGGCGACTTCACCGGGCAGCAGCTCGTCGGCATCGGGTTCGACCGCGATCTGCTGGTGAAGGCCGGCATCGAGCGGGCCGAGGCGCTGGCCGCCGTCACCAACGGCGACAACTCCAACATCCTCGTGGCACGCGTCGCTCGCGAGACCTTCGGCATCGAGCGCGTGGTCGCTCGCATCTACGACCCGCAGCGGGCGGCGGTGTACCAGCGCTTGGGCATCGCCACCGTGGCGCCCGCGATGTGGACCACCGAGCGCGTGCTGCGTCGGTTGCTGCCCGATGCGCTGGCGGTCGAGTGGGTCGACCCATCGGCCAAGGTCTCGTTGGTCGAGCGCTCGTTCAGCAGCAGCTGGGCCGGTACCCGGGTGCTCGAGGCCGAGAGCGCCGGTGTGCGCGTGGTTGCGGTCAGCCGCCTGGGGTCGGCGATGCTGCCCACCGCCGACCTGGTGGTGCAAGACGGCGATGTGGTGTACCTCGCCGTTGCTCACGATGCGATGACCCACCTTGCTCAACTCACCCTCAACCCGCCTGCCGGCCACGGCCAGCACTGATGAACGCGGAGCACACCATGAACGTCGTCATCGCCGGTGGCGGAAGCGTCGGCCGGTTCATTGCCGAGCAGCTCGTCGGGGGTGGCCACCAGGTGGTCATCGTCGAGAGCGAGGCCAGGGTCGTGTCGCAGTACGAAGGCACGATCGAAGGTGTCACCTGGTTGAAAGGCGACGGCTGCGACTTCGGCACGCTGAAGGCGGCCGGGCTCGAGCGGGCAGACGTGGTCGCGTCGGTCACTGGCGACGACGAGGACAACCTCGTCATCTCCCTGCTCGCGAAGCAGGAGTTCGCAGTGCCGCGCGTGGTCGCTCGCGTCAACAACCCGAAGAACGAGTGGATGTTCAACGAGACCTGGGGCATCGATGTCTCGGTCAGCACGCCACATCTCATCACCGGCCTCGTGCAGGAGGCGGTCTCCGTCGGCTCGTTCGTGCGGCTGCTGTCGTTCGAAGGCGGCAAGGCCAAGCTGTCCGAGGTGACGCTGGCCGCCGACTCGCCGGCGGCCGGCAAGGAGATCGCGGAGATCGGTCTGCCGCGCGACAGCACGGTCGTGGCCGTTCTACGCGACGAGAAGCTGGTGGTGCCTCGCGGCGACACCATCCTGCGCGTGGGTGACGAGGTGCTGGTGCTCGCCACCGGCGACAGCGAAGACGCGGTGCGAGCGATCCTCATCGCGTAGCCACTGCAGGTCGGTGCCTCCGCTGCAGGTCGGTGCCTCCGCTGCAGGTCGGTGCCTCCGCTGCAGGTCGGTGCCGTCAGTGCGGCAGCAGCGTGTAGGCCGGGTTCAGCATCATCAGCCGGCCCCGCTCGGCGCGTGCGACCCCTTCGAGCACGACCGCGCGGTTGTGCTCGACACCGGCGAGGTGGCGCCGCCCGGTGAACACGGCAACGGCGGTGCCCGTGCCGTCGTCGATGGTGACTTCGAAGGCCTGCACGCCCGAGCGGGGCGCGACCCGCATGCGGGTGATCTCGCCGCCGACGCGCACAGGGGTGCGTGCGGTCATCTCGCCGATGCAGGTGAGCCCGAGCCCGGAGAAGCGATCCTGCAGGCGCCGGTCGTCGAGCTCGTCGACCGAGGTGCGGAGTCGTTTGGCGAGGTCGCGAAGGCCCATGTGAGAGATGCTACTCAGCCATCGCGCAGCGTCGGCCTCGACGACGCGAGCCGTCTCGGTTCAGGTCGGCCGAGCCAGCACGGCGAGCGCGTCGCGGTCGTGCACCAAGAGCCGGGACCTGCCGGTGGTGATGATGCCCGCGGCGCGCAGCATCGCGAGCGCACGAGCCGTGGATTCGCGCGTCGTGCCCAACCAGTCGGCGAGCTCGGTCTGCGTGATCGAGACGACCCACGTCGGCTCACCGGCGACGCTGCCGGGCTCGGCCAGTTCGTGCAGCATGCGTGCGGTGCGGGTGGCGACCGGTTCCGTCTCGCCGGCGCAGATGCGGGCGTTCGCTCGGCGCAGCTGGCGAGCCAAGCTGCGCAGTGCGGCAAGTGCGAGTGCCGGCTCGGTGACGATGGCGTCGAGGTAGGCATCGCCGGAGAGCTCCCACACTGCGGATGGCTCCATCGCCACGGCAGTGGCGCTGCGGCCTGCATGGTCGAGCGCGGTGACNNGCAGCGGCCACGACCAGGCGGATCCTGCCGCTGATGCAGGCGTACACACGCGTCGACGCGTCGGCCTCGCGAAACAGCACATCTCCGGTGTCGAGTGCTCGACGGGTGCCGTGGTCGGCGAGCAGGGCGGCAACGGCCGTCGGCGTCGTGATGGGCACTCTGCACCCCCTCTCCTTCGGCGCCGGACACTCGGCGCCGCTGTGTGATGTGCATCACAGACGGCGGGCGTGCGATGGCGCATCGTGCGGCTGTTGGCCGCTGAGGGGAGGCCAACGGAGGGGGACACTAGCGAACCCTGATTCGCCTCTCGAACGACACAACACACGACACAACACACGACACAAAGGGGACAGTCATGTACATCTTCAATCGGTCCATCTCGGCCAATCGCTCGCAGCTGATGGAGGCCACTGCAGCCGCTGTGGAGGTTGCGGCGATGGCCACCAAGATCGGCGGCATCGAGGTGAGCGTCTTCGGTTCCGTGTTCGGGACCCCGGTCAACACCATTGCCTGGAGCAGCCTGGTCGAGTCGCAGGCACAGCTGCAGGAGGCGACGGAGAAGTTGCTCGGCAACGCCGAGTACCTGGCGTGGGTCGACTCGCACGGCGACCTGTTCGAGAGCGCGGCCAACGACCGGTTGTCGTCGGTCGTGTCGACCACCTTCACCGGGCCGAAGCGGTTCTACGGGATCCTGGCTGCCACGGCCTCCGCCGGAAAGGTGGGCGAGGCGGTCGAGTTCGGAGTGCGGGCGCAGCAGCTCGTCTCGCAGCTGTCGGGTCTCGAGTCGGCATTCGCGATGGAGGTCTACGGCGCCTACGGCTCGGTGGTGTGGCTGACCGGCGCCGACTCGATGGCCGAGCTGGACGCCCTGCAGCAGTTGCAGATGAGCAGCGCCGAGTACCAGGCGCTGGGCGTCGAAGCCGGCTCGCTGTTCATCGAGGGCTCGGGCGCCAACTCGCTGATCCAGCGGATCGCCTGACGACCCACGTTGCCCGACCCGGGACGCGTGCCCAACCACGTGGTCGGTGTCGTCAGCGAAGGGGAAGAACCCACCCCTCTTCGCCGACGACGTGCAGCGCGGTTGCCGGGTTCAACCGGGGCCGGAACCGCGCTGCCAGCGCTCCGGCGTGATCGAGGTGGCCGAGGTGATCGGCCAACGCCATCACCTGCCGTGCATCCTTCACGTCGTGCGCGACGTGGCCGAAGCCGATCGCGCTGGGCCAGATCTCGGCGATCACGATCGCGCCGTTCGCCGAGCCGGGGCCGGCGGTCGGATGAGCGGTGAGACCGGTCTCGAACGGCCAGACACGCGTCCGCTGACTCAACGCCGGGTGATGCCGCAGATGATGCGCGACCGGGATGCCGGTGAGGGCTTGGCTGCCGACGCTCCCTGCACCGAGCAGTTGCCACGTGGAGAACGGGCGCAGGCCGTGCGCGCGTAGGCGCTGCTCGATGGCTCGGTCGGGGTGCGCCGGCAGCGGCTTGTGCATCGGCAGGTGACGGCCGGCGTACGCCGGAGGTGAACCCCAGAAGCGGTGGTGGCCGAGGCGTTCGTTGAGGCCGGCTGCGACGGCCCAGCGGTTGTTGCGGTTGTGGATGTCGTCGGCGATGGTGGAGGCCAGGTGCTGCCATGTCGCTGCCCATGGTGGGAGGTGCCCGGCGAGCAGACCCGCAGCTGCGGCGAAGCCGGCTGGGTAGCCCAGCGGGAAGTCGAAACCGAGCAGGACGGTTCGCGTCGCATGTCGCTGCAGGCGGCTGACGAGGTGCTCGCGGGCCTCGGCGCGGGTTGGATGGTTGATCGGGTCGCCGTGTGCCGGCAGCGCGGCGTCGAGCTCGTACGACCAGATGCTGTCGGCCCCCCGCTTTGCACTGCTCTGTGCGCTCCAGTCGACGATGACGATCACGTCGAACAGCGCGGCACTGCTGCGGGCTTCGTCGAGCATGTCGGCAACCTAGACCGAGGCGAGGCCCGGACGTGGATGTGATCGGCGGCGGGCCGACGTGCCGTACGCTGGGCCCATGTGCCGCAACATCACCACGCTCCGAGGCTTGCAGCCGGTGGCGACGCCGGTGGAGATCGAGGCCGCCGCTCGCCAGTACGTGCGCAAGATCAGCGGTGTGCAGAAGACCTCGCCCGCCACCGAGGCCGCCTTCGAGGCGGCTGTCGCCGAGATCGCTCACATCACCGCGCACCTCCTCGCCGACCTGCCACCGCGCAAGCAACCACCGCCCACGTTGCCGCCGCTGCGACGCATCGCCCTGGCGCGCCCGCCCGCCGCTCACCGAGGGTCGTGACACGGCTGCTCACGCGGCGCAGCGCAGTGCGACCGGCGTCACCCGACCGCGCGCGCGAGGATGCCGTCGAGCGTGGCCTCGTCGACCGCGCCGAAGATCTGTTGCACCTCACCCGACGGTGAGATGATCGCCAGCGCGGGTTGTGCGGCGACCCCGAAGCGTGCGTACACCTCGCCCGGGTCGTCGTTGACCTGCGGGAAGGTCAGGCCGTGCTTGTCGATGAAACCCTCGAACGAAACGTCGTCACCGAACCAGGCGATGCCGACGAACTCGACCTGCCCGGCCCAGCGCTTGGTGGCCTCCTCGACCGAGGGGGCTTCCTTGTTGCACACACTTCAAGTGGGCGCCCAGAACCACAGCGCCACGGTGGTGCCGGCGTATTGGGAGAAGTCGAGTGAGCCGCCGCCCACCAGTGGGGCGGCGAACTGCAGGGCCTCGGGTACCTCGCTAGCCGGTTGGGCCGTGTCGCCGGGTTGCGGTGCCCCGGTGCCGGGTGCCCCGGTGGTGGAGGGCGTGGCGGTGGAGGGCGTGGTGGTGGAGGGCGTNNGCGTCGAGAGCGTCTGTTGCCGCCGAACCGGACGAACCCATGTCGTCGCCGCAGCCAGCCAACAGCGCTCCCGCGACGACGAGGACCATCACAGTTCTGCGCATGGCGGTGGAGGTTAACCCGTAGCCTCGAATCCGCATGCGCACCCGCACTCTGCTCCTGCTCGCCGTGTCGTGCGGGCTTGCGATCCTGCTCGCGGGTGGCATCCAACTGTGGCGTCTCGCCAACCAGGAGCCGCCGACGCCCTCGCTGGAGGTGGGTGGCACGGGCATGGCGGGCGACGCCATCGTCACGGTCACCAAGGCAACCGACGCCGGCGATGCGTTCGTGGTCACGGTCACCCTCGCCGGTGTCGACGACCCTGACGGCCTCGAAGGGTTCACACTGGTCGGTGTCGATCTTGCAGTCAAGCCGTCGTCGGTCGTCAACCCCGGCTCCTGCACCGGGTTCACCGTCGCCCCCGTCGAGTGCACGCTGACGTTCCCCAACACCGGTTTCCCGACCGACGATCGCCTGCTGCTCCTGCAGCGCGCCGACGACCGGGTGCGCTGGAAACTGGTGTAATCACCACCACCCGCGGCGAGGCATACGCCGACCCGGTACCGTTGCGCACGACACCGGCCCTTCCCACCAGACCATTCCACCCAGACCATTCCACCCAGAGCGGAGCGACGACACAGATGGACCAGCAGCAGTTCGACCTCGTGGTGATTGGCGGCGGCCCTGGCGGCTACCTGGCGATTTCAAAGATAACCATGGATGAGTTGATTTTCCGGGCAGACCTGAAGGCAGCCCTCGGCGGCACCTGCCTCAACCGTGGTTGCATCCCTGCCAAGGCGTTCCTCGAGTCGGCAGCGGTCAATCGGCATGTGCAGCACGCCGCCGAGTTCGGCATCGAGAGCAGTGCACCGGTGGTGAACTTCGCGGTGGCGCAGGTCCGCAAGCAGAAGATCGTCGACGGCATCGTGAAGAGCTTGGGCGCGTTCATGAAGTCGAAGAAGATCACCGTGCTCGACGGCCTCGGCACCCTGGGTGCCGACCGCACCGTCACGGTGCAGCACCCCGACGGCAGCAGCAGCACCGTCGTGGGCACCAACGTCATCCTCGCGTCGGGCAGCGTGCCGCGCACCATCCCTGGCTTCGAGCCGGCGCCGCCCGGGCAACACGGCCCGGTGATGACCAGCGACGAGGTGCTGATGCTGTCGTCGTTGCCCGCACGCGTCGCCGTCATCGGCGGCGGCGCCATCGGCTGCGAGTTCGCCAGCACGTTCGCCGATCTCGGTGCGCAGGTCACCATCCTGGAAGGCCTCCCCAAGATCCTCCCCGGGCTCGATACCGACGTCGCCAACGTGGTCGTACGCAGCTTCAAGAAGAAGAACATCGACATCAAGACCGGGGTGAAGGTGCTCGGCCACACGCCCAACGGCTACGGCGGCACCACCGTGCACTTCGGCGCGGCCGACAGCGATGCCCAGAACCTGGAAGTCGACGCGGTGGTCGTCAGCATCGGGCGCCGCCCGTTCGCCGACCAGTTGGGCCTGCACGGCACGGCCGTCGTCGTCTCCGATCGTGGTTTCGTGGAGGTCGATCAGTACTGCCGCACCGCCGAGCCTGGCGTGTACGCCGTCGGCGACCTCATCAACACTCCGGCACTCGCTCACGTCGGCTACGCCGAGGCCATCCTGGTCACCAAGCACATCCTCGGCGAGAGCCCCAGCCCCATCCGTTACGACCGGGTGCCCTGGGCCATCTACTGCCACCCCGAGGTGGCCTTCTCCGGCCCCAGCGAGGAAGCCGCCCGCGAGGCCGGCTTCGACGTCGTGGTTGCCAAGCACCAGTTCCGCGCCAACAGCCGGGCCCAGATCCTCGGCGAGCTCGACGGCCTGGTGAAGGTGATCGCCAAGAAGAACGCCGATGGTTCCGCCGGCCAGATCCTGGGCGTGCACATGGTGGGCCCGTGGGTCACCGAGCAGCTCAGTGGCGGCTACCTTGCCGTCAACTGGGAAGCCACCGTTGCCGAGGTGGCCGAGTACATCCAGCCGCACCCGAGCCTCACCGAGCTTTTCGGCGAAACCGTTCTCTCGCTCACGGGCCGCAGCCTGAACGCCTGATCCGTCCGCACCACCGATTCTGCACCACCCGAAGTCTGTACTAGAGGAGCATCCCACCATGGCCGACGTCACCCTCCCGCAGTTGGGCGAGACCGTCACCGAAGGCACGATCACGCGCTGGTTCAAGAAGGTGGGCGACTCGATCGCTGCCGATGAGGCGTTGTTCGAGGTCAGCACCGACAAGGTCGACACCGAAGTGCCGTCGCCGGTGGCCGGCGTGGTGCTGGAGATCCGCGCGGCCGAAGGCGACACGGTGCCGGTCGGCGCGGTCATCGCCGTCGTCGGTGCCGCCGAGGCCGCCGCTGTCGCGCCGCCTGTGGTCGAGGCCGCGGTCGAGCCTCCTGTGGTCGAGGCCGCGGTCGAAACGCCCGTGGTCGAGGCCGCGGTCGCTGCGCCGGCGCCGGCAGTTGCGCCGCCGGTTGCTGTGGCCGCTGCTCCGGTGCCGGTCGTCGAGGAGCCGGCAGCCGTCGAGGCCGTGGCTGCCCCGGGGGCCAACGACGAGGCGCTGGGCAGCGACAACCGGCTGCTCTCGCCAGTGGTTCGGCGTCTGGTCGCCGAGCATCAGATCAACCCCGACGACGTCACCGGTTCCGGCCCCGGTGGCCGCATCACGCGCGACGACGTGCTCGACTTCATCGACCGCAAGCACCTCGCTCCGGCGGCGGCTGCCCCGGTCGACGTGGCCACGGTGGCACCGGTGGCTCCTGCCCCCGCCCCGGTCGTCGCGGCCGCTCCTGCTCCGGTCGTGGCGGCTCCGGCGGCGGCGGCTGCCGCGGCTCCGGCGGCGGTCGTGGCCTCCGGCGAGCGCGACACGGTGGTCGCGCTCAGCAAGATCCGCAAGCTCACCGGCAGCCACATGGTGATGAGCAAGGGCGTCAGCCCGCACGCGTTCAGCGTGGTCGAGGTCGACTACGCCAACGTCGACGCCACCCGTGGCAAGGTGAAGAGCGAGTGGAAGGCCACGGAGGGGTTCAGCCTCACGTACCTGCCGTTCATCACTCGTGCCATCGTCGACGCCCTCGCCGAGTTCCCCTATCTCAATGCCAGTGTCGGCGAGAACGAGCTCATCGTGCACGACTTCGTCGACGTGGGCATCGCGGTCGACCTCGACTTCCAGGGCCTGTTGGTGCCGGTGGTGCGTTCGGCCGATTCCAAGCGCCTGCGTGCCATCGCCCGCGAGATCAACGACCTTGCAAACCGAGCGCGCACTCGCAAGCTCAGTCCCGACGAGATCAGCGGTGGCACCTTCACCATCAGCAACAACGGTTCCGCGGGCAGCGTGCTCACGATGCCCATCATCAACCAGCCGCAGGTGGCAATCCTCTCCACGGATGCCATCGTGCGCAAGCCGGTGGTGGCGCAGTTGCCCGATGGTGGTGAAGCGATCGTCATCCACCCGGTTGGCAACCTCGCGATGAGCTGGGATCACCGTGCGTTCGACGGCGCGTATGCCGCCGGCTTCCTGGTGAAGGTGAAGCAACTGCTCGAGCACCGCGACTGGGCACAGGAGCTCTGAACCCCACGTGCCGAACGACGGTGCCGTGCACGTCCGATGGCTGGGGCGAGTGCCGTATCGCGAGGCGTTGGCGCTGCAACATTCGATGTTCGCGCACGGGTCGCACGATCATCTGCTGTTGCTCGAGCACCCTCACGTGTTCACGCACGGCCCGCGCGCCCATCTGCACGCGAATGTGAAGGTCGATCCCGCTTCGGTCGGCGCCGAGCTCGTGTCGGTGAAGCGCGGTGGCGATGTCACGTATCACGGGCCTGGCCAGCTCGTCGGCTACCCGATCGTCAACGTGCCCAACTCGCTGGGTGCCGGCGACCACGTGTGCGCGCTGCAGCGACTGGTGGTCGCAACGCTGCACGAGCTCGGTCTCGCCGATGTCGGTTGCCTCAGCGAGTACCCCGGGGTGTGGGTAGGCGTCAGTGGCCCCAACCCGCGCAAGATCTGCGCCATCGGCGTGCGGTTGGCCCATGGTCGCACCATGCACGGTTTTGCGCTCAACGTGCACCCCGACATGCGCTACCTGCGCGAGTACATCGTGCCCTGCGGTATCGGCGACAAGCCGGTCACATCGCTCGCCGAGGAAGGCATCCACGTCGAGCTCGCGCAGGTCGTCGACATCGTTGCCCGCCTCGCCGGCCGGCAGTGGGGCAACGGCTCGGTCGAGCGACAAGACGTTGCGTGGAAGACGATTCCCGACGACTTGTCGCCCTTCTCTCGGGGCGCGGGGCCAGGTGCCGCCGTGCGTCGCAGCAGCGATCACGTCACTGCCGATCACGTCACCGCCGATCGCGTCGAAGTCGCGATCCCGGCGTCGCGAGCGACAGCGCGGCTGCAACAGGCGGGCGTCACCGGTGGCCTCGCGATCGCCACTCGCAAACCCGACTGGCTGCGTCCGAAGGTGTCGCTGGGCGCCGAGGTGCTGGCACTGAAGAGGGTGGTGCGCGCACACGGTCTCGTCACCGTCTGCGAGGAGGCCGGTTGCCCCAACCTCAGTGACTGCTGGGCCGACGGCACCGCCACCTTCATGGTGCTCGGTGAGCGGTGCACTCGGGCATGCGGCTTCTGCCTGGTCGACACGCAGCAGCCGATGGCGCCTGCCGCCGACGAACCATCGCGCGTGGCAGCGGCGGTGCAACAGATGGGCCTCGCTCACGCGGTGCTCACGATGGTCGCTCGCGACGACCTCTCCGACGGCGGGTT
>MTKZ01000894.1_pt1 | contig 11790 bp, 12 predicted proteins | sample 1042781 | NCBI WGS metagenome assembly MTKZ01 (sample SAMN06212207, study PRJNA360539) | anaerobic digester metagenome | biome: Wastewater treatment plant; material: sludge; isolation source: anaerobic digester fed with sludge from wastewater treatment plant | place: Denmark: WWTP Viborg ...
TGCATAAATATGATTTCCTGCCCCATGAGGGAGTGATCAAAGGTCAGAGATGGAAGCGCAGCTAAATCCTTCGACGATAGATCGCAGAATTTCCGAACCATTTTCAGACACCCGCACCAATTGCTGCTATTCAATTCCCATATTCGGCCTGTGCAGCATATCAACCTTGCCCTGAAGAAGCTGTATTGAATAATGCACTTTGCCGAGCCGAGATTTATATAAAAATTAACGCCCGGACCGGGATTCGAACCCGGGTCGAAAGCTCGACAGGCTTTCATGATGGGCCACTACACCATCCGGACAGATGCGAAATCCCGCCTCCCAGATTCGAACCGGGGACATCGCGGTGACTGCGCGTAGCACCTCTACGGTGCGAGACATACTACAGCCGCGCACTCTACCAGGCTGAGTTAAGGCGGGCCTCTCGCTACCAGGTATTCCTTGTACTTAAGCCCTTCGACCGGATGATCGGATGGTGCCGCCTGCCTCGGCATAACCCGGAGTGCCCAAACGATGGCTCATAGCCATTTTGATTTCGCCGTCGCCGATTCAGCCCCCTTCCGGAAAGCATTTAATCTGCCGCCTGGAAAACCAAAGCTAAACAGAAGTGATAATGATGCCAGAGAAGAGACTCCCCCCCCAAGAAGAGTATAAGATGGACCAGGATCTATTGGATCTATTAAAGAAGATCATCAGCTTCAAGACTGTGGCTCCGCCGGGAAGCAATTACAGGGAGATTGTGGACTGGCTGGTGCCGATCTTCCAGGAGATGGGCTTTGCCACCAGGAGGCTGGTCATGCCCCAAGAGGTCTTTGCCAGCCGGTGCCAGGACAGCCGACTCGAGGGCGACCGGTTCAATCTCAAGGCGGATCTGGATGTGGGCAGAGAGAAGACCCTGGTCATATATGCCCATCTGGATGTGGTTCCGGCGGAGGGTGCCTGGGATACCGATCCCTTCCAGGCGGTGCAGAAGGAGGGGCGAATCTACGGCCGGGGCGTCTCCGACTGCAAGGGCTCCATTGCCGCTCTGATTGCTGCCCTGCGCTCTCTCCTCAAGCAGGGCCAGCCCAGGTACAATCTATCCGTCCTACTGACCACAGACGAGGAGGTGGGTGGCTACTCCGGGCTGTGCTATCTCGCCGATCTGGGAGAAGTTAAAGGAGATATGATGCTGTGCATGGACGGCTTCTGCGATGATGTGGTCATAGCCAGCAACGGCATCATAACCTGGGAGGCCACGGTTCATGGCCGATCGGCCCACAGCGGCTCCAGCTTCCTGGGCATCAATGCTGTGGAGAGGTCCATACCGGTAATGCAGGCTCTCATGGCTCTCAAGAATGAGGTGCAGTCCAGGAGATCGGCCGTACCCTCCAGCTCCGCCCTGGAAGCCATGGGCATGAAGAGCCTCAAGCCCATGCTCAATATAACCATGATCAACGGCGGGGTAAAAGAGAACATTGTGCCCGACCGCTGCACCTTGAGAGGCGACCGCAGGGTCATACCGGAGGAGAACATGGATGAGGCCATGCAAGAGCTGGAAAGGGCTCTCAAGCCCCAGGAAGCCCAGCTGGATCTGAAATTCTATCCCGGCTATCCGCCCATGAGCGTCAATCCCGATCACCCCTGGGTCTCCGAGGTGAGAGAAGCTGTGCAGAGGGGCATGAGCTTCTACCCCCGCCTCTCCGGGGCTCAGGGCAGCCTGGATCAGGCCTATGCCACAGAGAAGACGGGCATTCCCACCTGCGTCTTCGGAGTGGGCCGACAGCTGGAGAGCAATATCCACGGCCTGAATGAGAATGTCCGCGTCTCCGATCTGATGGGATTCGCCAGGTTCCTGACGGAGCTGCTGCGAGCCTGAAGCCAGATGACAGATTGATAAGTAAAATATGGTTAGAACGTTGTGGCTGGGGCGGTGCGGAGCTTGAAGGTCATATCCGTAGTGGGAACCAAGAAGACAGGCAAGACCACTCTGGTCTGCGCTCTGGTCTCAGAGCTGGCCAGACACGGCCGGGTGGGAACCATCAAGAACATGGCCACCCATCAAGTAGACCGGGGAGACACCGGGCGCCATTTTGATGCCGGAGCCGATGTGGTGGTGGGTCTGGGCCAGGCTCATCTCATGGTCAGGCGAGAGAGAGGCGATCTTAACTCCGCCCTGGCGGAGATGGAGGCCGAAGGCATGGACTATGTGGTGGTGGAGGGATTCAAGCACAGCGATCTGGCCAAGATAGTCATGGGCGAATTAGATTCGCCCAATCTCCTGCGGCGGATTGATCTGGCCGATCTAAATCACGATTTGGTCCGGGATCTGGCGGACATGGTAAGGCATATGCAGGATTATGCATCAGCTAAATAGCCCATGCTTCTGGATTTGGATACCGAGATCAGTCTTCTCCTTAACTAAATATATGGTGGCTGCTAAAGAGATAGGTAAATATCAGCAACGCTTAAATACTTTCAAAGATATTCATTGTTCAAATAAACGGCTCGGGCTACTACCCTCAATTGCTTGCGCTTTATTGCTGAGCCGTTTATCTTCTATTCTGCCGCCTTGGCTGAATTATCTGCCCCTGAGCTTCTCTATGGTCTGCTTGCGGCGCTGCCATCGGATGGAGTCTCTGGCGATATCCTCAAGCTCAATGGCATTGCGCCCTGCTCTGCCTATCTGCATCTCCTTATTCTTCCTCGGTCTTCCTCTCATGCTCTAACCCCTAATCCGGCTCGTCAACCTCGATTCAATTTTTGTTATTCTGTTAAATTATAATAATTACTTGAGAGTATATAAATTTTTTGTCACAACATTAATATTTATTCTAGACTTATTTTCATCACTGGAATACCAATGAACTGCGCAGCCCAGTTTCATTCTGTTACCGATCCCCCTTTTACTGCATCAGGTTTAGATATAAAGATAAATAAATATAATATCTCACCGGAAGCATCGCCGACAAATCAATGAAGCAGAAACTGGCGATAGATGACTCTATTTCAGGCCATAGCCTGAAATGCACTATAGATTGAGCATAAATCGAGAGCAGAATCCCTATCCCGGAAAGGTTAAAATACAGTCACTTAGACTTTAAATCAGGAAGTGAAGATGCTTGAAGTGCAATGCTGGTTTTGTGGGTTTTGATGGTACCGAGAACAAGCGAACTCTTCTGGCCTTGGCCCAGGTCAAGAAGGCAGCTGGAATCGAAGGCGATCTCAATGTCCTGCTCCGCAAGCCCCACGGCAGGGCTCTTTCCATTGTAGCCAAATTCAACCGCCTCTTCGGTATAAAGGCCTATGTCAGCGACAATGCCACCAAGGAGAAATGGGAGAGCCTGGGAGTCAAGATTGAGGGCGGCTACGATGACTTCTTTAAAGCATCAGATTTCGTGATGGTGGGCACACCAGGAGACGAGGAGCTTCCCTACCTCGAGGCTGGCCTGGCCAATGGCTGCTTTATCTCCCTCATGGGTGGAGCGGACCGGCCAGAACTGTTGAAGGGCCTCAGCGAGGGAGGAAAGGTCAAGATCACCGATGACCTCAAGGCCGACTTCGCCCGGGAGTTCTTCTTCGGCCTGGAGAACTATGAGATGTTTGCTCAGGCCAAGCCCAGGCTGGTTCAGTGCACCAGTTGCAACACCACCGGCCTCTCCCGCCTGGCTCTGGCGGCAAGGCCTCTGGGCCTTACCGCCGTCCTGGGGAACATCGATCGCCGCCACGGCGACCCCCATACCGTGGTGCGGGCTTCGCCATCTGCCATCCAGTTCGGCAAGGGAGCCGGCCACCAGGGAACCGACGCCGGAACGGTCTTCGAGGAGGTCAACTTCTCCATCCGGGCCAGCAAGGTTCCCACCACTGTGCCTCACACCAACTTCCTCAGCCTGGTCTTCAAGGGAGATGTGACGCCTGCCCAGCTGGTGGAGAGCCTGGCCAAGACCCGGGAGGTGGTGGTCATGCCTTACCAGGATGAGGGCAAGAAGCATGATTGGACCAGCGAGATCCTGGAGGCCTTCCTCTCTGCCGTGGAGAGGCCCATCAGCCCGGAGATCTTCGAGCTGATCGTATCCGATGCCATTATTCCCTTCAAGCTGGAGGGCTACACCATCCTGCAGACCGTCTCCATGGTGGAGCAGATGTCCATAGCTGTTCCCAACCACGTTGAGTCCTACCTGCTATCTGCGGGCTGCCCGGCTGCCGATGTTCATTCTCTTGTGGATAAGGCTCTTGGGATCATGCACGGCATCTGGCCCAATAAGCTCTCCTGCTAGGTCTGGAAGGACTCTTTTCTTTTTTCCATGTCCGGAGAGCTAGAGGGCAGGCTGGTGGAGAGCAGGATCAGCCTGGGCCCGGCTGCTCTCACCGAGCTATACGAGCAGGGCTACTTTGGCCGGCCTAAAGGCCGTGGCCTGGAGCTCTCTTTGGTGGAGGCGGCCTATCTCTTGGACCGCTCCCGCATCAGGATTCTCTCTGAAGAAGGCGAGCTGGACTTTCCCGCTCTCTTCCAGAGGGCCTCATCCCTGGAGAAGGGCTTTGAGTTTCGTTATGTGGTCTACAAGGACCTGCGGGAGCGGGGCTACTACGTCCAGCCGGGCCGGCCTGACTTCAGAGTCTATCCCCGAGGAGGCCGGCCGGGAAAGAGCCCCGCCGAGTTCTACGTTCTGGTGATATCCGAGCGCATGCCTCTGCCCCTGCATGATGTCATGCAGCCGGTGAGGATGGCAGGGCAGATGAGAAAGAGGCTGATGCTGGCTATAGTGGACGAGGAGAGCGACATCACCTTCTATGAGGCCAGAGAAAAAAACATGTCCGGACTGATGGAGGAGCTAGAGGCAAGAGGCCAAGCTACCCTGCTCGAGGATCGGGTGGTGCTCTGGGAGAGGGAAGCATCCCAGAGGCTGCATGAGATAGGCTTCTATGGCAAGCCTGTAGGAGAGCGTCTGCAGCTCTCTCTGGTCGAGTCCGCCTATCTCCTGGACAGGGGCCTACTATCCCTGGTGGACCGATCGGGAAAAAAGCTAGATCGGGAGAGCTTCGCCGCCCGAGCCAGGCAGATCGAGGCTGACTTCGATTTGAAATTCAGAGTCTACAGCGACCTGCGAGAGAAGAGGATGGTGGTCAAGACCGGATTTAAGTTCGGCAGCCACTTCCGGGTCTACAAGCAGGTGCACGGTCCGGAAAAGGTGCCTCACTCCGACTACCTGGTGCACACTCTGCCCGCAGATCATATCTTTCTGCCACCCGTGCTCTCGCGAGCGGTGCGGCTGGCTCATTCAGTGCGCAAGTCCATGATCTTCGCCTCTCCCTTGGAGGGAGAAGACCGGCAGGTGAGCTATCTGGAGATCAAGAGGCTCAAGCCCTGAAACTAAGTTTTAATACTATATGGAGAGAAGGGAGAACCATGCCCAAGATCGAGGTGGATATCAGTCCGGACTTGAACGAGCGGCTGATGAACTATGTGGTGAGAAGCAGAGGTAGCCTCTATGTGCAGCGCTCAGATGTGATAGTGGAGGCCATTAAGGAGTACCTGGAGAGAAATGAGCGCAAGGTGCGCCGGGCCAACGGCTGAAAAGGTATATCTTTAGGCTGAGTCGCTGGCCAGCAATTGCTGCTTTTCGCTTTTCTCCCAGACCATGCTGCCCCGGTAAGTTATCCGCCGGACACGGTGGAAGGGGATGAATTTGGTCCCGCCCTCCGCCTCAATCTCCATCCACCCTTGCTCCAGTTGGAGGATCTTGTCCCCTGAGATCCGGGAGAGGTCTCCCGGAGCTCCACGATCCACATACTCCACCTCAGCCAAGCTGAAATCAAAAGCGGGATCGTGCCGCAGGCGGAGAAGATGAGATCGACTGGTCAGCATTTTAAAGAAGCTTTTCTTTGCCAGTCTATCCTCGTCTCCCCAATCCTTCCTTCAGGTCGGGATGCTGCTGCCGTCCCACATAGCCGCACATCTGGCACCTTATGGTTACAAATACCCCATCCTCGCTCCTGGCCTCGGCAATATAGCCGCAGCGGGGACAGCTGGCGAGGAATCGGATTCCGGCCATATGCTCTAATCATCTCCTCAGTCTCAGATTCCGGCTCTTCCCGAACTCTTAAACATGCATCCTTCTCATTCCAGCTTCCACTATTCCCAGGAACTCCGCACCTACAGCCACCACGCTGTTGGTGAATATGGAGGAATTGATCTCAAATATGGGATAGCGGAACTTGGTGTAGTCCGACATCAGCCAGGTGGTGGAGCTGGTGTCGCCGCTGAACATGCTCTTATACTCCTCCTTGACCGGGATGACGGCAATATCCCTCTCCCGTCCATTCTTTTTCAGAAGATGGACCAGTCGGGAGGAAGGATTGGCAGTTATAGGCATGACATCGGCTCCTTTGGCCAGAGCAGTGAGGGTGCCCTCCATGGCCTCATAGGTGTTGCCGATCCCGGTTATGGGCAGATATGCATCTCCAATCTGAAAGCTGGGGGTATTGAAGTCCCTCTCCCAGTAGCTGATCTTGTTTAGATGGGTGAACCTCATCTCAAAAGCCCGGGCTACCAGTCCGGACCGGCCCACTCCGCCGATGATATATCTGCCGCTTCGGGGAAACAGCCGATCAAACCAGTGTTCGAGATGATCACAGTCCATTTCCGAGATGAGCCTGGCATTATCCTCAAAATCTCTGATTGTGGACTGGTAAGAGGGGCAGGCAGGATCGCATATGCCCCTTATCCTGGACTGAATATCCGGAGCCAGGGCATTTAAAAAGGCCAGAACCTGCAATTCAAACTCCGTTCCCATGGGCGAGAGACGGGACCGTGTATCCTTATCTGTGGACTGCTTGGTACGGGCCTGTATCACCAGAACTGAGCCTTTATCATGCTCCTTTACCATCTTATAGGCGGTGCCCTTCTCATTGGCAGTGATGAGCATGATCTCACCGCCCAGGGTGATGATATCATCTATGTATTTGTTGACCGCCTGGGTTTCTCCCGATCCGGAGATGGCAATCCCCAGATTCTTGCCCTTTCGGTAGTGCCTCTGCACCGGATCCTCCAGGGTAAAAGGAAATATGTTGTCGAAGTGGTTCTGGATCAGCTGCAAGAAGCTATAGAGGGCCAGAGCCGATCGCCCTGCGGCAATTCCGTAGACGAATTTGTTTTCCGATGAGGGCCTCAAAAATTCTACCAGGGAGCTGGAAAAGGAGGCTACCTGGCCCATATCCATATCCAGGAGCTTCTCCAAGAAGCTGCACTGTAGAGCGGTTGCCTCCTTGAATGTCTTAATCAGGCCAGACATGCTTGCTTCCTCTCCCAGAACTGCCAGATAAGCCTTTCTTCTCAGGTTATGATCTCTTCCAGCCTATCCATCTCCCTGGCCAGCTTGATCTCCTGGGCTATGCGCCGGCCGTTGGATAGGCCAGGCTGGATCAGATCGGAATAGGGAGAGCCTCCCATGTAGAGATTTGTCCCCGCCACTATCCGTGCCGAGATCTCGAAGATCTTGAACTCCAGCTCGTCGGTTACTATGGTCTCCAGGCTGAAGGCCCCGATCATCCCTCCGAAGAGATCCAGGCTGGTCTCCACCACCCTCTCCCCCAGCTCGAATGCTCGGGGCAGAAGCGACTCGCGCAAAACCAGGGGAAGGTTTCCGGTAACCACAAAGCTGGGATAGATCCCCGCTTCAGCCAGCTCCTTCATGCTGCCGATGCGAAAGATCTCATCGGCATTGGACTCCACCCGGCGGTCGATTCCCAGCATCTGCAATGATCCCTTGCTCAGGCGGTAGCCATCCTGCCTGATGGGCGAATAAAAGAAATGGATGTAGTATCTGGTTCCCAAGATAAACTCCTGAATGGTGTACTTCTCCTCCCGGCTCATCTTGGCTGCCAGCTCTTCTTTGGTCTTGGCAATGAAAAATCCCCGCCCGCCTTTGGCCCCGTGGTATTTCACTATCACCGGCCGGTCGATATCTTCTGCCTTCTCAAAGCGCATGGGAACATTGACCCCCGCCCTTAGCAGCCACTCCCTCTCCATCTCCCTGTCGCTCTCCCAGGCCAGCACCCGGCGGTTTCCAAAGGTGGGAACGGCCAGGGACTCGAATCTCTCGATTCCCAGATACTCCACCAGTGAGCCGTGCGGTATAATGATCACATTATTTTTTGTCAGATCGGAGGAGTAATCCAGGAGGGCCTTGTAACTCTCCACGGAGAGGAAGCTGTCCGGCTTGGCCAGAGGGAAGGCATCATAGAAGCGCGGCGGCTGCCCGATGCATATGCCCAGGGTCTTGAAGCCCTCCTCCCTCGCCCCGTGGAAGATCTGCAGGCTGCTGTGAGAGCAGATGGTGGCTATGGTCAGATCGTTCTTATCATATCCCCTTATTATATCCTGGATGTCCTCTTTGGAAATCATGTTGATAACCCTTTGAATTGTGACCTTTGAAATTACAGGGTTGGCTTAAAGGTAGATAAGCCCTTCGGAAAGAGGCGGCGATTGCCTTAAAAACGAATAGCAATTATATTTCTATTATGTCGGCATCAAAGCGGAGAGAGACCAAGGAGACCTGCATAGAGGTCCGACTGGAGGTTGAGGGCCAGGGCAGGGTCCAAGCGGATACGGCTGTGCCGCTGCTAAATGAGATCCTCTCCTTCCTGGCCCAGGGAGGAGAGATGGACCTGGAGGTAAAGGCTATTGGGGACCTGGAGACGGGAGACCATCATACCGTAGAGGATACGGCTATCACCCTGGGCAGCGCCATCTCTCAGGAGATCAAGAAGGGCATGGGCGGCAGCAGCGTTCCAGCCGGCAGCTGTCTGGCCAATGCAGCAGTGCGCTTCGGCCAGGTCGGCTACCAGGGCCGCTTCCAGCTTGACAAGCAGACTCTTGAGGGCATGAGCCTGGAAAATTTCAGCCACTTCTTGCGCGCTCTGGCCTATAACGGCGGCTTTAATCTTTTCATATCAGCAGAAGGAGGAGACGACCGCAGCAAGATTGAGGCCATGAGCCTGGCTCTGGGAAGAGCTATAAGAAAGGCGGCAATGAATAAGATATAACCAAGTATCAATGAATTAGATATCTAAAAAGCAAAAAATCAAAAAAATCCTAATCTCTGCGCCGCAATAATGCTGCGGCGGCCAAGATCAGAATCGATTCCAATAAACCGATGGCCGGGCTCTTTTCCATTTTCCCTTTTGAGCGGGCGGCATTGCTGCTGCCGTTGGAAGTGCTATTGATTAGGCCGCTTTCTTCAGTCACATTGAAATACTCATCTGTAGCCCAGATGGCGTTTACTGCATTCTCCAGCCGCACTTGCAGCTGATAGCGGCCCGGCTCAGCTCCGGCTGATATGGCATGGGGCTCCAATAAGCTGAGGTTTCCCTGTAAGGTATGGTTTATGCCGCTGGGAGCCAGCTGGTTGTTGACGATATCAAAGAACTGCAATGTGCTCTCTTGCGGCATAACCTTGATGAACTCCATTCTTGCTGTGCTGTTGTTCATCATTGAGCTGTAGTCCAGGCTCCGGTTGAGAGCGGCATATTCCTCGCGGGAGATGTAATAATAAGCATTGCTGTCCATTATGGCTTCTATGCGTCCGTGAGAGTCGAATGCAATTGATACCTGCAAGGGAGAAGCGGACTGGTTCAGATAGAGCAATGCCGGCAATGGGCTCGATCCTATATCCGGGAGAAGGCTGTTGTCGTCGCTCATACGCAAAGTGCTGGCATTCCAGCTCCAGGCATACATCCACCACTCTCCCGATCCTTGGCCCAGCGAGGCGATATCTCTGGAGAATACGGTCCTATTGCTTGAATCCAGTATATTCACCAGCACCTGACGGACCTCCGCTGCTCTCACGATCATGCTGAAGTTGGCGGACTGATTTGAAGAGACATTCTTTTGAGAGTTGATCAGGGGCGGCTCCGGAGAAGGAACCACATACTTTTGGGTATAGAGATAATAGCGAAGGGTATCGTTATCTGCCACCCGAATGTCCATGCCCGGTCCTATGTTGACAACCGAGTCCCGACTTAGAGTGATGCTATCATCATTGACGAAGATCAATCCTCCCGGCCAAATATCCACCAACTGCAATTCGCCATAACCACTTCCATATTCAATTGGGAGAAGCTGATCTGATATCTGAAAGATGCCATCGATCTCGGCAGAACCATGACTACCATCGTAGAATACATCTCCAAAGTGCATCCTTATGATGGGCATATCTTTGACATTTTCCAGGTCTTTTTTATATTCGTAGGTGGTATTGGATTCTAAAACAGAGCTGTCCACCAGCTGTCCCTCGTCGAAGAGCTGGATAAAAATGCTGTCATTGCTAACATCCCTGATCCGCATCTCATATCCCTCTTCCAGGGAGTAATTTCCTGCGGAGATATTGCCCTGCAGCTTGCTGTCTAAGAGAACCTGACCCAAGTACTCGTTTTCCAGTAGGCTCTTAGATGCCTTATAGCCCTCGAAGCTGGAATCGTATCCTGAAAAAAAGGGAAAGCCGAAGAGGTTGATGGCATAATATAATCCCCAAGGTTCATAGTCAAATTCCTTTGGCTGGCGCAGGGAGGTGTATTGCAGCCCTGTCTGAAGAACGGTCATATTTTCCTGAATTTTTACCGGATTTCTGGCCGGCTCAATTCGTCGGCCGTCCATGGGGTAAATGACCAGCGTCTCCCCGATCAGGGCTCCAAAAATATCTCTAAGTGCAGCATCGTCCGGATCGAAATAAAATCCACTGTAGTTTTCGGCATTCCACCTAGCGGCTACTGATGCATTATAGCCCTCTCCCATAGGGATAGATATGGAGGAGCCGCTATTGAATGTTGGCCCCTGTATCTCATGCGCTCCATAATCATAGATCGTGCCCACTGGATAATAAACCACGGGCTCTGGTATATCAAGCACCACCAGCTCAAGTCCAGGGACAAGGGATACTACAGAATCTCTCTTGAGATTGATCGACCTATCATTCTCGATCTCTATTCCCGACTGGGAGTAATCTATGAGCTTCATCTCCCCGATCATAGCTCCCTCAAAGAGCCTTATATTCGGCCTGTCGCTGATCTGGAATATCCCCTCCACCTCGGCCAGCCCTTCGCCTGCTCCCAACATGGCATTGGCCAGGTGGACCATTATCACCGGAAGATCATCGATCTTATAGATGAAGTCCTCACCAATGCTCACCACAGAAGAATTAACCGGCAATCCGTCTTTAAGCAATAGAAAATTAACCGTAGCCTTCTTCTCAGAGATCTCGTGTGCCACCAGTACATAGCCCTCTTGAAGGGTTAGAGTTTTATTGACGCTGATTGTCTGAGCCAGGTCGTCATCCAAAAGCACCTGTCTCAGCTCGCCCTTCTCCAGAGAGCTTATCTCTTCTGTGAGACTGCTTTCAGGGTAGCCGGCGAAATAGGGCTTGCCAAAAAATGCCACCTTCTCAAAGCTGCCCCAGGGCTTGTACTCAAATTGCTCCATCCAGATTCTTGAAGTATAGTCGATTTGGCCTTTGTCTGCCGCTCTATCATCCAGGTCTATTTGCAGCGTCTCACCGCCCACATCCTCATCCAGGTCATAGTAAAACCAGCCGAAGTCATCCGCCCGCCATACTCCGTCGCCATTAGCGAAATGGCCCCGGACGGAGGCTGCTTCGGATATCTCCTGCGCTGATGCTAGCCAAACCGGCCCCAAAGCCAGGACTAGAAATGCTGCTGCCCAATAGACTGCTCTGATCTAAATCCACCTCTTCTTGATCAATCCTGGATAAGCTGTATATCCTATGGCGGATCTACAAGCGGAGCGGAGTTAGATGT